>Ga0209080_1001814_pt1 | contig 10252 bp, 11 predicted proteins | sample JNZ110809AmetaG_FD_184123 | JGI IMG/M metagenome (GOLD analysis project Ga0209080, IMG submission 184123) | Hot spring microbial communities from Jinze hot spring, China to study Microbial Dark Matter (Phase II) - JNZ 110809A (SPAdes) (version 3) ...
GTCCACTAAATGCATCAACGTATCCTACAACTATTTTATCCTTTGGCGGTAAAGTTGGCCCCAGTGCCGAAGGGGCTAATAAAAAGAAATAGGAGAGAACACCAGCAATGATAATTATAACCACAATAGCTATAATTATCACTTGCAGTCTAGTTAGAGCTCTTCTTTTCATTTTTTCACCTACAATTCTTCTCTTTACTTTTAGAGAGAAGAATTATATAAAAATTATGATAAATTAGGAGGATAGAGATTTTAAGTTTAGATTTCACACCTTATTAACGGTGTGAACGCGCAAAAAAGAAAAATGTTTCTACGCGCTTCGAATTTGATTTTAAAGCACATTATGAGTATGTTATATATGTTGTAAGGCTACATATAATTTTACGAAAAACTTTAATATAATCATCTTCTATCAAAATTTTAGGGATCATTAATGTTTATCTCCCTCTTTCTTGACATATTAATTGGGGGTCTTATTTTAGGAGCTCTCTACTCACTTATTTCTGTTGGCTTAAATTTACAATATGGTGTTATGAGAATACTTAATGTGGCGCATGGAGACTTTTTAATGTTAGGCGCATATATAACTTATTTTTGCGTAACTCTCCTTGGTCTAAACCCATTCACCTCACTCATAATAGTTGGCCTTCTCATGTTCTCAACAAGTTTCACTATCTATATGATAACGTTACGAAGGATTGTAAGACGGGCAAGATCTTCTGAAGAGGTGGAGTCTAACTCTCTCCTCTTGTGTTTTGGATTATCTTTTGTAATTCAGAATTTCGCCATGGTCCTGTGGACGGCAAATTATAGAGGCTATGAGACTCCTTCTCTCGGCACAATAAATATTTTAGGAGCATCTTTCGAAATTTATAGAATTCTAATAGCCATAGTCTCTTTAATCATTAACATCATCTTATACTTGTATCTAAAGTTTACTAAGGTAGGATTAGCTATGAGAGGCATAGTAGATAACCCTGAAGGAGCTCAGCTTGTCGGGATTAATCTACACAATATTTACGCCCTCTCATTTTGCATAGGCACAGTGCTCAGCGCTTTCGCCGGCTCCCTTATTAGCATATATACGGCGATAAACCCCTTCATAGGTTACCCTTATACGATAATCGCCTTAATCCTCATAATATTGGCTGGCATTGGGAGCTTTAAGGGTAACATCGTTGGAGGCTTTATAGTGGGATGTCTTATCTATATAACCTTAAGGCTTATACACTCAGCCCTTGCCCTTGTCGTCGTCTATGCCGCCCTTATATTAATACTCCTGTTAAGACCGCGCGGTCTCTTTACAAGGTGAGAGCCATGTCCAACAATAAGCTAAAGAAAAACATTTTATTGAGATATGCGCCATTAGTGATCTTTACTACTATACTTGCAGCCGCACCTTTACTCCTACCAGCCTATTACGTCTCACTATTGTTAAGTGTTATGTTGTGGATTGGGATTGCGGTAAGCTGGCACTTCTTTTCAGGTAACACTAAGTATATTTCCTTAGGATCCGCAGCATTTTTCGGAACTGGCGTGTACACCACCGCGATTTTTCAGAGGAGTATGCCATTTCTAAGCGTTCTCCTCCTAGCTTACGCATTAACATTTATTTTTGCATTTGCAGTTGGAGCAGTAACTTTAAGATTAAAGGGAATTTACTTCACCATATTCACATTTGGTCTAGCTGAGCTACTGAATAATGCAATATTGTTCTGGGAGATGAAGGTAACTGGAACCCGCGGTAGATTTATAATGCCAATGGACATTTACTACTACATCCTAGTAATCACGCTAATAGTGCTAACATCTATAATGTTTCTAAGAAGAACGAGATTAGGTCTCGCATTGAGGGCGATGGGAGAGAACGAGGAGGCTGCAGAACACTTTGGCGTCAATACCACCTTCTATAAAATCTTTGGGTTCGCTCTCAGCAGCGCCTTCATTGGCGTGCTGGGAGCGGCCTTCGCCCCAAGGTGGGGTTATATAGATTCTGGGATCGCCTTTAACTCACTATATTCATTTATGCCAGTGATTATGACGTTATTTGGTGGTATGGAAACTTTTCTTGGACCTATAATAGGAGCCATAATAATTTCATTGCTAGAAGAGTATCTATTAACGAATTTTAAAAGCTATTTTATGCTAATTTTGGGACTAATAATGATAACAATAATATTAGTAATGCCAGAAGGAATAACCGAGAGGTTCCGAAAAACTATTAGACGCCTAGGTAGGCTTCTTTAATATGCTCATTGTTTAGAAGCTCGGAACCACTTCCTTCAAGTACAACCTTTCCTGTTTCGAGGACATATGCATGGTCAGCGAGTTTTAAAGCATGATAAATCTTCTGTTCAGATAAGAGGATACCTAGTCCATATTCGTCTCTAAGTCTTCTTATAGCCTTAAAAACTTCTAGGCTAATTTTTGGTGAAAGACCTTGTGAAGGCTCATCAAGCATTAACAGCTTGGGGTTAGACATGAGACTACGAGCTATAGCTAGCATTCTCTGCTCACCGCCGCTCAATGTTCCGGCCAACTGCCTCCTTCTTTCCCTCAAAATTGGAAACAAATTGTAAACTATCTCCAGCATCTCTTTCATTTTCTCTGTTTTAACACCATAGGAGCCTAAAACCAGGTTCTCGTAAACCGTACAATTAGTAAAGAGCTTTCTATCCTCAGGAACTAAGGATATCCCAAGCTTCACAATTTCATATGGTGGTAGGGCTGATATTTCCCTCCTGTTAAAGATTATGCTTCCTGAAAAGGGTTTTAAAAACCCAATTATAGTGTTCATTAGAGTTGTTTTTCCAGAGCCATTGGGACCTATTAAAGCTACTATCTCCTTACCTTTTACATTTAATGAAACATCCCAGAGAACTTGCAGAATGCCCCGCTTGACATTTAAACCCTTAACTTCCAGCATACTCTTCACCTAAATAAGCCCTAATAACATTTAAGTCATTGCATACTTCCTTAGGTTCACCTTCAGCTATTTTCATTCCCTCATTAAACACTACAACGCGGTCCGATAAGCCCATAACGGCGCGTATATTATGCTCAATAATTATCATAGTAATCCCCTCTTCACGCAACTCCTGAATCAAATTAGTGCAATCAACAGTTTCTTTAGGGTTTAGCCCGGCCATAAGCTCATCTAATAAAAGAAGTTTAGGTCTCGTGGACAGCGCCCTCGCAAGTTCAAGCATCCTTTGCTCGAAAATAGTTAGATTTGAAGCAAGCATTGAACTCTTCGCGGAAAGGCCTACCTTCCACAATATATTTTTGACGTCACTCTCTATTAAGCTCCTATCCTTCCAGTCACTTCGCCCAAAGAAAGCTGCCGTGAACACATTCTCATACACAGTCATACGGGGGAATAGTTTAGGAATCTGGAAAGTTCTAGCAATCCCAAGCCTGCATACTTCATGGGGCTTAAGGCCAGTTATATTTACACCCTTAAACTTGACTATACCGGTAGTTGGAGGGAAGGTTCCAGTGATCACATTGAAGAGCGTCGTTTTTCCAGAACCATTAGGACCTATAATACCTACTATCTCCCCATCATTAACATGGAGATCCACGCCGCGGAGCGCATAAAGCCCACCAAACCTCTTAACTATGCCCTTACATTCAAGCAACCTCATAAATACCAAGTGTTTATTCTAACATCCAGTTGATATAAATCTTTTCGCTAAGACCCATTTTAGAGTTAACAAACGCCGATGGAGCTGCTAAATCGCTGAGAAAATCGGCTACCCAGTAGTGCTTAAGATTTTATCAAAAGAAATAATTCATAAGTTAGATGTTGCGAGATAAAGCTTAATCTTCAAGATGAGAAATTCCTGAGGTTAGCATTTCAAGAATTAGCTTTTCGCGATAAAGGCATTATTGGAGTCTCGGTTCAAAAGATGACCGAGCCAGGAATAAAAGCCATAAGCATAAGGGATGTTTCTGATAATATTGATTTAAATAACTGACTTTCTACAATTAGAACCCCCTTTATGAATTGCAGTGTAATAAGGTTTAAATAGAGCCTAGTGAGACAACAAGACTGTGAGGTACTTATGGTAGAAAGCCAGTTATTTAAAGAGCTTAACTTTGAGGTATTTAGTAAGCTTAATTTGGAAAGAAAGCCAGTAGGTGTAAAATTTTCATATTTAAAGCCAGAGGGCTTCAAGAAATTAGACAAAGAGATGCGCCTCTGTGAGTTTGTAGGTGAATCCCAAAAAAGGGATGAGCCTTTCTATATAGGGAAAGAAAATGAGAATTGCTATGGGAAGAAAGTTCTTGGAATGGAAAAATTCCCATCCTTCGCTAAAAGTGGGTTAATAGGGCCGGAGCTAAAAATCTTTCAGGATCCACGGGCTAATGCTAGACTTTATTTTAAAGTTCCATCATTAAAGCATGGTACTGTCAATTATGTAATATTTTCCCCGATCGACAAATTATCATTTAACCCGGACTTACTAATAGTGACAGCTAACGTTAGTCAGGCGGAGCTAATTTTAAGGGCGATGAGCTACTCAACTGGTGAACTTTGGATTTCAAAGCACTCATTTGTTTTAGGGTGCGCTTGGATTTTCGTTTACCCATATATTAGTGGAAAGGTTAATTATGTGGTAAGTGGAATGACATTTGGTTCAAAGGTTGTGAAAGAGCCTCCTGAAGGTTACATCATCATATCCATCCCACATGATTGGATACCTATCATAACTAAAAACTTACAGGAGATGGTGTGGTATCTCCCATCTTATGAAAGTAGAGAAAAGCATTTTAAGGTCTTTGAGGAGATACTGAAAAAGTTTGGTCAAGCCTAAAAGGGTATAAAATACACCTTTTCATCTTTTTATATGCAGCGAAGCTTTCCTTACATTATCTTATCTTCCCAGATAGGATGTTTTAATTATTGGGTTGTCTGAAAGTTCTTGGCTTGGGCCGCTCAATACTACTTTTCCCTTCTCTATAATATATGCTCTGTGAGAGACCTTCAAGGCGTAATAAACATTTTGCTCTACGAGGAGTATTGTTACTCCCTCCTTATTTAAGTTCTCTATAGCTTTAATTAAACTTCTTATGACTGTAGGCGCGAGACCCAGCGAGGGCTCATCTAGCATCAGCAGTTTGGGTCTTGACATGAGGGCTCTCGCAATGGCAAGCATTTGCTGTTCTCCTCCACTAAGGGAGCCTGCGATTTGATCGCTTCTTTCCCTTAATTTCGGGAAGAGCTGATAAACCCACTCCAGCGTATCATAAAACTTTTCTCTAGCCCTCTTTGTGTACGCTCCCATCCTTAAATTTTCAATCACGCTGAGGGAAGAGAAGATTCTTCTTCCCTCTGGAACATAAGATATCCCCATTTCCACCCTTTTATTTGGCGGCTCATCATGTATTTTAACGCCGTTAAAAATTATTTCACCGCTAAGAGGTTTTAGGAGTCCAGCTATCGTTTTTAAGGTTGTTGTTTTACCCGCGCCATTAGCACCTATCATGCTTACTATCTCTTTTTCGCGCACATTTAACGAAATATCCCATAAGGCTCTGATAGAGCCGTAGGCCACGCTTATATTCTTAACATCAAGCAATCCTCTCACCTAAATAAGCCTTAATAACGGATTCATCCTTTAATACTTCTTCGGGTTTACCCTCACATATTTTTTCTCCGTGATCTAAAACTATTATCCTATCGCATGCGCTGGATATCGACTTCATATCATGTTCAATCCAGAAAACGGTTATTCCAAAATCATCTCTTATCTTACGTATTTTCTCTGTATATATCGCTGACTCTGTTGGGTTGAGACCCGCTAAAGGTTCGTCAAGAAGTAATAGGCGCGGTTTAGTAGCTAATGCCCTAGCCACCTCTACAAGCTTCTGTTCAACAAGCGTTAAGTCTTTGACCGGAGTATTGATTCTCTCGCTTAATCCTATAAAATTTATTAAGTTTGTAACTTCTTTCAGTACAGAATTTTTCCTTAACCTAGGACTATTTACGGCTGCGGCCTTAACGTTTTCAAAAACTGTCATTGAGGAGAAAACTCTTACAATCTGAAAGGTTCTTGAAATGCCAAGCTTGCAAATTTTATGGGGCTTTAAACCAGTGATATCCTTACCCTCAAACATGATTTTTCCTGATTGCGGTCTATATATGCCTGAAATAACATTAAATAGTGTTGTTTTACCCGCGCCATTAGGGCCTATGAGTCCAGCTATCTCATTCTCCCTCACATAAAAATCTACATTGCTGAGTGCTACGACGCCCCCAAACCTAACGGATATTTTCTCACCAACTAAAATATTAGAAGAGAATGAAAGCTCAGCATAATTTCTCTCTGAAGCCCTCAACGCTTCTTTTCCTCCAATATGTCACTTTTTTTCTAAAATTATTTAAATAATGAAATTTTGTGATATAAGTATTGCTTATCTCTTAGAAAGGTCGGTTAGTTAACCCTAAAGATTATTTATAGAGGCGATGTAGTAAACTTTAAGTTAAAAGATTATCATTATCCCGCCATATAAAGCTGCAGATTCATAATTTATCTTCTAATTATTTTTCGGATTTTTTCATACACTCCTGTAGGGAGTAGAACCATGACAGCAACTAACATGATGCCCGAGATTAGAGGATGGAATGCAGGAAAGTAGAGGGAGATTAATTGTATTATTGCGCCTATTATTATGGAACCCATTATTGCACCTATAAGAGAACCTAATCCCCCCAATAGTGCCATTAAAGCCGGATAAAGCGACCAGTTTGCGTTGAAAACTATGTTTGGTTCAACATATCGTAAGTAGTATGCAAACAAACACCCGCATATGGCGGGTATAGCTGCACTTATTGAAAACGCCAGCACCTTATAATTTAGCGTATTTATACCTATGCTCTCCGCCGCAGTTTCATCATCACGCAACGCTCTCAGGTTTAAACCTACCTTAGATCTATATAGTATTGCTGAGAGGAAAATCGTTATGAGAGTGATGAAAAAAGATGCATAATAATACATAGAAAATCCGACGTCAAAAGCTGTTCTAAGCCTTATCCCCCAGGCTCCTCCTGTAAATTCGCCTCCGTTAATGAATAGAAGCCTCAATGTCTCACTTACACCCAGAGTGCCCAATGTAAAGTAGAAGCCTCTTAGCCTTGCAAGTAGGGGATAGCCTACTCCTGCGGCTATAACCATACTTATAACTGCACTTAATATAAAGGCTCTTAAATCAAAAAAACTGAAAAATCCATCCCTAAAACCAATAGCTGCGACGTAAGCTCCCAGACCAAAGAAAGCTGCATGGCCAAGCGAGAATTGCCCAGCTAGGCCTGAAACTATATTCCAGCTTACTGAAATGGCCATGTAGATAAATATGAAGAATATGAAGAAAGCAAAGTATATCCTCTCTAGATCAACAAAAATGGGGAAAAGTACTAAAAATAAAACGCAAACTAGGCTCACAAATGTTATATTTTTACTTTTCCTAATTTTCTCACCTAAAAATTCGGATAGAAAATTTTTCACAGTCGTCTTCCTCCAAATATTCCATAAGGCCTTACTATCAAAATAACTATAATCATGAGGTAAGCAACAATATCTATCCAGCCAAGTCCTATCTGAAAACCTACTATACCCTCTATAATGCCTAAAATGGGACCTGTAATAAGTACGCCTAATGTGCTCCCTATACCAGCTAGAGTAAGCACAACAACGCCCTTAAACGTTAATGGGAGGCCAACAAATGGGTCAAAAGCATAGTTAGTTCCATATGCTACTCCAGCTAAACATGCCAATATCAACCCTAACGAAAAAGCAATGCAATTTATCCACTTAACATTGACTCCCATCAAGGAAGATGTTTCAGCATCCTCACTTGTAGCTCTTATAGCAGTGCCGATCCATGTTCTTCTAAGCAGGAAATATAGCACAAAGGCCGTAAATATGCAGAGAAAAGCTAACACAATTCGTGAGGACGCTATATTTGCCGCTCCAAGAGGTATTAGAATATCTGAGAAGTACGAGCGCGCTGTCTTTGGTGTTGGATCCCAAAAAATCTGAATTAGAGTCTGAATTGCCATTAGTAACCCGAAAGATGATACTGTTGACGAATTAGGATCTCTAGTTTTTTGAAAAATTCCTAAATATAGGCATATCCCTGTAATAAAGAACAATGGTAGGAGTAAAGGCATTGAAACGTATGGGTCTAGGCCTAAGTTTATCATGGAAAACGCAAAATATGCCCCTAATATGCATAAGGTCCCATGGGCTAAATTTACAATTTTCATGGTTCCAAATATAAGGCTTAGTCCTAAAGCAATTATACTATAGACAAATCCACGTAACACTCCATATAGAAGAATTTGAATAACCAAGTTTAAATCCATAGTTCACCCATCTTTAGCCATTTTTAACAAAAATGAGAGGGTAAAAGGTTTTTTCACTACAATCATCCTCGTTGATCCCAAGGTGGAGCTGGGTATACAAGCTGCTTAGCAGCTAAGCTTGGTGGGAAGATTGGAGAGAGATCGCCATTATACCATTGAAGAGCTATCGGGCTGATACCTGCAAACCCTTCATCATCAAACTTTAGGGGACCCATAACAGTTGTCCAAGGCCCTTCTTTCTTTACGGTTTCCACGATTTTTTCTGCTTTCAGCGTACCAGCCTTCTCAATCGCTTGGAATAGCACTTGCGGAGCTGAGTAGTAAAGCGGACTTCCTACAGAGAACTTTCCGAAGCTTGCTTGAAAGTTATCCCAGAGCTCTTTCGCTCCGGGATATGGAAATGATCCATGGAAGAAACCGTCACTGACAACATAATCTGAGTCTCTGCCCGCTGTTTTATAAAACTCTATTGGCCATCCACCTTTTATAGCGCATAAGAACTTCCAGTTATATCCCATTTCTTTAGTCTGCTTTACAAATGCGGCTAAATCACTGGTGAAGCCGTGAAAGAATACATGTTCAGCATTAGCCGCTTTAAGCTTGACTATTATGGATGAAAACTCAGCAATTCCAGGTTGATAATAATCTTCCACCGGTATAGTGAAGCCATATTCTTTTGCGAGCTGCTTTAATGCTTCGCCGACAGCACGACCATCATAATTATCTTCAAGTATTATTGCGAGAGTCTTAGGCGCCTTTGCGTTAACCAGTATCTCATACCACATTCTCATTATAACATCTGGGTTAGTGAAAATGCATAATCCCAGCGGATGCTTCACCGCCTTAAAGTCAAAGCCCCACGTAAAACTTGTTATGAATAAAACGTTATACTTCTTGGCTATCTCCATGGCTGCCGTATTTATTTTGGTATCGTGGCCGCCGATTATGAAGTCGACATGATAGTATTTAATAAGCTTCTCAGTACACTCAGCAGCTACCGCCGGGGAACTTTGATCGTCTAGCAGCGTTAAGCGAACAATTAATTTACGGCCATACTCTCCCACATATACCCCGCCTTTATCATTGACATCTCTTACAGCCTTCTGTAAAACCCAAGCGATTTCAATACCGTTTGCGGCATCCACTCCTGTCAGAGATTGAAAAGTGCCAACTTCAATTGTCTCCTTCGTCGGCACGCCTGTAGTAGTAAAGGAATAATAATAGTATGCTAGAGCTGCCACAATTACTATTATTACAATCACTATCCCCAAAAATACTGAACGACGCATATCTCACACCAATAGGGTTTCTAAAGAAATTGATATAAGAAAATTGATATAAAAAGATTTCTAAAATATTCCTCTGTGTTATCACAGTACCTTGCCACTATCAAATTATCTTTGTCGGACTGCTACATAATAGCCGCGGCAATAAATCTTCAGGGGCAAAAGCGCTCCTTTTTTAAAGCCGAGAAGGAGGCGCTTAACGAGATAGAGGAGCTGAAGAAGCTACTCATAACATTTCTCACAAAGCAAAGAGTTATACTTCGTTTACATGCTAAAGATGCTTAACAAAAACATTTGGTTAAGTCAGCAATTGATGATGATCCTTAATACTATCTTTTTATCTTCTTTAAAATAATATTGAGGGAAGAGCGGTAGCGGAGATGACTGAGGATAAGAGGGGTAGGCGTGGGTCGCGTATTGATAAGTAGATGGCATCTAGTAGCTACAGCTATGCTTGTTGGCGCCCTCATCGCTAAATCCCTAATCTTTTCTTCTCATGTTCTCTTCAGCCCACGATACATTTCTGATGAAGTATATTATGTCCCCGCTGGAAAGTACTTTATGTATAAGTTTGGATTTCTGCCGGAATTTAAGC
>Ga0209080_1001817_pt1 | contig 10230 bp, 10 predicted proteins | sample JNZ110809AmetaG_FD_184123 | JGI IMG/M metagenome (GOLD analysis project Ga0209080, IMG submission 184123) | Hot spring microbial communities from Jinze hot spring, China to study Microbial Dark Matter (Phase II) - JNZ 110809A (SPAdes) (version 3) ...
GATTCAAGGGGTAAGCTCGTTGTCTGGATAACACCGGGGCTCGCCTTCGGAACGGGTCAACACCCCACCACCAAAATGTGCGCTCGATTCCTAAAAAAGTACGTGAAAGAAGGGGACAGCGTCTTGGACGTGGGGTGCGGGACCGGGATCCTCGCCATCGTCGCCAAAAAGTTGGGCGCGTCACACGTGGTGGCGGTCGATTCGGACGAGATCGCCGTGGAGGTAGCCGTGGAGAACGCGAAGAAAAACGAAGTGGAGATACTCATCAAAAAGTCCGACCTCCTCGAAGAAGTGGAAGGTGTTTTTGATGTGATAGTTTCCAACATACTCGCCGAGGTCCACGTGAGACTCTTTCGGGACGTCAACCGCGTGACACATGAGCGTTCCACTCTGATTTTGTCTGGGATCGTTTCGGAAAAAGAGTCGCTCGTGTGCGAGAAGGCCAAAGAAACGGGATGGTATCCGGTGGAGAGGGAGCAGGAAGGAGAATGGATCGCTTTGGTGATGAAGAGATCGTGAGGTGGCAGCTTGGACGAAAGATCACGAACATGTCAAAAGTTGTACACAGGTGTCCCCACGGGTACCCGGTGGTCATAGAGAGCCTACCCGTAAAGAATGGAAAGCCGTTTCCCACGCTTTACTGGCTCACCTGTCCTCATTTGAAGAAGAAAGTCTCAGAGCTCGAAGCGAAAGGTTTCATAGAGAAGTTCGAAAGGGAACTTCGGGGAGAACTGTTCGAGAAGATGAAGAAGGCGCACCAAGAAGTCATCAGACGTCGTTTGGAACTTGTACCAGATGATTTCCCTTACAGGGAAGATTTGGAAAGGGTGGGAACAGGGGGAATCAGAGACTACAGGCACATCAAGTGTCTGCACCTTCACGTTGCGGACTTTTTGGCCGGGGTGGAAAACCCGGTGGGTGAGATGGTGCTCGGCATGATCGAGCAGTGGTACTGTGGTGAGTCTTTCTGTCGAAGGGAGGTGCGACCGAATGAGGATAATAGAGAAAGTGAAAGAGATGAAACTCTTCTCTGAGATGGCCAGAAGGGAAGGAAAAAGCATAGGTTTTGTCCCGACAATGGGTTACCTCCACGAGGGGCACCTTTCCCTCGTCAGAAGGGCCAGAGCGGAGAACGATGTCGTCGTGGTGAGCATCTTCGTGAACCCTATCCAGTTCGGTCCCAACGAGGATTACGACAGGTACCCGCGCGATTTCGAGAGGGACAAGATGCTGCTCGAAAAGGAAGGGGTCGATTGCGTCTTCTACCCGAGCGTGGAAGAGATGTACCCACAGGACTTTTCGACTTACGTTGAGGAGACCGTACTCTCAAAACCCCTCTGCGGTAGGTCCAGGCCGGGACACTTCAGAGGAGTGTGCACGGTGGTGGCAAAACTTTTCAACATCGTGAAACCGCACCGTGCCTACTTTGGGCAAAAGGACGCCCAACAGTTCAGGGTCTTGAGGAGGATGGTAAGGGACCTCAACATGGATGTGGAAATGATCGAGTGTCCCATAGTCAGAGAGCCCGATGGCCTTGCGATGAGCTCCAGAAACGTCTACCTCTCTCCAGAAGAAAGAGGGCAAGCTTTGGCGCTCTACCGCTCGTTGAAGCTCGCCGAAGAGTTGTTCACGAAAGGTGAAAGAGACGCTCTAAAGATAAAACGAGAGATGGAGGAGTTCCTCCGAGGGTTCGACAAGGTGAAGGTAGATTACGTGGAGATCGTGGACGAGGAGACGTTGGAACCTGTTTCGAAGATCGAAAAGAAGGTGATCGTGGCCGTGGCCGCATGGGTGGGGAAGGCCAGGCTCATCGACAACGTCATCCTGGGGTGATCCGATGAAGAGGTACCTTCTGGTGTCGGACCTGCACGTTCCGACGAGGCTTTCGGAGATACCCGAGGACTTTTTGAAGAGTTTGAAAGACTTCGACGGCGTGATCGGATTGGGAGACTACGTGGACCTGGACACGGTGATACTCTTGGAGAAGTTTTCGAAGGATTTCACGGGAGTGCACGGAAACATGGATTATCCCGATGTCAAGGAGAAGCTCCCGTTTTCTAAAGTTTTGGTGATCGAAGGGGTCACGTTTGGACTCTGTCACGGTTGGGGCGCCCCATGGGATGTAAAGGAGAGAATCTTGAGAACGTTTTCGGAAAAGCCTCAGGTCATCTTGTTCGGCCACACCCATGTGCCGGAAGACGTCACCTTCTCAGGCGTGAGGTTCATCAACCCTGGAAGCTTCGCCGAAGGCTCGTACGCGCTCTTGACGATCGATGGGGGTGAGGTGAGATTCGAGTTGAGGAACTGGTGAAAGAACTGGTTGAAGACATCAGGGAAACGGTGGGAGACGGAAAACTTTTTGTCGCGTTTTCCGGCGGTAAAGACAGCTCACTAGTCGCCGTGCTCGCGAAGATGGCCCTCGGCCCGGAACGGGTGGAACTTGTCACCATCGATTGGGGTTTGTACGCGTACGAGAAGTCAAAAAAGATCGTCAGGGAATTTGCAGAAAAGCATGGCTTGAGACACACCTTTATCCCTTCGAAAAACCTACAAGAGAAAGTCTGGAGGTATGGCCCTTCCTGCAACGCCTGCACCAGAGAAGTGAAGACAAAGCTTCTGAGAGAATACGCGAAAGGGAACCTTGTGGCAAGCGGTGCCAATTCCTCGGACAGCTGGGGAAAGACTGGCCTGAAGGTCTTCGAAGGCGTGTACTCTCCCCTCTACAGGTTGGACAAATCCCAGATAAACGCGATCCTTGAGTATCTCGGCGTCGAGGTGGAGAGGATAGGAGAAGCCCCACAGAGAGAAGGGTGTAAGCTGAAACATCTTTTGAAGATGTTGATAAACCCAAACTACCACGGGAGGGCTGTTGCCGTGGCGAACGAGATACTTCTGAAGTGCCTCGAGGAAGAGGGCTACAGGGCGGAACTTGCGAACGTGAAGATCGTTGGTCCTCTCTCGAAGAACGTCGCACTCATCAACGTCGCCCCTCCTCTACCAGATCGCCTGAAGAGGAGGATCGAAGGGGAACTCTCCCGCGAGTCTACCATCGACGAAGTTCACTTCGTGGAGAGACCCTTGAAGCTCACGGTCCTCGCGAATCCCTCCGTGTACAGGAACGAGGAGGCGCGAAAGTGGATAGTGGAGGGCAGGCTCCAGCCTGAGTTTGCCGCACCCATAGAGGTGGAGTGGCGAGAGTCGACCAACAACAGAATCAGGACATTCCAGGTGGTGGGGGTTATGCCTTATCCGTGAACCTGCCATACGAATAATTGGTTTTCGCGCCAACCCCGTAATCGCGCAACATTTCTCTGAAGGCATTTTTCAGCTTTTCTTTGAGATCTTGCCTTAGATCGGTGATGGCGAGCAAGGTGAACCTGAACACACCTTTTGCTACCACCACGTACGTCACAGGAATTGGATTGTACCAATCGTTAGGAATTTCTCCGTTGATGTAGTACCTCGAAAAGTGGTTGTTCACGACGTCGAGTCCAAACTCCACTCTTTCAACGGGAAATGCATCGAGAAAGATAATCCCACCGCGGATATTTTCCATTTGAGGAGATGTGTCCTCTCCGAAAACAACTTTGAAATCGTCTTGGTTAAGAATTTTTTTCTCTTTACAATAGTGGGAAAAACATCCCTTTAATGCTGTACCCGGTATCACGGGCAAGCCGTAATTTCTCGAAAGATTCATGCCCACTTCTAGGATACTAGGCAAACCGCTTCCCACAAGTAACTTTCCTTTTACGGCTAATTTATCGTCAAACACTACATTGTTATCTTCAACAAATTTCTTGATCAGACGATCCCTCTGTTCTTTGAGGTGATCTATGATTTGACTTGACTTTGAAAGTATCTCGTTCAGCTTGACGCAGATCTCAAAAGCGAGATCGTGTGTATCTTTCTTTAAAAGTCTTGTTCTGAAATCTTTGAAAGAGAATTTATCCCAATACAAACTGGCGTTTATGCATTCGTTCATGCATTCACTTTCCATTCGGTTTTTCTGGATCTTTTGAGAGAATTCGCTCATGTTTCCTCACCACCGAGTATGATTTCTGAATATCTCTTGAGCCATCTCACGCTTTCGAGCGCCGCAATTTGAATCCAGAGATAATCTTCGTCAAAGATCGAACCGTTCTCAACTTTCTTCAAGATTCCTTTCTTTCCTGTCTGCAGTTCTATCAACTCATCCAGATGATTCACAAGTTCCTCCGGCCACTCTTTCTTTTTTGCAAACAGCAAACTTCCCGCCAGACCATTTCGGATTATCATTGGCCCAAGGCTCCTAACAGCTTTGAGGTATTCTTCTCTCTCCTTTTCGCTCAGACTATTCTTGGCTTTCATCACCAACTCAGCCGCTTTCTTCGCAACCCCAATCACAGTTGATCACCCCCACGGTCATCAAACCCTTACCTACGGTCTCTTTCCCCCCAACTGAAATGACCCTACCCTTCAGAACTTTTTCAAGTAAATCGAGTTCTTCTCCTTTCGCATAAACCGTCTCTCTTGCCACGAAGTACATGATGGTATCTTGTGGCAAGTACTCTTCGTACCACAACGCTCCCGTTTCGACGACACCTTTCTCGGATATCCTCACCCTTGGGATAACTTCAGTCATCGTTTTGACGATTCTGGAAAACATCTTGTCGGATACGATTACTATGTCTTTCTTCAGTTTGTTCCTCATATAATTCGTGATCTCCAGACATTTTGCTATCTTTTCTCCCAATTCTGATGGGAGACGGTCCTTCTGGGCACTCAATCTTATCTCTTCTAGACAGATATATCCCTGGTTCGTTCCCACAATGGCTGTGGAATCGCTCAGGTTAAGTTTTTCGACACGCTCGATCCACGTTTCGGCTTTATCGAAGTTTTTGAAAAACCTGATCAAAGCCAACGGGCATGTCACCCAGACAAAAAGTTCGCATGGGTTCCTCACTGGGAATAGGAGTATCTTGGCCTCCGAAAAGGCGATTTTTCCAGGCGAAGTACCTTCCTCAGACGGTTTACTACCAAAGATATCTTCTTCCTTTCCCTCCAGCTCGCTGTCTTTTATGTTGGCCCTCAAAGCACCTTTCATGCCCTGGATGATGGGGAAATCAGTGGTTCTTTCCCTCTGTATAGGCAAATCCACAATTCCAACATCTGTACCTGCACCTGCATGGATCTGGGTTTCAGCGTACAACAAGAAGACTTTACGCTTCATCTCCGATACCCCCCTTGCGTTAATTCGATGGATTCGTACGGGATGTAAACGAAATATCCAAAACCAAATTTGCTGAAAAGACTCCGTTCAATTATATCCTCGTCTCTCTCTGGAAACTTATCCAAGTAATACACGGTACCTGGGCTCACCGCGTGATAGATCGGTTTCGGTTTACCGGACGTGTAGTTCCAACCAGACACAACGATCTTTTTTCCAGCCGCAATGGCTTTTATTTTTGCATCACCAAAAGTACCCCCTTTTGGGATAATACCTCCGTCGTAGATCGCTGGGGTCACAAGCGATACCGCCACCTTTTCGCTGGGTATCCTTTCGAATATGTCGCCGTTGAAAGGTTCAACTCTCACCCTGCACCACTTTTGTTTTGCTCCAAGAAAGACACCGTCGATTTTCGAGATCTCTTCAACTGTTCTCTCGTCATCTGTCAGCATGAAAAATCCACCGTTTTTGAACCTGTACACCCTCATTGTGTAGAGCATTCTCTCTTTCGCTTTTTTTTCAAATCCCTCTAAGGCTATGCCCAACTTGATCTCTTCTTCAAAGTTCTCCACTTTACACAAGGTGAAATTCTGTCCCGATCGAAGCTTTACCAGTTCTTCGAGCTCGATGTAACTATCCCCCGTCTCAATCACTTCCTCCTCCTCTATCCATGCAAGCCCCATCTGACAGTTCTCAACAAGTATTTTCGCATCGAACAAGCGCATTTTTTTGTACACGATCTTCTCGGCACAATCTGTTTTCTCCTTGCACGCGTAAACGTTCTTCGGTGCTGGAAAATAGTGTTTTCTTTCTCCTTTCACTTCCGAGAAGATAAAGGGACCTATTAGCTTTATGACACCCGGATGTTCTTCGTCTCCTAACTTTTCTAACAACTCCGGCGACAATGACGGTTTCTCGTGATACTGCAGTTTGACGCCGTACTTTTTCATCAAGGCGGTCCTTATCGCTCCGTAGAACGGGAAAGGAGAGGGAAAAACAGATCTGACGGTGTCCCCTGGGTTGAACCTGCGACTTTCCCTGAAAGCCAACCAATCTTCCGGTTCAAAGTAGACAGCGTAGAGTCTTTCGTTCATCGTTCTTCACCCCTCTTCGTAAAGCGGGCGATCTTGAGTAGATCTATGGGTTTTCTAAACTTCTCGAAGCGCTGAGATGGCGATTCATCACCGATGGAATCGATACTCGAATACCAGAGGGTTATGAGAAATCCTTTGAACTTTTCTACAAATTTTTTGAATTCCTCTGAATCCTTACCTTTCGCTTCAGACTTTCTCAGGACGAAATTAACAAGATCCTCGAGGTGCTCTTTTGGCAGCACCATCAGGTCTTCATCGCGGAACTTGTAAAGACTTCTATGGGACAGCTTGAATTTCTCAGCACTTTCGATTATCGATAAGACCTCAGAGATGACGTCCATACCGTTCACATCCCAATGAAATCCACACCGCTCAATTTGTCCTGACCTCTTCATGAGAAAGATCGCAAAAGCATTTCTTCCAACATTTTTCTTCGCATATTCAATGGCTTCTCTCGCCAAACGTATGCCAAACCTCAAGGGGCTCTTCTGGTGTAAGATGGCGATTCCGGCACTTATGGTGGCTCTTTCACCCATCATAGTAGTGTAAGGTTGACCGTTCACATACAACATCTGATCTTTAAACTCGTACTCTCGCTTATCAACCTTGATCCTCACACCTCCAAGACCACTGTACATCTTCCTCAAATCGTTTGCACACTCTAAAACCTTGGAAGCGGGCAATATGGCAAGGATGTCATCTCCACCGGCGTAAACCAGCATTCCTTTGTATCTCTCCTCAACCATGTACTCGATGAAACTCGAAAAAGTCCCCAAGGTCCTCGAAACGGCTCTGTGGTATGAAGGCGTGACAAAAGGTATTTTGAGGTCTTCTTCGGTGATTCCGATTTCCCCCATCCGCTTTAACACTTTCGGATGCAAAACGTCCTTGACCAAGGGTGCTTTCTGACCAGAGATCCACTTACCCATCTCGTCTCCATCCATCATCAGTATGGCGATGTATTTGTTTCTGTCCGGATTTTCGTTCTGCTGGGCGATGTCTTCTGTCGATTCGTATTTGATCCCCTCGATTTTCAGAATATCCCTCAAAAACCTCTTCGTGGCGTTCAAAGTTCCTAAGAGATCTACGTGCTCTTCATCTTTTTGCTTATCCACCACTTCGACACAAGCCCTAACGGGATCTCCAAAATCGTCGGATTCCCTTTTTCCACTCAGCGTTGCATCACTGATGTAAGGCGGAAAGTACTTGACAAGCTTCATGGCACTCATTTTCGAAGTTAGGAACCTGTAAATGTATCTGTAAAAGGTCCCTTCGTTGGGAGAGTAACCACCCTTTTGCCTGATTTTCTCCAGCAATTCCCAGTAGTTTTGAAAATCAGAACATTTTATTAAACTGAGCATACCACTTAAGAGATCTTTTTCTTTTGTCAACACAACATACGTTGCGTTTATCGTCGGGAACAGTTCCGCTTGTTTCATGAACTCACCTTTGTCGAAAGATTTGATCAAGTCGGACGAACTGAAGATTTTCAAAGCTTCCTCAACAAGCCAACGCCACTTCTCTCTAATTTTCTTTTTACAATCATCCAGAACTTGATCAACATCGCTTTTGGGAAGTACCGCGAACAACACATTTGGAAGGGAAGCAACTTTGGCACTCACTCGGGGAAGTGCGCCCCGATCAAGTAACTTTACTCCTTTCTTTTCGAGGGTCTTCCTGACGAATTCGTTCCCTCTCAAGTACGGATACACGATCGCATCGAAACCGTAATTCAACCCGATGTATTCGATGGCTTGATAGATCAGATAAGAAAGTAAATAACTGCCCGCCCATAAGTCAAAGGTCTTTCGGGCTTGAGAAATGATTTCCTGCACAGGACCTATCGATAACATCGCAAGAGACACGTTCGCTTCTTTCTCCCCGGCACAGGCTCTAACGGCGGAGGTTGAATCGAGGTGATCGATGACGGAATGATTCGGTATGCGCGTGTCGGCGGGCAGGAACTGGGAAACATCGACGATGTTTGGAAGTTCCCACCAAAGGGCGTGGTAGAACTTTTCGTCGTCGGGATTTCTTTCCCTCAATTCGATGATGATTTTCTTGAAGTTTTCAACATATTCCTTTTGCTTTTCAGAATCTATTCTTGAATAACAAACGTTCAAGCGTTGTCCAGAAAGGGGATGAACGAATCCTTCCAATTCTTCGAAGGGAACCACTATCTGTTCTCCATAACGCTCGAAGGGTAATGGAAATCTATCGAAAGCACTTGCGATTCTGTCTTCTTGACTACCTCCAGCAACACTTTCTATGCCCACAGCTTTACAGAGCTCTTCAGCTACGTTTTCGTGAGATTTTATCATAAATGGTTTAATTATGGGATCGTGCAAGAGAGCGGATATTTTCCCTCGCCAGTCCGTTCTCATTGGTTCGGCACCCCCCTATTCTTCTTCGGAGATAAGAAGATTTTCCACACTTCGTCCGGGGTAATGGTGAGTTTTGCTTGAAAATTTGCTCTGATGTTGTATTTCAAACGTTCTTCTTCCGTGATCTTGCTCTTCAAAAGAAGAGCGTAGGCTGTCCAGCCGTTACTGTCCTTGTTGATGATGATCCTGAGAGGCGAAGGCTTTCTACCTCTGTCTTCTTCCTCTCCGGGTACGTAAGGAAAGAAAGTAACTTTCTCGATTCTACTTTTGAGTCTTTGATACTGTAGAGGCAAACCAAGAACCGCCGGGAAGATGTCCACTTCTTTTTCTTTTCCCTCGAGACAATTTATCAACTTCCTAACCACGTCTTGTCTTTGATTTTGTTTTTTGAAAAATCTCAACTCACGTTTTAGTTGTCTGTACCAACCATTTTGCCTGTAAAGCTCTCTCATCACTTCCTTCCAATCTCTCTTTGAACCCACCAATGGGTTTGAGAACTCGAAGGATTCGTCCAGAAGGTTTGGAAATTCAACATTACTGCTCTTACTTAAAATCAAAAGCTTTTTTTCATCGAACTTCTCGATGTACTTCTTCAGAGAATCTTCGAAACTTCCGAGAAGCTCCAGTATTTTTTCCTTCGTCACGTAATTTGATCTATCAAAACAGCCATCTTCGTCGTCGAAACTTTTTATCTCAAACTGACCAAAGCCTTTCGTTGTCTTTGCGCCCAATCCACCCAGGACAGAGATCAATTTGAGCAACGAAAAGATAACTTCTTTCACATCCTCGTTCTTGAAGTAAAATTTAAGCTCGAAAGTGGCGTTGGCTTTCAAACATTTCTCAACGAAGTTTTTCTCCATCTCCTCAACCTTTTTGGTGTAGTAGTACGTTCCGTAAACCGCATACAGGATTTCTCTGTCAAACTCCAAATTGTTGATTTTGAACTTTCCATCTTCTACTCCTCCTATTTCAACCACATCGCTGGGTTTGTACTCCACACTGAGGCCAAAAGGGGCCTTACATTCCCGTGAACCAAAAACGAGCGATTCCAAATACATGAGCCCTTTGTACTCGAGAGTTCCGTAAATCTTCTGAAGTTTCTTTCTTTGTTCTTCGTCTTTTACGCCTTCGAAGTTCAAGTTTCTGACGTCGATCACGCGCGGAGCAACAGCCCTGAACCAAAAATGTAAAACTCCTTTGACACTCTGAGGTCTCAGTTCGAAGCTGTACACTTTGTAATCCCTTACTTTTGTATAATCCAGCCCCCTCGAAATGATAGGTGTTACCGCTCTACAAGTAACAGTCTTTACAACCATATCCTTCACCCCTCATTTCAAAACAAAAACAAGGCAACCTGTTTTCGCCTCACTTTTTCTCAATATTTTACCAACATTTTCTCAAGATTGGATTTCTTTTGATAACACCACCGCGTTCTCCAAGCCGAAGGGCATGAGGATGTACCTGTCGGTGTGACGCCCGAAATCGATGAAGCTCCTCGGTCTTCTGAAGGTTTCTTCCAACACGTCCGCCTTGTGGTTGGCTTCGA
>Ga0209080_1001819_pt1 | contig 10223 bp, 9 predicted proteins | sample JNZ110809AmetaG_FD_184123 | JGI IMG/M metagenome (GOLD analysis project Ga0209080, IMG submission 184123) | Hot spring microbial communities from Jinze hot spring, China to study Microbial Dark Matter (Phase II) - JNZ 110809A (SPAdes) (version 3) ...
CCCTCTTACATCCGCAGAGGGTTTAACATCCACCTTCTTAAAAAAGCCCTTTCCATCATGAGACACTCGCTGAACAGTGCCGATCTTCAGCTGAGGGAAGACTTTGCCCGGCACCCTTACATAAACCACATCGCCCACATTAATCTTGTCATCAACCTTGACATGAAGTAAAGACCCCATGGGGAACCCACCTCTGTATATATACGCCTTATCTCCCACCCCAACGCTAAGCGTGAATTCCTCAGAGAAGACTGTTCTTATCCTTGAAGAGCTTCCATACACACTATCTACGATGCCCACCAAGTTCTCTCCAGAAAATACCAACATACCCTCAGATATATCCTTATCCTGTCCCTTATTTATAAGCACGAAGGTATCCCTACCTGATGGGTCGTAAGCAACCACATTTGCGTAAACTATTGAATATTTACTTGGACGAAAGGGAAGGTCTATAGTTTGGCTTAGGCTTTTCAGGTTGCTCTCGCAGGCAAGAAGTTGAGCCTTGTATAATTTATATTCTTCAAGCTCTTGCCTTAATCTATAGTTTTCTTCGCTTACATTTCTTAGAAACAGGTAAGTTTCCACTATCCTTTTTGTGTTTTCTTGGACATTTCCCTTTAGCTCAAAAAAGGGATAAACCGCCAACCTAAGGAGGTTATAAACCCGGCTCAGGTATGGCAATGCGGAAAGGTTGATAAAATAAACTACAATGCTCAATAACAAAGCTATGGAAGGTGCAACAAATCCTTTCATATCATGGAAACTTTCCTTATCAGCTCTATATTATCAAGAACCTTTCCCACCCCTCTGGCTACTGCAGTTATAGGGTCTTCGCAGTAGTTGGTCTTTATGCCTGTTTCGCGCTCTATTCTCACATTGAGGTTCCTTAGGAGAGAGCCTCCTCCAGCCAAGGTTATACCCCTTTCCGCTATATCAGAAGCAAGTTCTGGTGGTGTCCTTTCCAAGGTAGACTTGACTGCGTTTATAATAGAAGACAGCACATCCTCAAGGGCTTCTGTAACATCTCTATTGCTTATTTTCACCACCTTTGGAAGTCCCGTTATGTCTCTTCCCTTTACTTCCATAAACCTTTCCTCTTCTTCGTATATGGCACTGCCAAGCTCTATCTTTGCCTTTTCTGCGGTTTGCTCACCTATAAGGAGATGATGTTTTTTCTTAACATGCTGTATTATAGCCTCCGTCATCTCATCGCCTGCTACCCTTATGGAATTGGATACCACTATGCCCGCAAGAGAAATGACCGCTATCTCTGTAGTGCCACCACCTACGTCTACTACCATATTACCTATAGGGTCTTCTATTGGAAGCCCAGCACCTATGGCAGCGGCCATTGGCTCAGCTATGAGATAGACCTCTCTCGCTCCTGCACTTTTTGCAGCGTCAATGACCGCCCTTTTCTCCACCTGTGTAACCCCAGAGGGCACGCCTATGACAACCCTCGGCTTTGCTTTGAATATGCTTCCCCCTATTGCTTTGTTTATAAAATAAGAAAGCATAACCTTAGTGGCTTCAAAGTCCGTTATCACACCGTCTCTGAGGGGTCTAACAGTTTGTATATTCTCGGGAGTTTTCCCAAGCATCTCCTTTGCCTCTTTACCTACCGCCAAAACTCTACCAGAACGCACATCAACCGCAACGATGGAGGGTTCATACAGCACTATGCCCTTTCCTTGAGCGTAAACCACCGTGTTGGCAGTGCCGAGGTCTATGCCTATATTACTGGCGATAAAACCGAGAAGATTTGCTAATTTGCCTAACATCCATAATATTATAAACTATGGAGACTACTTTACACAAAAAGCACGAGGAAAGGCTCTTCAAAGCTCTGGGAAACGAAGATAGCAAAGTGAAGAAGGCTCTTGAGTTCGTGGAAGAGAAGCATGCAGGACAGTTTAGAAAATCCGGAGACCCTTATGTGGTCCACCCTGTAGAGGTTGCCATAATCCTCGCAGAGCTGGGCATGGACAGGGATACGGTGGTGGCTGGGCTTTTGCACGATGTGCTTGAGGATACAGAAACCACCTACGAAGAGCTAAAGGAGAACTTTGGGAAGGATGTGGCGGATATAGTGGAGGGTGTGACAAAGTTGGGAAAGATACACTTTAAGGATGTGGAAACACAAAAGGCGGAGAACTACAGAAAGCTCATCCTTGCCTTTTCAAAGGACCTAAGGGTTATCTTTGTGAAGCTCGCAGACAGGCTTCATAACATGAAAACTCTGCAGTTTTTCTCCAGGGAAAAGCAGGTCAGGATTGCCAAGGAGACCCTTGAGGTATATGTGCCCATAGCCAACAGGCTGGGTCTTTGGAGGATAAAAACAGAGCTTGAAGACCTATGCTTTATGTATCTGTATCCAAAGGAATACGAAGAGGTCAAAAACTTTGTAGGCAGGAGCAGAAGAGAGCTTGAAGACTATTTGAAGAGAGTATTCATACCAAGGCTAAAGGAAGAGTTAAAGAAGGCAGGCATTCAAGCCCATGTGTCCTATAGACCAAAGCATTTGTATGGTATATGGCAAAAGACCCTAAGAAAGGGCATAAAACTTGAGGATGTGCATGACATACTGGGTGTTAGGGTTATAGTCAACACGGTTCAAGAGTGCTACCTTGTGCTGGGCATAGTCCATAGCGTATTCAAACCAGTCCCAGGAAAGTTTGATGACTATATATCTCTGCCTAAGCCAAACCTCTATCAGTCCTTGCATACTGCGGTTATAGGTCCGAAAGGTAGGATGGTGGAGGTGCAGATACGCACATGGGAAATGCACGAAAGGGCGGAGAAGGGTATCGCTGCGCACTGGGCTTATAAGGAAGGCAAAAGCTTAAAGGACGGTGGAGTGTATTCATGGCTAAAGAGCCTCGTGGAGAGCGTGCAGGGTAGCAAGAACCCTCAGGAGCTTTTGGAAAATCTCAAGCTGGAGTTATTTTCCGAGGAGGTTTTCGTTTTCACTCCAAAGGGAGACCTGCTGGTGCTTCCAAAGGGGGCAACGCCAGTAGACTTTGCCTACTACATACATACTGAGGTGGGCAACCACTGTGCTGGAGCAAAGGTAAACGGCAGGATTGTGCCACTTAACTACAGGCTTCAAAATGGAGACATGGTGGAGATTATTACAAACCCCAACAAAAAGCCTAACCAAGAATGGCTGAACTTTGTGGTGACCTCAAAGGCAAAAAGCAAGATAAAGTCCGTGCTTAAAGAACTTGAAAGGGAAAGGTATGTTCAACTTGGGAGGGAAAGGCTTGAGCTGTATTCCCAAAAACTGGGGCTAGGCAGGGAGATGCTTTTAAAGAGGCTTATTGAGGAGACAGGAGCCAAAGGCGAGGAAGAGGTATACCTGCTTTTGGGAAGCGGTAAGCTCTCAAAGGAAAGGGTTTATTCCCTCTTTAGAAAAACTCAGAAGGAAAAGCCTCAGGGAAAGGTGGAAGATGCCCTGCATATAGACGGGCTTGGGAAGGTGCTTCATGCCCTTGCGGAGTGCTGTAATCCCCTGCCGGGCGAAGAGGTCTACGGTGTTATATCAAAGGGTAAGGGGCTTGTGATACACTCAAAGGACTGCCCAAACCTTAACTATCTTCTTAAGATATCTCCAGAGAAGGTGGTAAAGGTTCTATGGGACAGGTCTCAGGGGCTTCACCCAGTAAGGATAAGGCTTCTTGTAAAGGATAGGCTGGGCATACTGGGAGAGGTAACCACCGCCATAGGAAGGTTGGGTGCCAACATCACAGAGGCAAGAACAAAAAGCCTGCCCTCTGGTCAAGCACTAATGGACTTTACACTGCAGGTGGAAAACTACCAGAGCTTTCTAAAGGTCAAGGAAGCACTAAGTGGTTTGGAAGGTGTGGAAAGCGTGCAGAGGTTGATGGGGTGAGAAGATAGAAAGCTCAAAGCTCAATATAATCTGAAGTTTTCCCGAGATTTAAGTTCTTCTATTAACTTTTTCCTCAGATAAGGCAGTTGCTCATAAATGCTTCTGGCTATAAGCACGCCGTCCGCATCCCAGTTTCCTGCAGGCTCTGGTTCTACGTATGTAGGGTCTTTTCTTGCTATTTCTAGGTATCTAAATGCTACCGCTGTCATATGCATGTTCCATCTACCTACACCAAAGAGTAAAAAGGTTTCCTCCACAAAACATCTGGGCAATCGCCTATATATTCCTTCCATTACATAATCAACGGTGGTTTCTGCCTTTTGATAAATATCTGATTCTTCGTTTCCTGCATTTATAAATACTCTGATTGTGACCCATTTTAGCATCTCAAAGAGTAAACCAGGTATAAGAAAACCCCACACAAGGTCCTCAAGTCTCTCCATGCCTGTTATGAGAAATTGCTTCATAGTAGTGAATTTAATACGGGCTATCAGAAAATCCAACTACTGCTACGTTGCTATAGGTTGAAACTCCAACTTCCCATCCACCAACTCTACCTTTACCCTCTGTCCATTTCTGACCTCTCCCTTTATTATGAGGTTCGCCAGAGGAGTTTCTAAGTGCTTTTGGAGAGTTCTTTTGAGAGGTCTTGCACCATAGGCTGGGTCATAGCCGAGCTTTACAAGATGCTCCTTTGCCTTTTCTGTTAGCTCTATGCCTATGTTCCTTTCCACCAACCTTTTGTTTATGCTTGCCACAAGCAGGTCTATTATCTGGAAGAGCTCCTTCATGGTCAAGGGTTTAAAGACAATTATCTCATCTATTCTGTTTAGAAACTCTGGTCTAAAGTGATAACGCAGTTCTTCCAGCACCCTTTCCCTTGCCCTTTCAAACTCCTTTTGAACCTTTTCTTCGTCTCCGTCCACAGATATGCTCAAAAGATACTGAGAGCCTATATTAGAGGTCATGATTATCACCGTGTTCCTAAAGTCCACTGTCCTCCCGTGAGAATCTGTAAGCCTTCCGTCGTCCAACACCTGCAGGAAGAGGTCAAAAACCCTTGGATGTGCCTTTTCTACCTCGTCAAGGAGCAAGACCGAATAGGGTTTTCTACGAACCGCCTCGGTGAGCTTTCCTCCCTCTTCGTAGCCCACATAGCCCGGTGGTGCACCGATTAGTTTTGCCACGCTGTGCTCTTCTTTGAACTCAGACATATCAAGCCTTATCAGGGCATCCTCGTCGCCAAAGAGGAGCTCCGCAAGAGCTTTTGAAAGTTCCGTTTTTCCTACGCCCGTGGGTCCCAAGAAGAGGAAGCTGGCTATGGGTCTCTTGGGGTCTTTTAGCCCTGCCCTTGCCCTTCTTATGGCTTCTGAAACTGCAGTCACCGCATGCTCTTGGTCTATTACCCTCTTGTGTAGTTCCTCTTCCAATTTGAGGAGCCTTTCCATCTCCTCTTCCTTTAGCTTTGTGACAGGTATGCCCGTCCATTCGGAGACCACCTGAGCCACATCTTCCCAACCCACAAGAAGCTCCTCTGCCTTCTTGCTCTCAAGCTCTTTTAGTTCCTTCTCCAGCTTGACCTTCTCAATCTTGAGGTTTGCCTCCCTTTCGTAATCGCCCCTTTCAGAGGCTCTTAGTATCTCTTGGTCAAGCTCTTCCATACGCCTCCTTATCTCCGATATCCTTGCCTCCACACCGCCAGACTTAGAGAGAAGGTCTTGCTTTTCCTTTTCCAGCTGAACCTTCTTTATCTTTAGCTGTGCCTCCTTCTCATAGTTGCCCTCCAAGTATGCCTTTTGTATTTCCTCCTCAAGGCTCTTTAGTCTTCTTTCTATCTCCTGCACCTCTGGTGGCAGTGAGACCGCCATGAGCTTTTTGCGGGCGGAGGCTTGGTCAAGGGCGTCTATTGCCTTGTCAGGCAGTTTTCTAAAGGTCACATACCGCCTTGTGAGCTTAACAGCCGCCTCAAGGGCTTCGTCAGATATTTTCACCTTGTGGTGTTTCTCCAGCTTGGGCTTTAGACCCTTCAGTATTTCAAGAGCTTCCTCCTCTGTGGGCTCGTCCACGTATATGGGTTGAAACCTTCTTTCAAGGGCTGGGTCCTTTTCTATGTATTTGCGATATTCGTCCACAGTGGTTGCACCTATGACCCTTATTTCCCCTCTCGCCAAAGGAGGCTTAAGCATGTTGCTAGCATCTACCGCACCTTCCGCCTTGCCTGCACCTACCACGGTATGAATTTCATCTATAAAGAGTATTACGTTGCCCTTCTGTTTTACCTCGTCCAGAAGGCTTTTGAACCTTTCCTCAAACTCTCCCCTGTATTTAGAGCCCGCTATAATAGAACCCATGTCTACGGATATAATCGCCTTGTCTTGAAGCTCTACAGGCACTTCCTTGTTAACTATCCTTTGTGCCAAACCTTCCACTATGGCAGTCTTTCCTACGCCGGGGTCTCCCACAAGCACAGGATTGTTTTTTGTTCTTCTGAGTAGCACCTCTATAAGCTGGTTTATTTCCCTTTCTCTTCCTATAACTGGGTCAAGCTTGCCCTCCCTTGCCATCTGTGTGAGGTCCACCCCAAACCTCTCAAGGGGGGACTTTTCTTCTTCTCTTAGTTCCTGAGATACGTCCTTCATTCTTTCACCTCCTGCTATATCTTCTAAAATCTTACCAGCAATAGTATCCTTTGCTTCCAAAAGGCTGGCAACTATATGGTAGGGTTCTACCTGAGAAAGACCATCGGAGACCGCCTTGTCTTGAGCCTTTTCAAGAACCCTTATGAGGTTCTGAGAGTAGTCAAAGGCAGGTTCTTTGCCAAAGACAATCTTTCCTACTGCGTCTATGACCCTCTCTGGCGAAAGCCCAAGCTCCTTTACCTGCTCCACAAGGCTTGAGCTCTCAAGAGCCTTCCTAATAAGCCCGTCAATGCTGAGCTTGTTTTCCAGAAATGCCTTCACATCCTCGGACCTAAAGACCGCAGAGAGGCTCTTCTCTACGCCTTCCAGCTGGCTTCTGTGTTGGCTTTCAAGCCTTTCAAGTCGGGCAAGCTCCACTTGTAGCTCTTGAAGGCTCCAGTAGTCGCCATACCTCCTTGCCTTCTCCAGCTCTGCCCTTATTCTCTCTTTTGCCCTCCTGACCTTTTCCAGCTCTATTTGCACCTGTCCTATGTCGGACTTTACCTGCATTATCTTGCTTCTGAGGTCAATAAGGTGTTGGGCTTCCTGCTGGACCGCCTTGCCTATCTGGGAGGAGAGCTTTTCAAGGTATTCAGAAACCTTTTTGTAGAGACCCCTTGTGTCTACGCCCCTTCTTTCAAGATACTTCGCCAGTGCGGATTTCTCATCCATGAGAAGGGCAAGGAGTAGGTGATCTGTGTCCACTTTGCTGTCCCTGGCTTTCCTTGCAAGCTCTTTTGCCCTGTTTATGTATTCAAGGGTTTTTGCAGAAAGCAGGTTCTCACTAAACATTCCATGCCTCCTATAACTTTATAATGACTTTTATAATATGCTTTAGTAGATTGTTGTCAAGTTTTTGGTGGAGGGAAGAAAGCAAGTGGTAGAGTTCTAAGGCTGTAGTATATGTTCACAAGCAGGAAGAGTGCGTAAAATATTGAGGAAAGAGTTGGGTTGAAGTTCTCATTTAGGAGTGCCAGGACAAAGGATGGAAGCCCCGCAAAGAGGTAAAACTTGAGAACTTCGGGATTTATAAGCTCTTTGAGCGTTGGAATCTTCTCTTTTCCAATCTTTGGTGCGTATACCCTCCACCAGTAGAGGAAGGGGACTATGTGGTAAGAGGCTCCTATGGTGATAAAGAGGAGGAAACCATAAAGCATACCATCTCTGTGCCAGCCTATAAATCCATAATTGCCACTTCCGGCGGTGGATATGCCGATGGAGAGGAAGAAAACTGCCATAAAGAGACCGAGTATAAGATAACGCACTGATGGGTCTAAGCCCTTGAGAGGGCTTTTCTTCTGAAGAAGGCTCTGGTAGACTACAAAGGCCAGTAAGAAAAAAGAGAGAAGCACAAATAGTCCAGAATAGGCTACAAGTTTCATGTTTCCCACATGCCAGCCATAAAGAAAAGGCGGGATTGAGAGGTTATGCAAGATAAGACTTATCCACCTTGCCTTTGGATGTTTTAGTTCCTCTACCTGAAGCATGGGAACGAAGACATAGTAAGCACCTAATATTACATTAAGAAAAAACCCAGCAGTAAGCGTATGCTTTATCATAAGAAGGTTCAAATCCATGAGCATAAAAAAGCCAGAAAGGGCAAAGTATACACCTCCAAGCAGGAAGAATACCACAGATGGGTCCCTAAGGCTTTTTGTGTTTATAAGAAGAAAAGAAAGGCTAAGAAGAGCAAAAAGAAAATAGAAATATGGGGAAGATGCGGGTTTGACAAAAAAACTGAAAAGATTGGTTAAAAACAAGGCAAGGTGGATATATGTTAACCATTCCCACCTTATGGCTATACCCTGTAGGGTAGGATATATCTGGAAAAGAGTGCCCATTATAAGAAGTGGGAAAGCTATGAAGATAAGAAGCTCTGTATAGGCTTTCCCAAGGAGCTTAAAAAGGAGTGATAGGTCTATGAGGATAAGGCTGAGGAAGATGTATATAGATGTGAGCCTTACGAAGGATGCAGGTCTTATCATTTACCTACGAGCCTTCTAAGTTCTATAAGAAGTTCCTGGAACTTTTCGTCGGACATCCTTCTTATTTTCTTGGCTTGTCCGAGGTTCACAGTATGGGGTAATATCTTCCTCAGTATAGGGTTCTTAAGGGGCGTGAAGCCATACTTTATAAGCACATCAAGGGCTTCAGGAACCCTTTTTAAAAGCTCGCCTACGTTAGTATTCTCATCTATCTCAAATTCAAGCTCTTTTGCACATCCGGTTTCTTCAAATCTTAGAGGTTGTGAGGACTTTTTCCATATTCTAAGAAGGTATCCTTCCTCTGTCTCCCTCAATTCATAGCGGTATCCCAGCTCCTCAAGCCTTGGCAGGAGATGGGTGAAAGGTCTTGAACCAAGCACCTCAAGGGTCTCCCCCTCCTTAAGCTCCTCAAGAGCCTGAGCAACCTTAATCATAGGCTGTGGTGGTTCAAGGTTTCTCACATCAAGCCTTTTCATGGTTCAACCCCGAATAGATATCCTTCAAGCTCCACATCAGCTTTGTAGCCCAGCCCTTCAACCTTTTCCTTAACCGCCTGCAGGAGATAGCTTCCTACAGGACAAAAGGGGCTTGTAGGTTTTATTACAACTCTAAGCCTTCCCTGTTCAATCTCTTTCACCTCTCTTACCATGTTCATGCTAACTATATCCATACCCGTGTGAGGATCAATGACTTCCTTTAAGACCTTCAGCACATCCTCCATGTCTATCTACCTCCTATTCTATCTCTGAAAAGCTCATGGCAGGCAATACATCCCTGAAGCATGTTGGTATAAGTCTTAAAGGCTTGGTCTCTTTTGCCTTCCCTTAAAAATTTCATGACCTCCTCCGCACCGCCGTGAACCTGCTTCTCAAAAGCTGGCATAAATCTCATAAACTCTTCCCTTTTTGATGGGTCTATGTATCGTGGGGGTCCGCCCTTTGGTACGGGATGTTCTGCTATCTCTCTGGCACCTTCCAGAACCATGGCATCGTTACCCAAAAGAAAGCCCTGAAGCATCTTGGTGGCTGACTGGTTTACCAATTGCATAACCTGTTTGAAGTTCAGCTCACTTTCAACCTCATGAGAAAAACTCAAAGCAAACATCAGAAGTGAAAATACCGCAATCTTTCTCATTTTACAACCTCCATATCCTTATCTTCCAAAAGTCCTCTCCATAGTCTACATACTCCCACCCAACTTTTCCAGGAAAATTCATAGCTATCTGAAAATAGAGTGGTAAAGGGTCATGGTCGTTTACAATAAAGAAGGTCTCCGCCTCCTTGAGCTCAGAAAACCTCTCCATTACAAGAGAATGCCTTATACCATGCTCAAGGGGTCTGAGGTCTAAAGTCTCACCCTTTACAAAATTCTCCTGCCCGAGACTTATCTCGTAAAGAACCACCTTTTCCTCTGGTAGAAAACCAAATATATCAGCCCTCTCCACAAGAAAGTAATAGGGTGCTTCCGCCCTTCCAAATCTATGACTGATTATATACCTGCCAGCACCCTTTGAAAGTATGTATAGCCTTCTGTATCCAAAGGCGGAGGGCATAAGCCCCCTTTCCAGGACTCTTACTACAAGAGTATCCCTTAGCATAGACAAATATCCCTATTAGGGACATTTATCCACACCTCGGGTTTAGGGGCTCACCGACCCCAGTGCCTTAC
>Ga0209080_1001820_pt1 | contig 10223 bp, 12 predicted proteins | sample JNZ110809AmetaG_FD_184123 | JGI IMG/M metagenome (GOLD analysis project Ga0209080, IMG submission 184123) | Hot spring microbial communities from Jinze hot spring, China to study Microbial Dark Matter (Phase II) - JNZ 110809A (SPAdes) (version 3) ...
GAAAAAAGGATCGGAGTCTCAATTTGCACGTTCGGATAGAGCTCTGTTACGAGCTCAACTTCTCCGCCATCAAAAGAGAACTCAAGCCTGTCATGCTTTCTTCCAAGGAAAGTTCGAAGCTCCATTGGTTCTCTTAGCGGGTCTATTGCTGGGTTCGTGACTTGAGCAGCGTTCAACACGATGTGATCCCAGTATATGCGATAAGGCTTATCGCAACCGCTTCCCGTTAAAATAACTCCACCGCTTTCAGCTTGCTTCTTCAAGTCCTGTATTTTTTCTCTTGTCCAATTGGCGTTGGGGCGATAATCCGAGGGATGGGGGCGAATGATGAGCGCTTTTGTTGGGCACATCACTGCACAACGTTGGCAGCCTACGCACTTCATCTCGTCAGCTCTCATCGTATTGCTCATCTCATCGTAGCTGTGAACACCGAAACCGCACTGTCTCTCGCATACCCTGCACTTTATACACCGATCCCCTCTTCTCTCCACGAGAAATTCAGGGAGCATGAAGCTAAACATCTCTTCTTTTTTAAGCAAAAACTTCACCTCTTTGAGATCTTCTCTCCGCTTTTTCAAATTTGTAAAGTCTTCCAACTACTGGTTCCCCGCCCATTGGTGTGTAAACTCTATCCAGTTCTCCACATACAGCCCTTATTGCCGCTTCTTCAGAAGAGACAAAGAATAGATCTCCCTTCTCTCCCGAAGTTATTGGTCTTAGCCTTATGCGATCTGTGATCCCGAACATCTCCCCATGCCTTGCTACAATGATCGTCCAAGGACCATTGATGAGCAGAGGAGCGTATGTGATCCTTAGAGCGGTGTAGATCTTCTTGCTTTTTTCATCCATTCTACCAATCTGGTCCCACATTGGCGGAGCCAAGATCTTTGCAACGATCTCGATCGGCAATCCTTGTTTTCTCATCAGCAAGTCTACTGCATAAGCCATCACTTCCGTATCCGTGAGTAGGGTGCAGAAGTATCCGTGCATTTCCAAATAGCGCTTGTTTGTTCCGTAGGATGAGATCTCACCATTGTGCACAACGCTCCAATCGAGGATGTTGAACGGATGCGCCCCTCCCCACCAGCCAGGGGTGTTCGTTGGGAATCTTGAGTGTCCAATCCACATATAACCCCTGTATTCATGGAGCAGGAAAAACTCCGCCACGTCTTCTGGGAATCCAACGCCCTTGAATACACCCATGTTCTTGCCTGAGGAGATAACATAAGCTCCCTCTATTTTTGTGTTTATCTCCATAACCTTCGAAACAACGTAGTCATCGCCCTCATCGTTTTTTGGCATTACAAAGTATCTCCAAAACACCGGTGGTCTGAAAACGTTTGCCTCCGAATTAGTGGGTATCTCCTCACCACTTACAACATCGAAGTTCTTTTCCAAAAAGCTTTCAACGTCTTTTCTCACTTCAGAGGTTTCGAGCATAACGTGGAGAGCGTAGTAATCCTTAAAGTCAGGATAAATTCCATAGGCAGCAAAACCTCCTCCTAAGCCGTTGCCCCTTACTTTCATGTTCTTCATCGCAGTAACAACCATATCTGAATCAAATCTACTACCGCTTCTGTCTATAACCCCAAAGAGCCCACAGGCGTCGTGAACCTTTTCAAATCCACGCATCCCTTACCACCCCAAACTTTACCTTTTCCTTTAGCAAATTCCATCTAATTGCTTCAGGAATGTCAACATAGCCGAAGTTATCGTTAAGGAGCTTATCCTTAAATCCAGAAACTTCCAATTCTTCTTCCATCAATCTCGTGAATATACCCGCCCTTCCAACTTTTCCAGCGATTATGAAACCAACGATCTTTCCATCTCTTAGCACGAACCTTCTGTAGTTCTCACCTTCAAGTCTCGAAATCACTTCACCATCTTCTGAATTGCTAAGACCAGCGGTGATTATGTAGTAGTCGAAGAAGTGCATCGAGTTCATTGCGGTAACAAAGCTAAGATCTCTTGGAATCCCGCTCATGTTGAATCCCGCAATTCTTCCGCCCATGTAGGCTGTGATCCAGAGGGGTATTGGTCTACTCGTTTTGGCAATGCTGTCGAATATTTCAACGCAGTCTCCTGCAGCGTAAACATCTTTTACAGAAGTTTCCATTCTCTTGTTCACAACTATTCCTCTGTTTACCTTTATTCCCGCATTCTTTGCCAATTCAGCGTTCGGAACAACACCCACAGCGATTGCGAGTAGATCCGTCTCTATTTCCCTACCATCTCTTAGCTTTAGTATTTTCTTTTCGTTCCTTCGCACCTCTAAGATCGTGTTGTTCAGCAGAATTTCAACACCTTTTTCAGCGAATTTCCTTTGCACAATCTCAGAAGTCTTTTTATCAAGCACTGGAGCGAGAACTCTATCCGCGAGTTCCACAACTTTAACTTCTAATCCCCTCTCAACAAGCGCTTCCGCAAGCATCAGCCCTATTATGCCAGCTCCAAGAATTACAGCACTCTCAGCCTTTTCAACCGCTTCCTTTATTCTTAGCACATCTTCGAGCGTCTGGAAAGTGAAGAAATCGCGAGCATTCAGCCCTTCAATTTTTGGAATGAACGGTTTTCCGCCAGTTGCGATCAGGAGCTTCTTGTATCCAACAATCTCGCCATTTTCGAGCACTATTTCCTTCTTGTTGGTGTCTATCTTCTCAACTCTAATGCCAAACTTTGTTTCAACGTTTAGTCTTTCAAAGAACTCTTCCTTCCTGTAAATCAAACCCTCTAATTTAATCTTACCCCTAAGGTAATAGGGAATTAGAGCCTTTGAATACGCCTGTCGATCAGCGGAAACCATAAGTATATCTGCATAGCTGTCTATCTCTCTTATCGCCTCAACGCATCCAATAGCTGCGGAAGAATTACCAATGATCACGTTTTCGAACTTCATGAAACCACTTCCAATGCCTTATTTGGGCAGACTTTTACGCATACGGGATCTAAGTTGCAGAGATCACATCGAACGATTTTTCCGTCTTCAAACTTCACCGCACCATAAGGACAGGCCATTACACAGCTCAAGCATGAAACACACTTCTCTTCATTGTATTTTAGGATTCCATTCTCCCTGTATAGTGCCCCGCTGATGCATGCGAACATACACTTTGGTTCTTCGCAGTTTCTGCACTGTAAAATAAGGTATTCTGATGAATTTCTTTCAACCACTATTCTCGACTTTGGTCTTGGCTTCTCCAGAAGGAAGGCATTTAAGATGTCTTTTGACATAGAGTGCGCTACCAAGCACCAGATTTCGCAGATTTGGCATCCCATGCAGACTTCTGGCTTAACGACGATTCTCATCCCTTTATGGCGAAAGGGAATGAATATAAATTTTACGCTTGTAAACGTATGACTTATAACCAAACGTATAGATTCGTATATATATGTATAGATTATAAATATAAAAATAAAAAAATTAACTTACTTCTCCAGTCCTGATTCTGATCGCCTTCTCAACTGGAATGACGAAGATCTTTCCATCTCCGGGCTTTCCAGTTCTTGCACTTTCCTTAATAAGCTCTGTAGCCTTTTCAGCAATCTCATCATCAACGACCACCATAACTGCGAGCTTTTCGAGCATGTCTACTTGTATTTCTCTGCCTCGGAACTGGAGCTTTATTCCCCTCTGTTCTCCACGCCCTCTTACATCAAATGTTGTTAAAGCAAAGATGCCTTCTCTCTCAAGCGCGCTCTTTACCTCCTCGAACTTTTCCGGGCGTATTATTGCCAAGATCATCTTCATCTCACTCACCTCGAATAAGCCATTTCGCCATGTTGGGCAATGTTAAGACCAATGTATTCCTCAGTCTCATCAACTCTTAGCCCTATTAGAGCGGAGATTAGCTTTGCAAGTATAAAGGTAACCACGAAAGCGTAGATAGCTCCTGAGAGTGCTCCAATTATCTGGGCGTAGAGTTGAGAATAGTTTCCGAGTATCAGACCTTCCGAGTTAATCCTTGCAAATATTCCAGTAGCTATTGAGCCCCAGAGTCCGCCAATACCATGAATACCCCATGCATCAAGGCTTTCATCAATTCCGAGCTTTGTTCTAAGCAACATGGCAAAGTAACAACCAATTCCAGCGATGCTACCTATTGCAATTGAAGACAGCACGTCTACATAGCCAGCAGCAGGAGTTATCGCAACAAGCCCCGCAATCGCTCCGCTGATCATTCCAAGGCTACCGGGTCTGCCCTTTAGCCATGAGACAAACATCCAAGCCAAGGCTCCTGAAGCTGCAGATGTGTTTGTAACCAAGAATGCATTAAGGGCTATCTCATTTGCTTGCAGAGCACTTCCAGCGTTGAAGCCGAACCAGCCAAACCAGAGCAAAGCACCGCCGAGCAGAGTCATCGGAACATTGTGAGGTTCTGTAATTACTCCTTTTAAATTGCTTCTCCTTCCAATCACTAACGCCAAGGCTAAAGCGGAGAATCCCGAGCTTATGTGCACTACAGTGCCACCTGCAAAATCAAGAGCACCGAGCTTCGCAAGCCATCCCCCGCCCCAGACCCAGTGAGCGATCGGATCATAAACCAGCGTAGTCCAAAGTAGGGCAAAGATCAGAAAGGAGGACAGCTTAATTCTCTCGACCATTGCAGAGACTACTATCGCTATTGTAAGCCCAGCAAAAACCATTTGGAATGCCACAAAACCAAGATCTACTAAATTCAAACTCTGAAGCCCCAAATACTCAAATCCACCGATCAAACCAGCTTGATCGCCTCCAAAAGCAAGAGTATAGCCAATGATCACCCATTGGACACTGACGAGCGCATAGGCTAAGTAGCAAAGTGTGATCGTTGAGATCACGTTCTTGCTCCTAACCATTCCCCCGTAGAACAATCCGAGCGCTGGCGTCATCAACATAACCATCGCTGTTGCCGTTATAAGCCAAGCAATATCTCCCCCGTCCATAGATCCTGAGTAAATGGTGGATTTAAAAATCTTTTTAATAAGTCTTCTTAATTTTTCATAAATCAAAATTTCTCGTGAAAATTTTAAATAACTTTTAGGAAATCCCTCGCTTTACGAAAGATTTTTAAATCTGAACTCTTCTTTATTTTTGTGAAGAACCCTGTAAGAGTAACGGTTGCATTGGATGAGAAGAGCCTAAAAATTATGAACGAGCTAAGAGGAGAATTTGAATCACAAAGCGAGCTAATAAGGGAAGTTCTGAAGTTTTACTACGAATTCAGAGAGCTCAAGAGCATCAGAAAGGAAATAATACTGAGATATGTCGAGATGTTAAGAAATGGAGAACACGTTGTGCTCGATATAGATCACTTCATAGCATTAATGAAGTTTCTTGGTTCTCATCCTGAGAAAGAGCAATTCTGGGAGATTCACAGAGACATAGCAAGAGCTCATGCAGATGAGTTTGCGGGAAAGGATCTTGAATACGTTCTTAGAAGGCTTGAAGCTTGCAATTTGTTCAGATTTACAGCAAAGGATGGAGAATATACGCTTGTTCTTAGCAGTGAATTCCTAAAGAATTTTGTAAAGAGCTTTTTAGAGATCGTTTTGCCATTTATAGGATACAATGTCGAGATTAAGGAAGAGTTCATGAAGCTGAGGATTAAGCCTTTTCCTGCGAGTGATTAAAAAAGGTTGTTTATGGAGACCTTCTGTAATTCTTAAAAACTTTTCAAAATTTTGGCTATAAAATTTTTAGGGGATTCAAGAGCATTGAGCAGAGTGATATGATCCAGATGCAAACCGCATCCGATCCCTGTCCCCACTTTGTATCGCAACGTTGACGGCTTCGATCCTCTTACACAAACTCGCTTGCTCTGAAAGTAAACAATCTCGCAGATAAATGGCGATTAAATTCATGTGAATAAAAAGCAAGGTATTAATCTGTAACAAGTTCTTTGGTCATCCTCACCCATTTTCCAACTTTTCCGGCAGTTCTGAATCCTTTTTTCTTATAGAAAACCTTTGCAACCTCGTTTCTCTCTCCAACCCAAAGTTCCATGACTTCTCTCTCCTTTTGTATTGCGTAGTTGATTGCGGACTCGAGTAGCTTTGAGCCAATACCCTTCATTCTGAATCCAGGAACAACGAAGATCTCGTGAATTTCTCCAACTTTTTTCAGTTCGAACAAACTAAACCAGTTTGTATCGCACGCTACAAACCCGAGAACCCTTCCTCTCTCTTCTGCAACCATAAATCCATCGGGGTCTCTTTTTAACAGCCACTTGAAGTAGTTCTTAACTTCTCTTCTCGTTTTGTATGCGTATTCTTCGAGCCCTTTGTAGCTGAGAAGATAGCTTTCAACGAAAGCAATCGCATCACTTTCCCGAACCACCCTTATCACAGACGGAAAATTTAAATTCCTGCTTTTAAACCCTTTGAAGTGCTCCTCAAGAAACTCATGGGAATCCCTTCCCCGAGCGGGAAGGAGGGAGAGATAAAGGAGTTTGTCCGAAACTTCTTAGAGGAGCGTGGCTACGAAGTTTTTGAGAGCGAATCTTTCCTCTTGGTGAACAGAAAAAGCGAATTTGTAGTTGCAACTCATTTAGACACAGTTCCGATCAAGGCGGAGTTCAGAATAGAGGATGGTTTCGCCTACGGTACAGGGGTTGCGGACGCAAAAGCAAGTTTGACTGCGATGCTTGAGGTTGCGGAGAAAGGCGTTGATTATGCGATGGCCTTCTTTTGCGAAGAGGAAGAGACGGGAAAGGGTTCAAAGGAGTTTTTGAGTTACTGGAATGGTAAATATGCCGTGGTGATGGAGCCGACGAATTTGAGGATTGCGTCGAAGCATTTTGGTTGTATCGAGGCTGATCTGACGTTCAAAGGCTTTCCTTGTCACGCTTCTATGCCCGAGCACGGAACGAATGCAATTGAAAAAGCAATAAACACATATCTTCGGCTTTCAAAGAAGTTCAGGGTCAGCATTCTTCGAATCGATGGCGGGGGCTATGAATACGTTATTCCAGAGTACTGCACAGCTAGATTTGATTTCCTGCTCGAACCAAATCAGCTCTCGTCGGCGATGGAAGAGCTGAGAAAAGTCGATGCAGAGATAGTGATACTTGAAGCGGTGGATGGATTCTACAGCGGGAAAGTTGCGGAAATCCTTGCAAGAGCGATCCGCAACGCGGGATTTGAGCCAGAGTTTACGGTTATGCCCTCTTGGACCGATGCCTGCAACCTTGTAAAGAAGTTCGACGTCGTTGTCTGGGGACCGGGAGAGCTTAGGGATTGTCACACGACACGTGAAAAGGTTGATTTGAGAGAAATAGAGATTGCAAAGAAAGTTCTCTGGAAGCTGAACGGGCTCTGGAAAGAGTTTTGATTTGCGCAATCCCTGGAAAGTTTTATAAAGAAGCGATTAAGCGATTGTTATGCTATCGATTAATCCGACTTTGGTTGTTAGGGACAAGCCATACAGTAGAGAAGAGCTTATGGAGGCTTTGCGCCTTGCAATCTCGGCTGAGCTCGATGCAATCAGCTTATACGAGCAGATGGCGAGGTTTAGCCCAGATGAGAACTGCAAGAAGATATTTCTTGATGTTGCAAGGGAGGAAAAAGCGCACGTTGGTGAGTTCACAGCTCTCCTGCTCAACCTCGATGCTGAGCAAGTGAGCGAGTTGAAAGGCGGTTTTAAAGAAGTGGAGGAGAAGACAGGCATAAAAACTGCGCTCGATGGAGGTGAACAAAACTATCTCGAAGTCCTAAGTAGCGCTTTCATGGAAGGGGTTACGAGATGCAGAAAATTGATGAATCTAATACCAAAGACAAAGGTGTCTGCGCAATCCTACAGGGTTGATGTGATCGAGGGCGATGGTGAAGTGAAGGTTGTTCGCCAAGAGTTCAAGGCGATTCCTTTGATAACGCAGAGGTTCCTTGTAGGGCTTAGAGAGCTAAGCGATGGTAGTTTCGATCCTTCGATCGCAGTTAGAGCGGGAGAGATGCTTGTTAGGGCAGAAGAGAGACAAATAATCGAAGGTTTCATGGCCGGGAAGAAGATGAAGCTGGGTAGTTGGGAAAAAAGCGATGAGTGCATTGAAGAGCTCTTGAAAGCGATGAGAGAAGTGGCAAAAGTGTCTGCAGGACCATATGCAGTAATTCTGAGCCCAGAGAGATTCTCGAAACTGCTGAAAGTTCACGAAAAAGGGGGAAAAATGGTCGTTGAAATTCTGAAAGAAGTGTTCACTGGTGGGATAATCGTAACACCAGCGATCGAGGAGAAAGTCGTGGTTTTTGCGAACACGCCGAGTTGTGCGGACATCGTGGTTGGGCAAGATCTCGAAATCAGAGAGCTGGGTCCGGAGGGAGATAAGATTGCCTTCATTGCCATGGAGGCGATAGATCTAAGGTTGAAGAATCCAAACGCAGTTGTAGTTCTCGAGTGATGGAGCGCATAAATTTCGATACCGAATTCGTGCCAGCGATACTGAGCAGAGCAAAGAAAACAACGATAAGAAGAGGCATCCGAAGCTACCCAGTGGGAAAAATTGTGGAGCTTACCGTTGACAGCAAGCCATTCGCAATGGCTAAAGTTAAAAAAGTCGTGGTTAAGCGCGTCTCGGAGCTAAGCGACGAAGATGCGATTGTAGATGGGTTTTCGGGAAAAGATGAGCTGATAAGGGCCTTGAAAAAAATTTACGGCGAGATCGACGAGTCAGAGTTTGTAACAATAGTTCACTTCGAACTAATTTGATTTTTTACCGCCTCGATCACAAATTCAACCGCTTCTTCGGGGTTTTGGAAAATCCGCATCCCCTCTATTACCACCTTTGGCTTTATCGATGCAACGGGCTTTCCTTCTTTTAAGGCAATCGCAATCTCGGAGATCGTCCCGTATTCGCCTCCAATTGAGATTATCGCATCCGAAGAATGAACGATTACGACGTTCCTAGCATGCCCCATGTCGGTAGCGATCTTTATGTCGATGTATGGATTCGCATCCTTCGCCTTTCTTGGCAGAATGCCAACTGTGATTCCGTTCCTGCTCTTTGCACCCATTGCACTCGCCTCCATCACACCACCCAGACCACCGTTTACGAGCACATGACCTTTTTCCGCGATGAGCTGTCCAACCCTAAAAGCGATGGCATAGAGCTCTTCATCGCAACTTCCAGAGCCAACAACCCCGATCTGCATGGCAAAACTTTTCTCAATTTATTTAAGCGATTTCCGAGATAGAACGACTGAAGCAACTGCGAGAGCATGGGCTAAATAGCAGTATAAGCAGTGGTATTGGATTGCCCAGGAGTAGCTGAAAAGAGATATCGCACCAACAACGCCCAAGAATTGCCAGATTCTCAAAATAACCCTCTTTTTTATGAAAGTCAGCACAATACCTGCAAGAAACCACAGAAGTCCGAGAATTGCGAAAACGTAACTCAGAACGATGAGTTCTGCAGGAGGAAGACAAGCGTTTATCGGACAATATGGCAAAGTGTATAAAACGTAGTTCGTGTAGAAGAGATAAGCTGAATCGAGAGCTCCGACGGCAAGGAGTGTGAGCAAAACTTTCATGCACGCAGTTCCTCCTCTGAATTTAAAATTTGTCAGTTCTGAGCTTAAGCTTTGCAACGAAATTTTTCGAATTCTTCTTTGTTGATAACAATTCAGCAAAAAATTTAAAACCATGACGGAATTTGAACGATAACTGTATTGCACTGCTAATCCCACTGCTCTTTAGTCTTCAGCACATCCTCGTGAGGATTGGAAGCGAGAAATCTGAAACGCTCAACGGAATTTACGCAAGTCTTCTCGTCTCGACACTCATGTTCCCCCCTTCTCTGCTCAATCCAACCCTTAATCAAGAGTTCCTGCTCTACATGACTCTTGCAGGTGTTCTGCAGTTCTTCCTCGCGAGGATCTGCCTTTACTATGCGATAAGCAGAATCGGTGCAAACCTCTCCGCTCCTCTTTCGTCGACGAGAATTCTCCTCGCAACCATAATCGGCTTGTTTGTTGGGGAGCTTTTGAACTTCTGGATCATCATCGGATCTGTGCTCATATTTACGGGAATATTTTTGCTATCGAAGGTGAAAGGGGAACCGGATTGGATTGGGATTTTCCTTGCGATCTTAACGGGTTTGTTCGCATGTCTCTCTTCTTACTTCATAAGATTCGGTAACGCCATAGAATACAACCCCTTCTTCGCAGTCTTTATCGGCTTCGCAATTTCTACAGCACTCTTAACACCTTTTATGATCGGAAAATCTTTGAAGAACACGAAACCGTTCGTTGCAGGT
>Ga0209080_1001824_pt1 | contig 10210 bp, 9 predicted proteins | sample JNZ110809AmetaG_FD_184123 | JGI IMG/M metagenome (GOLD analysis project Ga0209080, IMG submission 184123) | Hot spring microbial communities from Jinze hot spring, China to study Microbial Dark Matter (Phase II) - JNZ 110809A (SPAdes) (version 3) ...
GTCACGCTTTTCTTAGTATTTCTCACACTACAAGTCTACAGACTCTACGGGACGACAGACGTTAGGAAAGTAGCTAAGTTGAGGGGGTGACTAGAGTGAGGTTTGTAGGCAAGGTTCTAGGTGTTTTCTTCTTGGTCTTTATAGTTTACGTGGTGTTTTCCGGGTCCGTATCAACATACGACTTAATCACTGGAGCTATAGTAGCTTTAGCAACCTCACTAATAACTGCTAACCTAGTCATAAGCAACCCCAGCAAATTAATTCAGATAGAGAGGCTTGGCTGGCTCCTCATCTACTCTGTGAGGTACTTCTTCGTAGACGAGGTTAGAGCACACCTAGACGTGATGAGGAGAATACTACACCCTAAAATGCCTATAAATCCAGGGATAGTTAAGGTCCCATACGAGGTCACAAGCGATTACGCTATGCTGACTATAGCTAACTCAATAACTAACACTCCCGGCACTGTGGTAGTCGACGTGTCTCCTGAAGAAAGGGCTTTCTACGTCCACTGGATAAACGCTGTCACGACAGAACCTGCTGAGGTGAGGAAGATAGTCTCAAAAGTTTTTGAGAGTTTCGCTAAAAGAATTTTTGATTGAGGTGATATATAGTGTACTACTTAAGTATAGGTGTGTTAGTTCCTTCACTCATAGGTCTCGCATTTGTGTTGCCTTTGCTAGGAATGTTCGTAAAGAATATTAAGTTTTTCCACGTGTACGCGTCTGCCGCCTCACTATACGCGTTGATAGTAGCTATATACAACTTTAACGTAGTTGTTAGGGAAGGAGTTAAGGCCTACCCATTCGGTGGTTGGTGGCCTCCGATAGGTATATCGTATGAGGTAGACGAAGTAAACTCTCTCATAGCTTTACTAACGGCTTCAGTCATGTTCCTCATAACGTTGTATAGTACGTGGTATATTAGGGATTTAAAGGACGCACCGTACTACTACACTCTACTCTTAGGTCTTGAGGTAGGGATGCTTGGCTGTATTTATACGGGTGATGCCTTCAACTTATTCGTCATGCTTGAGGTAATGTCTATCAGCGCTTACGCTCTAGTAGGTTTCTACAGGAATAAGCCGGAGGCTATTGAAGCTGCTATAAAATACGGGTTGTTCGGGGCTGTGGCTACGACCCTCTACTTTATAGGGTTAGTTTTTATTTACGCCTCCTTCGGGACACTCAATATGGCTGACTTAACGAATAAAGCAACTCTATTCTGGGCTCACAACTTAATTTCAGGTCCTTACTACGGTCAAGTATACGCCGCTACCGCGGTAGCTCTAGCCCTGTCGTTATGGGCCTTCACATTCAAATCAGCTGTATTCCCTAATCACTTCTGGCTTCCCGACGCACACCCCGAAGCCCCGACCCCCGTCTCAGCAGCGTTGTCAGGTCTTGTAGTAAATGTTGGTGTGTATGCCATCTTCAGATTCTTCTACACTATATTCAACCCGTTCTCCGTGTTGAGTGACCTGAGAGACTTAATGCTCTTGATAACACTCGTTCTAGGAATTGCCTCAGGACTAATAGGAGCTTTCATGATGGCAGTACAAGATGATATTAAGAGGTTGCTTGCGTACTCGACGATAAGCCATATCGGCTTAATTTTAGTGGGTCTCTCCATAGGTTCTTCTCTCTTATCTAGGCCGGGCTCGCAAGCCTTCGTGGACGGGCTCACAGGAGCTTTCTACCACTTAATAAATCATAGCATAGGTAAGTCTCTGCTCTTCCTCGCGTCAGGCGTGATAATCTACATGGCTGGAGGAACTAGAAAGCTTGATGAGCTGGGTGGGGTTGCTAGGAAAAACCCTGTGTTAGGTGTTGTGTTGGTAGTGGGTGTCCTTCAGTTACTGGGTATTCCGCCATTCGGAGGATTCTTTAGTAAGTATCTGCTCTATGCCTCTTATCTTGAAGCAGGAGCTCCCTACATCTCAGTAATCATCAACATAGTCTCCGCAGTTTCGCTCTTAGGGTATGTTAGGCTACTCTACGCAGCGTTCTTCACGATACCTAGGAGAGAGTTCGTGAAGACGAGTATGTTTCCCTCAATAATACTTCTAGTACTGAGTGTAGCGTGTTTGATGACGGGATTATTATCGCCTACGATTAGCGACTGGCTACGCAGGTTCGTAGAGGCAACGACTTCGAAAGAAGGAATACTTAACTACTGGCTACAAGGATACTTAGTTTTTTGGGGTAGGTGAGCAGAGATGACTTCACTTAATCTAGATCCCTGGACAGCTACTCTATTCTTGAGTAGCGTGTTAGTGCTCTCTTCACTCGTAATGTACTTAATTTACGTCTCGCTGTCTAGGAAGACAATACAGACAAGCTCAGAATACTCAGAGCCTTACATAGGTGGGGAATCTGTGACTGCCATAAGGTCTGTTGATGTCTCAGTGCGTAACCTCTTCTGGGGTATAGTGAGGGGTGCTGGCCGCAGATTATACACGTTCTTAAGAGACCAGATGCATAATGGGGTATTAAATGATTGGGGTGTGTATATGGTTACGTACATAGGCTTGCTAGTATTAGTTGCCCTCATATACTTCACGAGGTGATTTAAGGTGAATGAACTAGTACTTATTTTATTAACGGTCTTCAGCGCGCTAGTGTTTCCGGGTCTCTTAACACTCTGGATCGCTTCAATGCTTAGTGAGTGGTGGGTGAGAAAGTTATTCGCTAGAACTCAGAGGAGAATGGGGCCCTCGTACGTAGGCCCTCTCGGAATACTGCAGCCTTTCGCAGACTTCCTCAAGCTACTCCTAGTAAAGACAGAACCTAACTACAAGTATGGTAGTGTTAGGCTTGCAAGAGTCTTTGGCTGTATAGGACTTGGGGCTTTGACGGCCTCACTATTCTTACTACCTATATCACCAGTAAGAATAGCATTCAACTACGACGTGATACTCTTCATATACTTCCTTGGTGTCTGGGTAGCTGTTTCAGAACTACTCATGTTCACTTCGTTAACAAACCCCTTCACGATTAAGGGAGTATCGAGATTCTCATCTATTTTGGTCGTAGCAGAGCCCGCGTTCTTTACCGCGACTATAGTTCCTGTTTATTTAGTGAGTCTTGTCATGAAGAAAGAGCCTGTCTTCTCTATCAGCACGACAGCCGAGACTGTATGGGGTTTGTGGACCAACCCGCTTACGGCGATACCTATGCTCCTAGCAACTATAGCATCTTTAATCTCTATCCAGTCTAAGCTAATGTTCTCGCCATTCAATATACCGGAAGCTGAGCAAGAGTTAATAGCTGGAGTGGAAACAGAGTTTAGCGGTCCTCTCTTAGCGCTCTTTAACTTCCTTCACGACGCAGACCTCTACGTCCTTTCGCTAGTAGTTACGTTCTTGTTCTTAGGAGGTCCGCACCCCTTCAGTAACAACTTAGTCTTAGGCGTCTTAACTATCATCCTGAAGTACTTGATAGTCCTCACCACCATAACTGTTCTTAAATCTTCTTTCGGTAGGTTCAGGATAGAACAAGGAATATCCACGATAATCAAATACGCGTTTATTCCCGCACTCATAGCCCTAATTCTTTCGATAGTTGTAGCTAGCTTCACCTAAATACTACACGTGCTTAAGGTCTTGATGATTAAGTCAGTTAAGAAGCTTATAGTATCCTGCACTTCTGGGCTGATTCCCTCACCTAAGTCAAGGTTTCTCGCTACCACGCCTAAAACTCGTACGTCCTTAAACAACTCCTCTCTTCTTAGCAACTCTATGACGAGTCTGATAGGTAGTGAGTGCGTTGTTACTAGAGCCACTGTGTCGTCAATCGAGTCTAGGCTTGCTATGAAGTACTTAGGAGTTCCTTCTCTTTCTCCCAAAACTATTGCCGCGTCAATGATTAGAGCGTTTTTCACAGAACGCTCTTGGATGACTGACATGCAGTTCTCTAGGCCAAATTCACACATAATAACTCTGTCTCTAGGGAAACCACGAGCTACTAAGAACTCACACAGTCTTAAGCCGGCAGCATCATCACTTCTTAACTCAGTGCCTACACAGACGAAGTAGTAGTCGCCACACACTATGTCTTTAAGGATGTCTCTGCTCAACACGCTCACCAAACGAGCCTGACTCAGGTTCTTGCTCTTTAGCTGAGATATTACTAGCGCAGTGTATGCACATACGAATCCCGGGTTCTAGCTCTACCGAGCACGTCCTGCAAATAGGTCTGCCGCACAAGATACATGAAGTTACTGAGAGTCTGGCTTTACATACTCTACACATTAAATCCGTGCAGACGGCGCAAACACCGTCTTCACTTAAATGTTTCTCGCATACGCGCCTGCCACATATCCTACATTTTCTGATGGCAGGTCTTTCCTCACACACCTCACATAGAATTGACTTACTCACTGCTTAATCACCTTCTAGATCAAGGTCTAGTCTTCAGGACAACCAATAATAGCAGTACTATCGTGGCGGTGAGAGCCAAAGCAATTACTAGGAAGACCTCAGGGAACTCAAGAGATATTGTCTTAGTTGTTTCTTCATTGTATGTGCTGGCAGGCTGCGTTGCGGTCGGATATGTTGTGGTTGATGTGGTGGGAGTAGTAGTTTCAGTATTTGTTTCTTGAGGCTTCTCACTAAGCATTCTCTCTAGTCTCCCTATTAAATCATCATTTATTAAATCCCTAACTAAGTCTTCTGGTAGCTTGCTAGACTCATGCATTTCTATTAACTCGAGATACCTAAATGAGGTGTAGAATTTCTCAACTTCCTCTAGGTCTTCGTTAGTTACGCTAGAGTACGTTGACTCCCCAGTTATGAGTGTTGGGTGATATAAGCGTGCCCACGCAAGAAAATCTACTGAAACCCACCCAACTGTAGGCACGTAAATAACTACGTACGCGTGAGGTCCTGCGTTAATAAACCTGGTGAGAGAGCCGTAAACATCTGTTAGGTAGTCAAACTTCAGGTAAACGTAGCCGTACTGTATCTTTGCTGGGACGCCGTAATACCAGAGCAAGCTAAGGAGGATCCTAGATTTATCATCACAATCACCTTCTCTTTTTTCTAGAACATCATCTAAGGACCTGGGCACGGGACTCGCGTTGTATTTTATGAGGTAATCCCCATATATGTAGTTGGCTGCCCAGACAGCTAAGTAAGTTTTAGATACTTTACTTAAGTTAAGGTTTGAAGGGAGCTTGCTATGCATCCACTCCTCAAAGAGAGGGACAACAACTTTAATTACCTTCTCGTTAGGTTGTAACACATACTTCTCCACAATCTCTGCAGGATACGGATAATCATAAAGAGTTATATCTCCCAGATACAGGGCCCGCGACACAATGCTTAACTCCTTACGTGACTCACGAATTAATGTGACGTTTAGTATTACATAGCCTTGCGTGTTATTACTTATCAGTATTTTAAAAACTGTATTATTTCCGGAAGAATTAACTACAACGTCTCCGCCAATCTTGAAGACTTGCACTACCTGAGTATAGTGTGGTTCAGTGTAGTTTATAGGTATTTCGAAATACCCTTCAGAAACATTGCTTGCGTACGTGATCGCGGCTACGTCCACGTACACGAAATTATAAACTTCATAACTGGGGGTCTCCTGAGCGTAGCTGACGGCCGGAGTAGTGTGTGGGGATGTCAAGGAAGAAAGTATGAGAACTAGGGAGAAGGTGAGTAAAAAATACACCTTAACTCTCTCATTAAGACTTCTGAGCACTAGATTAGTCACCTTATTTACATAACATATCTCTTTTAATTCTTATAAACTCTCTCTATTTGGGCGTAATTAATGAGTGTTAGTAGGTTTAGTGAGCGGGAGTTAATTGAAGTCATTGCTAACATACTTGGTGAGTATTATACTAAGATACCTTTCGGTTACTTAGATGACGCAGGAGCTTTAAGAATTTTGGGCAAGTGGTTTTTCCTTAAGATAGATGGCACGTCATTCAAGACATCGAGGTATCCTTGGATGGGGTTTGACGACTTAGCATATAGAGTAGCTCTAGGCGCTGCTATTGACGTGATAGCTAAGGGAGGTACTCCGATAGCTCTCGCAGCTTCCGTAGGTCTCTCGAAAGACATGAACTTGGAGGACGTTAAGGGGGTGGCTCGCGGACTGCGCGACTCGTGCCAAGCACTCAGAACGCTATTCCTGGGAGGCGACCTAAACACTTCTGAAGAGGGCTGGCTAGATGTCGCCGTACTTGGAATTTCAAGAACCCCGATAAGCAATAAAGGGCTGAAACCAGGATATAAGGTGTACTCAACGAAGTGCTTAGGTGTTTCTTCTATCCCTGCACTAACGCATTACGAGAGAGTACTAGATGATGAAGTCCTTAAGAAATTCCTTAAAGTTCTGAGAAGACCCGACCCACCGTTAAAGTTTCTGAAAGACCTTGATAAGGTGAAAGCAGCTACGGACGTTAGTGACGGCTTAGAATCGTTAAGGAGTGTTTTAAGAATGAATGACGTGGCTATGAAGTTACGTTTTGAGGGTGTGTGTAGGGAAATACTAGACATCTCGGAGCAGTACTCTATAGACTTAAGTAGTGTTTTACGTTACATGGGGGAGGAGTACTCTATAGTTGTTTTCACGGACCTTAATATGCCTGAAGACTATATCCTCATAGGAGAAGTTATTGAGGGTTCTCCAGGCCGCATATACTTAGGAGAGCAAGAGCTACACGGTGGCTGGGATAACCTTAGGGGCTGGCTCTAGAGACCTTAATCATCGTAAAACAACGCAGTCTTACTCAATTTGGGCCAGGGGCTTCGTAAACCAATAAAAACTGAAAATATTTATTATTAACAGAGTGAAAGTTTAGGAGGTAATGCAGTTGAGCAACAGTCAAAGCTCTAGGGAAGAAAAGTTAATAACGCCATCATATTATGACCGGACGACGCAATCTATTAAGATAGCTGACAGAGAAGTTAAGATATGGGGTTCCCTACCTAAACTTAACGAGAATGAGAAACTGGTTAGGACTACACAATCTATATGTCCCTACTGCTACGCGCTACTACCCGCGGTTATCTTAGAGAGAGACGGGAAACTATATATAAGGAAGGAGTGCCCTGAGCATGGGGAGATTGAGGAGTTATATCAGGGTAGCTCCGAGTTTGCTAGGAGGATAGAGAAATGGTATGTTGAGGGCAGGGGTCCTAGACACGTGTACACGAACTTCTCTGCTCCATGCCCTTACAGCTGTGGTTTATGCCCTATACACAAGAACCACACAGCACTAGCTAACTTAGTCTTAACGAATAGGTGCGACTTAGACTGCTGGTACTGTTTCTTCTTTGCTGAGAAGTCAGGGTTTGTCTACGAACCAACTATAGAGCAGATCAAGTTTATGGTTCAGCAACTTCTTAAGCAGGGCGTCACACCAGCCGTGCAGCTTACTGGCGGTGAGCCTACCTTAAGAGACGACATAATTGAGATAGTTAAGTTGTTGAGAGAGATGGGGGTTAGGCATATACAGCTAAACACTAATATAACTAGATTTGCTAAGATGTACTTGTTTGAGGGTGAGGAAGCTGCAGTAAGGTTTTCTAAAGGTCTTAGAGAAGCAGGAGTTAACACGATATACATGAGTTTCGACGGGGTCTCGCCGCAAGCAAATCCTAAGAATCATTGGGAGGTCCCGTTCGCTTTAGACGCTTTCAGGAAGTCAGGAATGACTAGTGTCGTCTTAGTTCCTACAGTGATTAAGGGTCTCAACACGCATGAATTAGGAGATATTATAAAGTTTGCCGCTCTTAACAAAGACATTATTAGGTCTGTTAATTTGCAGCCAGTGTCCTTAACTGGAATGATAAAGAAAGCTGAGAGAGACGAATTAAGAGTAACCATATATGATGTGGCTAAGCTGATAGAAGAACAAACTAAGGGTCAAATAAAAGTTAGTGACTGGTTCCCCGTGCCGGCATCAGTGCCTATATCAGAATTCGTTGAGGGGTTCAGCGGAGAGTTCAGGTTTGAAATGGCTAATCACCCAGAATGTGGTGTAGGGACTTACGTATATATAAGAATGAATGACGGGGAACCTGAATACATACCTATTACCAAGATGATAGATGTTCAGGGCTTTTTAGATTACCTCAGAGATAAATCTATGGAGCTAAAGAGTGGTGGGAGCAGATACTTAGTCGGGTCTAAGCTAATAATTTCGGCGTTACTGAAATACATAAGGTGGAGTGACGTACCCTCAGAAATTAAGGGTATCCTGCGTAAGCTAATAAGTGAGGTGCTAGTCAAGCACACGTATGAGTCTCTCGGCGAGTGGCACTACAAGTTTACTTTCTTGGGCATGATGCATTTCATGGATCTCTACAACTACGATGTTGAGAGGGTAATGAGATGCAACGTACATTACTTGATGCCCGATGGTCGTGTAGTCCCGTTCTGTACGTTTAACGTGCTTAACGATGTGTATAGAGACTACGTGCAGAAGAAGTATATGTTTACTTTAGAAGAGTGGGTTAAGATGAAGGGACCTAACAGCATAGGAGAAGCAGTAAAGTATAGGAGGAACCTAGACTTAATAAAGAAGATGACATCACATCCACTCTACATAGAGACATACAAAGACTTCATCCATAAATGGATTAATATGTACCCGTGGCTTAAAGACTCTCTACTAGCTTAACTTATTTCTTCTTTAAACCTTGAATACAGTCTCTCGACTTCATCATACCACCTAGCCAGGCCTTCAGGTTTCTCAGGATAGTTTAGGTATAAGCGCTTAACGTCATTCATATAGTTAGCAACTCTGCGGAGCTTTAATAGGAGAGAGGGTCTTGATAAACCAGCTAGTAGTCTCATAGCTTTCTCAACGACGCTGAGTTCTAGGTCTCCCTTGAGGGAGACTTCATTTAAGTCTTCTTCTTTTATTATCTTCTTGCTCATCCCATACTCTAGATCATCATCACTTAGTTTCTGGAGGAAAAGCCTGAAGACGTCGAGAGCTGCTTGCTTTGCTCCATATCTCTTATTAAAGCATATATTAGCTTCCCACAAGTTCTCTGCTGAAGGATTACCTAATTCTAGTGCGTGTTCTATTGACTTAGAGATGCACCACGAAGCTAGCATAGCAGAGCCTTTACCACCCCCATGTACTGGGTTCACTGCATAAGCAGCGTCTCCAGTTACTGCGATGCCGTTCCAGACGAGAGTTTTTACGGGTTTTCTAGTGGGTACTGCCGCACCGCCTGCCTCAATGACTTCACTCCCCCTGAATTCTTCTCTGCTTATGATGTATTGGTGTAGGAGGTCTCTAGGATTGGGGTAATTCATGCCGCCCTGAACGCCTAAACCGACGTTGACTACGTCCCCTTCTTTAGAGTAAGGGAAAAACCACCAGTATCCTCCTGGAGCTATTTTCTTGCTAACATAAATCCTGAGGATCTCTGGTTCATCTACTTCTCTCTTCAGTCTCCTAACTTCTCTATACGCTATATTTAAGTCTCTCTGGTCTATATCTTCTCTTACAGGCCACCTACTATCAAGTTTCCTGACTATAGCTCTAGCCATCCCTGAAGCATCTATCAAGACTTTAGAACTCACTTCTTGCTTTCCCTTACCCTTAATCCACACGGAAACACCGACGACGGAGCCGTCTTTAATTAGAGGCTCTACTCCTTGAGTTTCTCCCCAGAAGTCTACGCCTCTGTTAATAGCCTCACTTAACAAATACTTAGTATACTTTATTCGATGAACTTCATAACCCTCACCCAAGACTCTATACTTTATTTTCTCTGAGGGGGAATACACGTCAATGCCCTTCACATAACCTTCTAAGAGCTCGTCAGGAGGTGCTTCAAGCCCTAGCTCGCTGAAGTGGTGCTTGCCTATGGCGTCACCACAAGGTTTGTCACCTAATCTCTCAAAAGGCTTAACATCTAGTACTAAAGCCTTGAAACTACTCCTACTCAGGAAGTAAGCTAGTGAGGCGCCAGCAATCCCGGAACCTACTATTACCACATCGTATGAGACCAAGTGACCGCACCTTTTATACTATGAGGGACAGAATAAATTTTTAGTGTGGGTGTTAAGATTTCAAGTATATTCTCTCCATGCATCCATCTCTGTAGGGTCTTATGTAGTCATAGTCTCTCTCGAAGACTAGCTTAGGATTCACGCGTTTAAGTACATATTTGCATACAGGTTCTGAGACTAACTTACAAGTGTATCTCGTGTCCAACCCTAAAAACATA
>Ga0209080_1001827_pt1 | contig 10182 bp, 8 predicted proteins | sample JNZ110809AmetaG_FD_184123 | JGI IMG/M metagenome (GOLD analysis project Ga0209080, IMG submission 184123) | Hot spring microbial communities from Jinze hot spring, China to study Microbial Dark Matter (Phase II) - JNZ 110809A (SPAdes) (version 3) ...
CAATTGGAAAAACGAGTGGAGAGAACTTGAAGTTAACTTGCCTTCTGGGTTGGCAGAGCCTTTGACTTTGGAAGCAGTTTACCTCGTCGTCATTCGTGACGAGCAAAGATGTTCTGGAGCAATTTTGTTGGACAATTTGCGCGTTGGCAGTGCCGGTTTGTAGCCGTCTAAAAGAACGGGGTTGCGTTTGCAAGTTGCTCAAAAATCCGACAATTGTCTGTCCGTTCGTTAAACTTATTGCACTAAGGGGAGGGAAGAAACATGAAAGTATCGGTGAGCAGGTTAGCCGTGGTTATAAGTCTTGCGTTCGTCCTCATCATTGCGGTGTTTTTGAGCATCAGAAGGCAAAAGGGGAAAGTAGAGTTTCTGACCGAACATAACAAAGCCATTGACATGCAACCTTCTGTCTCGCCTGATGGACAAACTTTGGCTTTTGTTCGGTTCAAGGAGTTAATGCTCCTTGACCTTTCCTCCCGAAAACTCAAAAAAGTCAATCCCAACGGTTTGGTAGGAATTGCACATCCATCATGGTCGCCCGATGGAAAAAAGTTGGCATTCAGTGCTTTGCATTCTGAACCTTTCCATGAGGGCGACTTAAACTTAGGTGTCCACCTCATCGTTATGGATTTGAAAACCCTCAATTGGGAGTGCTTGACACCAGACTTTGATTTCAATGTCCGACCCAGTTGGTCACCGGACGGCAGAAAGTTGGTTTTCACCAAGTCAATAAAGGGAGCAGCCTCACTTTGCATTTACGATTTTCAGCGCAAGCAATTGAAGCGGATAAATTCACAATGGGGTCGTTCACCAGCATGGTCGCCTGACGGTAAAACCATTGCTTTCATCAGTGGAAAAGGGAAAAGCCCCGATGTCTGGCTGATGGATGCAGAAGGGAGAAATTTTAGACCCCTCTTTGAAGACGAGAGCACTGACGAAGACACTCCTTGCTGGACTCCCGATGGAAAATTCGTCGTTTTCACCCGACAAATTGCTTTAGCGGCTGGTCCGCAAAGAAGGGACTTGTGGGCTGTGAGGGTTTCGGACAAAAAGGCTTTTCAACTGACTGAGTGTCCAGAAGATTGGTGGGCAATTTCGCCTTGCGTTTCTCCCGATGGGAAAGCCGTGATTTTCGCGCTGAGGCGAGTTGACCATGCGGTAATTTGCCGAATTTTCGTTGACTGGGACGAGATTAAGGCTCAAAAGTTGGGATGGTGAATTTGGAGGAGTTAAAGAATGAGATGGCTCACTTTTGCTTTCTACCTGCTATTGACAACTTCTCAACTTGATTCAATGCCTCAAATTGCCCCCAATTGGCTAAGTCGCGAACCAAATTTCAGCCCGGGTTCGCTGTTTTGGCGCACCCATGAGTTTACTGTTTCGCCCATCCTTTACCGCACTTTGTTATCGCTGCGAGCAAAACCTTTGGACTTTGCTGCCGTTCGCATCCAAACACGACGCTACGCTTACTTGTTTGTCACTCGCTTTGACAGGCTCTCGGACCTTTCACCACTGGGCAAATTAGTTGCGAAAGCAGAAGCGAAGAAAGAGCGACCCGACGCCGAAGTTGAGTTGCTCGCCGATTTGACGCCATACCTGACTGACGATTTGCACAAGAGATTGTCACAGCGGGAAATCGCTCTTCTGCTCAGCGCACCTTCCGAAGGTTTTCGCATGGAAGGAATTTTGGTCTTTAGCGATGGCTCGGTGCAAACTTTTGGCAGCGAGCCTGACCGTTGGCGCACGCAAAAGTTCCCGCCATTGACAGTTTTGGAGTTTGAACATTGCATGAAACCCGATTTTGATGACCGCAACTGGTTTCCCGTTTGCGTCGCCGCTGGTGCAACAGCAACATCAACATCGCAACTTGTCGCTGAATTGCGCAAATTCGTCGCCCAAGAGCGCCAAAAACGATTGCGCCAGCAACTGGAAGATGCTCGGTGGCGTTTGACTTTATTGAGGGACAAAGGCATCGTCATTGTGGACGACGAAGCCTTTGGCTGGGCTGGCGCGGAGCGACTGCCCGAATGGGTCCGACAAAGTGCTGAAAAGTTGCTGCAAACTATGGAAACAAATGGCGGTGATGAGCAGATTGTTTTAGCCACTGAAGCGCTCTCCCTTTTCGTTTGGGCAAGTGACGAAGTGACCAACCTTGCAAACCATGTCAATTTGTGGCATGCGTTGCGTCAACCAGAAAAGGCACAAAGGTGCCAGCGCGAACTCAGTGCTGTCACGCCTTTAATGCAAAAAGCGGAAAAACTTTTGCAACTGCAAAAAGCGAACCTGAAAAATTCAGCAAAGGATTTGACACTCGCCATTGAGTTGCTTCGTGAATTGAGAAAGCGCCTTCTGGCTTTGCGCCATCACGATGTCGCAAAAGCGCTTGTCATCAATGATCTCAACTCGGGCTTGGAAAACAAGTTCGGCTGGTTTGACACAACAGTTTTGCTTGACAACGACATCAGCCGATGGGGCTTGCGGGTTTCAACGCCAGCGACTATTTTTGCCAGCCCCCTCTCACCTGCAGCGCTCGTAACTGTCAAGGGAACGGAATTTACGCTTGAAGGTTGGGAAAATTTGAAGCCGCTTCGGGTTTACCAAAAGCCTCCTGACCCAACACCCGTTTGCCTTTGGGTCGTAATCAACGGCAAGGTGCAAAATTTGCGACCACAACCTGACGGGACAGTTTACGACCGAACTCAACACGGTCACATGAGCGAAAACTGGATGTTGCTCGTTTGCGACATGGCTCGCGGTGGTGGGTTGCCTATCCAGTTCGTTTTCCTTCAAGCGCCGAAGAAGGTGGTTTTTCGGCGGAGCGAAAAAGGCACGACGGCGGTCAGCATCGTTTTCCAAAAACCCAACGCCCAACTTTTCGTCTTGAAACCGCTGAAAGAGTGGCGAGGGTTTTTGCGCACGGCTCAAGTTTTGACGCGAGCACCGCTGAACGAAAACGAAGCAGCGCCTTTCATCAACCAATGCCGTTTATGGTCGCAAGCGTTACTTTACTACCCTGTGACTTTCAGCGAAGCCTTTGTGCGTGACCTAAGCGACCCCGAAACTTTGATTGTCGCCAACGCCTACAACTACCTTGAATTGCGAGACGAGTGGAATACCAAGCCGCTCAAGTTGGCTTCGTTGCCGCCACTTGCAAGTTACGGTTTGCTCAAAGGTTACCCGAAATTGCAAGTGTTAAGCGATGCGAAAGTTCTCGGTTCGTGGGGAGTTTGGGGCGAACACATTGCTGTCGTTAACGGCGATGTCATTGTCTATCGCGTGCCCATTCATCCGTTCAAGCGTTTCGGTGGCTTCACGGCTTTTTGCTTTGGACCGACAGACATAGGCGTTCCGGGCAACTTGACGGAACTTGACCTCATCAAGCGCACAGGTTCAAACAGTTTCCGACCGCAACACAACCGAACTGACGAAGCGGCGATGCAACTTGTCCGCTGGTGCATTGAACGGGGGCTTCAGCATGTTTTCAATGTTGACGAGAAGTGGTTGTCCGATGTGGTTGAGCATTACCGAACATTGGCAAAGTTGTGCAAAGACTTGCCTCCCGATGCTGTCGCTTACGATTTGCTCAACGAACCGGAAACTCGCGACCCAAGAGCCTACAACGCGTTGCTGCGCCGTGTCACGCGAGCCATTCGCGAGCACGATAAAACGCATCTGATTTACGCTGAGGTTATCGCTCCGTGGGGACCAAACGCCCAACCCTATCCAGAAGCGGCATTTGAGAACCTTGAACCGACAGATGACCCATTGACAGTTTACAGTTTCCACGATTACGAGTATCGCCTCATGCCCCGCTACCCTAACGAGAAAGTTGACATCAGGACTTTGCTTGAACGATGGTTGCCTGCGTTCAAATTCAGCATTGACCATCGCTCGCCCATCCACCTCGGCGAATTTGGTGCGTTTGAGCAGACGAAGGAAGACATTTACTCCAACCGATGCGCTATCACGATGCTGCTTGACCACTTTCACATTTTTGACCGTTTCGGCTGGCACTTTCACTATTACAGCAATCGGGGCATCGTTCGTGTGCGCAAAGACGGCAGCGTTGAGGAAAGCCTTGTTCAGGAAGCGTATAGGCGTTATTTCGGGCGGGGGAGGTTAAATGCAGTTCGGCAATGAACAAGTTTTTTCGGGTAGGTGAAAATCGTCTTTTTCGGAGGGCGGCTCTCCCGAGCCGCCGCAAACATTGGCGTGGGAAAAGCAACAAAGCGGAGCGTCAGGAGACGCCCCCTCCGATTAGGCTCGGGTTTGAGATGTGCTTAATCGTTCCAGTAACTGCTCCAAAGAGTTCGGTGGGATGTCAACTCGGATTGCCCTCAAATAACCTTGACCGTCGCGAGTTCTTTGCGACAATAAAGTTGCACGCTGAACAAGCAAACGAGCGACACGAGCCAGCAAGACATTGTGAGGAATGCCGATTCGCTGGCGCATAGTTTGAGCGTTTTTCAAAATCCGCAAAGCCAATTCCTTCGCGCGTCCGTCAACATTTGGCTCGTGGGAAATTCCAGACATCACTTCTCGCTCAACTGCATCTTGAACCGCTTGCAAAGCGGCGATGGCTTCCACATCTGTCAAGTCCGGGTTTTCGGCGGCGAAGGTTGAAATGGCTTCTTCCACAGCGAAAGCGGTCAGCCTTTGCTCTATCTCTGCCCTCTCTGAACCCCTCTGCGCCCACTCCGCTTCTTTTTGAGCCATTTCCAAAGCCTTTGCTTGCCGAAGGTAAGGGCAAGTGGATGGACAATTGAGTTTTTTCAGACGATGGCTTCCGCAGCAAGTCGGGCAGATGACATTGTAGAGGACCGGACAAAACCTTTTCCCTTTCCGCTGACGACACAAAACGCAAACAGCCAAACGGGTTGCCTCCTTTCCGAAATGGTTTCGTTGTCGGTTGCTTCAGTCGTGAACGAACGGCGAAAAAATTTTAATCGCTCTTTTGTTTTCTCGCCCTCATCGCCCGTTCAATCTCCAGACCGACAACAAGCGCGGATGTGTTCAACATTCCCGACAGCCGTTGGCAAAGCCTTTCCAACTCCCTCGTCACTTCATCTTGACCTTGAGGATGAGAAGCGAGGAATTCGTCAACGAACTCCGCAATTTTGTCTGCCCACTCCAGAAGGAACTTGGCTTTCACGAAATCGTATTGGCGGTGGGGTAAATGGGCATGGGCGTGAGCAATTTGGTTTGAAAGCCACATCCAGTCGCGATGCTCCTTGACCTGTCGGACTGTTGCTTCCGTAACTTGCGCCGCGAGTCGCTTTTGATACTCCATCCGAGACTTGTATCGCTTCCAGTCATCTTCAGTTGTGCCCGGTATGACGAGGACGCTCATTTCCTTGCCCGTCAACTCCAACAGGATTTCACGGATTAGTGCCGTCATCGTTTGGGTTTCAAGGTAGGAGCGCAAGGGTTCATCTTCCTCGGACAGACCGAGAACCAAAGTTGACTCTTCCAAGGCAATTGGCACTGCTGCTTCCACGCTCCTCCATGCATCGGGCGAAAATGACATTCGTTGACGGATGAGCGGTTTCATTTTTTGCCAAAGTTCGGCAGCCGACTGCATACACATCACCCCTTTTCAAAGGGTGTTTGCTGCCGAAGCCGATTTCAGGTTCCCCACCGCCACTTGGCTTCCAAACGAGCCGGTGCTTTCACTTCACCCTCGCAAAACCACCTTTTGTCCTCCGTGACCTGAACGGTCACAAAGTCCCTATCGTCCCTTTCGTTGCCATTTAACCTCACCAATCGGTTGCCGTGGACGGCAAACATTGGCTCTTCTGGGGGCAAAAGGGCTTTCAGGGAGCAAATGAACTCTGCCCCAACCAAAGAAGGTTGTATCGCTTCAGAGGGTCGTAGCGACAAAGTGAAATGTTCCGGCGGATACGAAGGGTTGACAATCACTGTCACGGGGCGACCAACCTGCTTTTCCAGCAACTCCATGCTTTCCTCTTCCAAAACCAGCCAACTTGCGACTTCCGGGTTAGCGCCGACAACGATTTCACCATCCTCGTCGGGCGAAAGTGTTGCTGCAAATGAACGGATTTTCCTGCGCAGTTCAATGCTCAAGGTAAGAGGCGTCTTTACCCTGCCACGCCCTTGACAATAAGGGCAAGGTTTGGTCATCACTCGCCAAAGGCTCTCCCCGCGCCTATGACGGGTGATTTCAACCAAACCCAAAGGTGTCAAGTCAACGATTTTCGTTGGTGTTCGGTCGCGGCGGACATATTGCTCAAACATGCTCAAAAGTTTGTTTCGGTCGCGAGAACGAAGGACATCAATCAAGTCAACGAGGACGATGCCGCTCAAATCCCTCAGCCTCATCTGCCTCGCTACCTCTTCAATTGCCTCTTGGTTCGTTTGCATGATTGTTTGCGCAGCGTTTTTGTTGCCTGTGTATCGTCCGGTATTGACATCTATTATCGTCGCCGCTTCAGTTTCCTCAATGACCAAATAACCCCCGCTTGGCAAAGGCGTAACTGTTTCAAAGAGGGAGCGCAATTGAGGTTCAACATTGTAGTGCTCAAAGAGAGGGGAACGCCCACGGTAGACTTCTATTTTGTTAGCCAGTTCAGGACGCAACTCTCTTGCGAGGCTTCTCAATTGCTCTGCCTCTTCCTCACCGTCAACGATTATGCGATGGGTGTTGGGAGGAGCGATGTCCCACAACAAATCGGCGAAAATTGACGGTCGGCTGAAGAGCAAAGAAGGTGCAGGAGCAGTCGCAAACTCCTTGACCATCCTTTGCCATCTCCGATACAACTGCTCAACCTCAAGGGCTATCGCTTCGGGGGTTGCGTTCGCGGCGTGGTAGCGGATGATCAAGCCGCAATCCAAGGGACGAAGTTGTTCACCCAAGCGCCGCAACCGTTCGCGAGTTCGTTCATCGGTGATTTTAACTGAGACCCCAACATGGTCGGAACCTTGACAGAGCAAGACGCAATAGTGCCCCCTAATCCCGATGCGTGTTGTCAACCTGACTCCTTTCCTCGGACCGCCGTATCGGGTAATTTGAACGAGAATTGCGTCGCCTTCGCGGACGGCTTCCTTTATGTTCCTGAACTGCTCTTTGTTTGCGTTCCCGGAAACCCCCACACCTCCCGGAACAATGTCCGCTACATACAGGAAACCGTTCCTTTCCAACCCGATGTCAACGAAGGCGGCATCAATGCCGGGAACAACGGTCTTGACAATGCCCTTGTAGATGTTCTCAACGATTCTCGGCTCTCGTTCAACTTCCAAATCAACGACTTTTCCGTTCTCCAGAACAGCAACGCGAGTTTCCATGGGGTCGCATTCCACTAAGACCAAAACTTGGTGGGCATTAGCCATCTTCAACCCTCCTTCTGAGCCCTCAGTTTGAATTCGTGCTGCCAAGATTATGCCATCGTTGGCATGGAAAAGGCATGTCACTTTGGTGTGAACTGTGTTAAACTTTGGCAACGCCATTTGACCCCACAAGGTGACTATGGAAAGCATTAAAGCGCGTTACAGGCTCAACAAGGAGGGACCCACCTTGGCAGTTGTCACAATGCGAGAGTTGCTGGAAGCAGGTGTCCATTTCGGGCACTTGACCCGAAGGTGGAACCCGAAGATGGCAAAGTTCATTTTCGGGAAGCGACAAGACATTTACATCATTGACTTGCACAAAACACTCGCTCAAATGGAACAAGCCTATGCTTTCGTCCGAGACACAGTGGCGAACGGCGGGACGGTTCTCTTCGTCGGGACAAAAAGGCAGGCTCAGGAGCCAATTGAAGAAGCGGCGAAAAGTTGTGGGATGTTTTATGTCACGACTCGTTGGTTGCCCGGAACTTTAACCAATTTCAACACAATCCGCAGCCGAGTGGAGTATCTTAACGAACTTCGCGAGATGGAGCGAAACGGAACTATGGATTTGCTTCCCAAAAACGAAAGCATGAGGCTGCGGAAACAACTTGCCAAGTTGGAGCAGTTGCTTGCAGGGATTGAAAAGATGGACAAACTGCCAAGCGTCCTTTATGTCGTTGACATCAGGCGCGAGGAAATCGCTGTCCGAGAAGCGAGGAAGTTGGGAATTCCCATCGTTGCAATCGTTGACACAAACTGTGACCCCGACCTCGTTGACTTCCCGATCCCGGGCAACGACGATGCGATCCGTTCAATCAGGCTCATCACAGGCAAAATCGCCGAAGCGGTGAAGGAAGGTTTGGCGCTCAGGGAAGCGAGGGAGAAAGAGCAAATTGAGGCAGCGATGGTCGTTGAAAAAGCAGAGGAAGGCGAAGAAGTTGCTGTCGCCACAGCCGAAGCACCGACAGAACACGGCGTAGTCGTAGCAGCCACCAGTGAAGAAGAGGAAGAACTTCCAGACCGAGAGGAACTGGAACGACTTTACGAAACCTACCTTGAACCGCCGGAGGAGAAAATCTGAGGATTCACAAAAAGGCGTCCTCAAACAAGTTAGAGGCAACAAGAGCGCTTGCAACTACGCAATAGCGCAAAACCAAATCGCAAGCGAAACCGGAAAAGGAGGGACAAACAAGTGGCGCAACAAGTGAAAGTTTCCGTTGAAGACATCAAACGGTTGCGAGACGAGACGGGAGCAGGAGTTATGGATTGCAAACGAGCGCTGGAGCAAGCAGGAGGCGATTTTGAAAAGGCGAAAGAGTTTTTGAGGGCTGCTGGGTTGCTTAAAGCGGAAAAGAAATCCGGAAGGGTAGCGAAGGAAGGCGTGATTGCCTGCTACATTCACCATGGGAACCGTTTGGGGGCGATGGTGGAACTGAATTGTGAAAGCGATTTTGTCGCCAGAACTCCTGAGTTTCAGCAACTGGCTCAAGAAATTGCCATGCAAGTTGCTGGCATGGACCCTCAATACATCTCCCGCGAAGATGTCCCCGAAGAAGTTGTAGCCGAACAAAGGCGCATTTTTTACGAAAAAGCGCTTGCCGATGGCAACACTCCTGAAGATGCAGAGAGAATCGCTGAGGAACGCCTCAACAAGTTCTTTGAGGAAAAATGTCTGCTGGAGCAAGCATGTATCCGGGACGACAGCAAAACCGTTGGCGAACTTTTGAAGGAGAAAATTGCCTTGTTCGGTGAAAATATTGTCGTTCGCAGGTTCGTTAGGTTCGTGGTTGGCGAGGAATGAAAAGCAGTTGGATGAGATGCGAAGCGAATTTCTTTGCGAGTTCCGACCTGCATTTCCTCTACGCTCGGCGATTGAGAGGCGATGAAGAGTGCAGAAAGAACCTCGGTGGAAACGCGTGTTGCTAAAAATGAGTGGTGAAGTTTTGGGTGGCAAAAGCGGCTCAGGTTTGGATGACGAAGTTGTCAACAGAATTGCCAGTGAAATCAAACAGGTTCACGACTTGGGAGTTGACATTGGCATCGTTGTCGGGGGAGGCAATTTCTTTCGTGGGGCGGAAGTCGCTTTGGAGCGAGGGATGGATAGGGTAACGGCAGATTACATGGGGATGCTCGCGACGATCATGAACGCTTTGGCTTTGCAGCAAGCGATAGAAAGGTTGGGTGCTGAAACGAGGGTGATGAGTGCTTTTGAGGTGAGAGCAGTTTGTGAACCCTTCATTCACCGAAGGGCACTTCGCCATTTGGAAAAGGGGCGGATTTTGATTTTCGCAGCGGGAACAGGTCATCCTTTCTTCTCCACTGATACCGCTGCAGTCTTGAGGGCAGCGCAAATTGGCGCTGAAGTGATTTTGAAAGGCACGGATGTTGATGGAGTTTACGATAGCGACCCGCACCTTAATGCCAACGCTCACCGATTTGACCAAATTACCTTCGCGAAAGCGATAGAGTTGGGTGTGAAAGTCATGGACACGACGGCGTTTTCGTTGAGTTGGGAAAGAAACATCCCAATCGTCGTCTTCAACATCACGGTGCCCGGCAACTTGCTCAAAGTCATCATGGGCGAACCGATTGGAACGCTTGTGACAGCCGGGGAAGAAAAGTAGGGGCAGTTTTTGTAGCCGCTGAAAAGAAGCGAAGAACCGTGCCTGAATTCATCTTTGAGACAGAAAACTCCTTTGCTGGAAAGGGCTGAGACGATTCAGGGAAAGATTGCGATATGTTTTAGCATGCCCGAGGTGAGGTGATAGCCATGTTCGCCGAACCAATCAAGAAGGTCCTGACAGATGCTGAAGAGCGAATGAAGAAAAGCGTCCAAGTCAC
>Ga0209080_1001832_pt1 | contig 10168 bp, 9 predicted proteins | sample JNZ110809AmetaG_FD_184123 | JGI IMG/M metagenome (GOLD analysis project Ga0209080, IMG submission 184123) | Hot spring microbial communities from Jinze hot spring, China to study Microbial Dark Matter (Phase II) - JNZ 110809A (SPAdes) (version 3) ...
CCCGTGATCAGGTTTATGAGCGTGGTCTTCCCGCTACCATTAGGCCCAATCAAGATCGTCAAAGTACGATCAAGAACATCCATGCTAACCCCATCAACAGCCCTCAAGCCGCCGAAACTCTTCACCAAATCCCTGAGCTTCAACAGAGGAGCTGGCATCCGGTCTCCCGGGAATAAAAAATAGGGAGATAAAAATATTTCCCGAGCTAGCTCCAGGCTAGCTCGCCTGTCACCACGTTGTAGTGTCCGGTGTCCCGCCACTCATAAGCTCCATCAACGCTGAATACTTCTGTGAGCACGTAGCTCTCCGGCAGCCTATCACCCGCCTCATTCAACATTACGGGCCCGCTTGCACCATAGTAGTGCTCCAGAATCTTGGGTAAGGCCGCGATGACAGCGTCGGCATCATACTTGTTCGCGGCCAATAGCCCTAAGGCGATAACCCATACGGCATCATAGGAGTTGTATGCGTATGGCTCAGGCTCCCTGCCCAGCCTCCGCTGTATCTCCGAGAGCACTTTCTGCGTTACAGGAGTTTTAACCTCCATAGCGATCGGGCTCACGAACCTGACTTTTGATGAAAATTCCGCGGCTCTCCTATCCTTTGCTAGCTCAGCGTGTCGAGCGGTTCCATCGCTTCCGAACCACTTAACCTTCCACAGGACTTCATAGTCAGCGGCGGAGTGGAAGAATGTCACTGCCTCACCATAGGTTATTAGCTGAACCATTATCTTCTCGGGTGGTATGCCCTGCTCGATCAACTTATTCACCTCGGAGACCAGGCTCGCGACCTCAGCCGAGTAATCGGTACCAGCCTCAGGGATCCTGATTCTGCTCACCACATTTATCCCCAGCTCCTTTGCCGTGCGCTCCACGACCTCCGCGAGCCCATCTCCCCAAGTGTTGGCGAGGTGCACTATGATTAAGTGCGTAGCGCCGATTATTTTCGCGAACTTGGGGCCTATTACTCCCTGGGCATCATCGGGCGGCACGAAGCGGTAGATGTAGTCGCCTGCTATCCCCAGCACCGGCGCGGTTGAGGATTGGCTTATTACGAGAATCTTATTGGAGTCGGCATACTCCTTTATCTTCAGGACTTCGCCGGAGGCCATTGGGCCAACGATGAATTTAACACCTCTAGCATGCAAGCTCATCAGCTTCTCCAGCGCTACTTCTGGCTTCGTCTCCGTATCCTCGACATAAAGTTTTAATCTCCAGCCCGCTCCAACCTTCTCCAGAAATGTGTTAACTTCTGCGACGGCCAGCTCAACCGCAACCTTGTCATTTTCTCCAAACTGTCCTAAGGGGCCGCTTAAGGGTAATAGTGCTCCGATTGGGATTTCTCCGGAGAGCCCTCCTGCCGCGGCTGCTGAAACCGTTGTGGTTATCGTGGCCGTTCTCGTTACCGTGACCGTCGTGACTGTTGGAGCTGGTGGCGGCGACACATAAGGCGTCACCAATACCCCCACTCCTATGCCGATTATCAGCATCACGACCGCTAAGACCACAGCTATAGCCCTGCTAACACCGCGCGCCATTTTTCCCCCTCACCTCTTTTTGCTAACTCGGTTCCTGGAGGTTTATAAGATTTTAAGGTGCCAATGCTTTTGAGGAGACTTCAAGGGTTAGATCGCGACATCGTTAAAAGCCTGTTTAGAGCCGCTTAGAGGGGCGCGGTAGGGCATGAGCATCCCGCTATTGAGGGACGCGATCGTATTCGCCTCGATACTGACTATGCTGAGCACCGGCCTGACCCTGACCTACATGACCACGAAAGTTCCCAATTTCGCTCATGGAAACTTCGCCGCCATAAACGCCTACTTCACTCTCATAATAGCCAAGCTCCTCAGCATCAATCCATATGTGGGGGTTGTGACGGGGTTCTTCCTGGGCGGCGCGATCTCCCTACTACTCTATCTCCTAGTTCTGAAGCCTCTTCTCGATAGGGGAGCGAGCTACATCATACTCATGATAGCGACGATAGCATACGACATGATGCTGATATCGACAATCAACATCATCGCCGATTACCTCAGCCGGGTCCACAAGATAACCTCTAGGCTCTTCCAGCTGAGGGAGTGGGGTCACGGCATCGAGATACTCGGCCAGCCCTCGATCTTCATTGTGGCCCCGGCGCTGGCGGCCTTTCTAGTCATATCCCTCTACCTGTTCATGAATAAGACCAAGTTCGGCATCGCGATGCGAGCGGCAATAGATAACCCATCGCTGGCCGAGACCATAGGGATAAACGTGAACCTGACGTATGCGGTCTCATGGTTCATATCCGGTGGGCTGGCCGGGGTTGGCGGCGCCCTGGCCCCATTGCAGATGACCTGTAACACGGATACGGGCACGAGGCTCCTGATAAGCATCTTCGCGGCCAGCATAGTCGGGGGATTCACCAACATTTACGGCGCATTTCTGGGCGGCTTCCTGATAGGTTTGGCGGAGGTTCTCGGGACGGGCTTTCTCGCGATAAACTTCGGCTCCTGGGTCGTTCCCTATCGGCCCATAATACCACTAATACTCATGGCGCTAACTCTTCTCTTCGCGCCTCAGGGATTAACCGGCATCAGCTGGGCTAGGATATTCAGGGGGAGGAAGACGTGATGGAGCTATCCGCGATCTCGATCTTCCTAACAAACCTGATAACCCTGATTGGGCTATTCATCATAATCTCCCTAAGCCTGAATCTCGAGTACGGCTATGCTGGGATACCGAATTTCGGCAAGCTCCTCGCGGTGGCCGGCGGCGCCTATTTCGTAGGGGCGGTCTCGGGGAGGATTCTTGCCCTAGCCTATGGGCAGCCCGCGGGCCTCGGCTACATAGAGAGGAACCTGGAGGTCGTCGGCCTCCTGAATAGCGCCATCTCATCCTCCCCACTCCAGTCCATAGGCTTCCTGATCTTATCCATAGTGGGCGCGGCCTTCTTCGGCGGCTTACTGGGCTACGTGGCCTCCTACCCGGCGATAAGGCTTCGCGGAGATTATCTCGCGATAACCCTGCTGGCGATGGGCGAGATCTTCTGGGTTATAGGGGATAACTGGCAGCCCCTCATCGGAGGCTCTATGGGCGTCCGCATACCGGATCCATTCAGGTGGATTGGAGGCGAGTATAGGCCGCTGGCAATCCTGCTGACCGTGCTGATCACGGCGGCGATAATCTTCCTCTACCTCGAGTATCTGGGCAGATCCCCGCTCGGCAGGGTCTTGAAGGCCATGAGGGAGAATGAGCTCTCGGCGAGCGTTCACGGGAAGGATGTCGTCAAGCTGAGGACGAAGACCCTGATCGTGGGGTTCGCGATAGCGGCCATAAGCGGCGCGCTAAACTCCCTCTGGACCGTCAGCGTATCGCCGAAGGACTTCGAGAGGGTCAGGCACACCTTCATGCCCTGGGTCATGGTCATAATCGGCGGCGCCGGGAACAATCTCGGAGCCGTGGTCGGGGCGATAATCTTCGTGACCCTCAGGGAGCTGATAGTATTCTACAAGTACTTCTTCGAGGCGATCATACCCTTCGACGTCGTCTGGCTGGAGTACCTCTTCATGGGCATAGCCCTGATAATAGTCCTGATGTACCGGCCGGAGGGCCTGATCCCCGAGAAGCCGACCAGAACCCTGAGCGAGAAGAAGATCCGGGAGATCGCGGCCAGGACGATCTCCGAGAAGCCTCATGAGAATTCTTGAAGCCAGCTCCTCCTAGGAAACTCCATGAGACCTCGAAGCACCCAAGCATGGCCAAGACCGGCCGGCAACTCCCAAATCCGACCTCAGCGCGCTATGAGCCTCCATGCCCTCTTCTTACTCAATTAAGCGCCCTTCTAATACCTCCTCGCATGCCAGCTGCCCAGTAGTTGATGCTCTCATGCCAGAGTAATCATGGCCCGCGAGAGGGCTCCTCCTTAGATACGGCGACCCACCTCTCTTGCTCAGATTTATATCCAGCTCGCGTATCGCCAATAATTGGCGAAAGAGGGTGGTGCCCCCTCCCCGAAACTCGAACGACTCCACCACGAATAACAACAGGGATAACGATAATATGAGGAAGTGTGGAAAGGTGCGGCCTACATCGCTGGGCCCTTTGAACGAGCTGGAGAGCCATGTTCCAAAGGACTGGTGGAAGCATATCTTCGACTCATTCTACCTCAAGACGGATGGGGACGTGGTGGACGACCCGGATATAACGAGAAAGGAGGTTGATATGATAATCGAGCTGCTGGGCTTGAAGCCCGAGGATAGGATACTGGATTTATGCTGCGGGCATGGGAGGCATTCGCTGGAGCTCGCTAGGAGGGGGTTCCTGAACGTCGAGGGGCTCGATATCTCGCATTACCTCATCAGGAGAGCTAAGGCTCAGGCGAGGAAGGAGGGGCTGCGGGTCAAGTTCAGGGTCGGCGACGCGAGGAAGCTCCCCTACCCGCCGGACTCCTTCGACACCGTGATATTGATGGGCAATAGCTTCGGGTACTTCGATACGCCGAGCGAGGATTTGAGGGTCTTGAAGGAGGTTATGCGGGTCTTAAAGCCGTGGGGCAAGATACTCATAGATGTCTCGGATGGCGAGTATCTGAGGCAAACATACCAGAAGAGGTCTTGGGAGTGGATTGATAAAAGGCTCTTCGTGTGCAGGGAGAGGTCGTTATCCTCCGATAAGCAGAGGCTGATAACCCGCGAGATAATAACCGATGTTAATAGGGGCGTCGTCACGGAGAGATTCTACGCGGTTAGACTGTATAATAGAGAGCTTCTCGAGGTTCTGCTGAGGAGCGCTGGATTCAGCGATATAACCTTCCATGGAAGCCTGTCCCCGGAGTCCAAGAAGTCTCAGGATCTTGGTATGATGGAGAGGAGGATCGTGGTGACCGCGGTGGCTAAGAAGCCTTGGATCTCATCCCGTAAAAAGGTTAATGGCTCCAAGCTCGTGATCGCCGTTCTGCTGGGAGATCCATCCAAGAGGGATCCCGTGAAGCCCGGCGGAGCCTTCGACGATGATGATATCTACACGATCAACGAGCTAATGAAGGCTCTCAGCAAGCTCGAGGAATACGAATTCATCTACCTATTCAACCACGATACCCTCATTCAAGACCTAATCAAGTTCAAGCCGAGAATAGACTTCGTCTTCAATCTCTGCGATGAGGGGTTCGAGAATGATCCTAGAAAGGAGCTCCACATACCCGCGCTTCTCGAGATGCTGAAGATATCATACACGGGCGCCGGCCCCCAGTGCTTGGCCCACTGCTATGATAAGTCGCTTGTCAGGGGCGTAGCGAGGGAGATGGGGATACCCGTTCCCCGAGCCGTATTCATTATGCCCGAGGATAAGTCCTTCAACATACCATTCGGCTTCCCCGCGATAGTTAAGCCGAACTATGGTGACAGCAGCTTCGGCATAACCCAGAGGAGCGTCGTCTATAATGAGGAGCAGCTCATAGAAGCAGTATCAGAGCTGAGGGAGAAATTCGGATATGATAAGCCGATACTGGTGGAGGAGTTTCTGACGGGCAAGGACTTGACCGTGGGCATAATAGGCAATCCGCCGGAGGATTACATAGTGCTGCCGATAACGGAGGAGGATTACTCAGTCCTGCCCGAGGGGTTGCCACCGATATGCGGCTATGAGGCCAAGTGGCTTCCGGACTCGCCATACTGGAACATAAGATCCGTTCCAGCGGATCTCCCCGAGGAGACCAGGGAGTTCATAATCGAGAAGAGCCTCCAGCTCTTCGTGAGGCTCGAGTGCAGGGATTATGCGAGATTCGACTGGAGGCTTGATTCCGAGGGATGCCCGAGGCTTCTCGAGGTGAATCCGAATCCCGGCTGGTGCTGGGACGGCCACCTCGCGAAAATGGCGAAGCACGCTGGAATGGATTACGCTGATATGCTTCGCGCGATCCTGAAAGCCGCCGAGAAGAGGCTGGGAATACAGCCGAGGGCCAGGATCGAGGTTCCCGCGAGCAGCATTCTCCAGAACCCAGATCCGGAGTCTCGATCCTTACCCGAATAGCTCCGAGATCGCCTTCTCGAACTCCTCCAAAGCCTTCTCCAAGTCAATCGTCTGGAGAGCTCCGTCTCTGACTATTATCCTGCCCTCCACGATCACGTCTTTAACATCTGATCCGGAGCCGCAGTAGGCTAGGGCCGTATAAGGATCTCTTATCGGCTGATATCTCACCTTGCGAGTATTTATCACGACTATGTCAGCCCTCTTCCCAACCTCTATGCTACCGATGAGGTGATCTAGGTTCAGGGCCTCGGCGCCGCCCCTAGTCGCAATCCTGACAGCGCTCTTGGCCGGGAGGCTGCTCGGATCCATGTACTTGAGCTTCTGGAGAAGCGAGGCTATCTTCATATCCTGTATCATGTCGAGGGTGTTATTGCTTCCGGGGCCATCCGTTCCCAGGCCGACCCTTATTCCCATCCTCGTCATCTCCTCTATCCTGGCGGCGCCGGATGCGAGCTTCATGTTCGAGACAGGATTATACGCGATCGCGGCATCCCGCTCTCTAATTATCCTCAGATCCTCGTCATCGAGATGTATCGCGTGAGCTATCAAGACATCTCTTTTCAGGAACCCTATCTCGTCTAGGGCCTTTATGGGCGTCTTGCCATGCTCCTTCACGAACTCGTCCACGGGCGGCTTCACCTCGGCCAGGTGGATGTGGATTCCCACCCCCAGCTTATCGGCCTCCTCCCTCACCCTGCGCAGGAACTCTAGGCTGCAGGAGTACTCGGCATGGGGCCCGAGCGCCGCCCAGATCATCCCCCTCCACCCATGATATCTTCTCGCGAACTCCGTGCCCCTTCTCAGGATCTCCTCCGAGGCTTTATCGCTGAAGAGCTCCACCATGCCTTCCGAGAGAACCCCCCTTATCCCGACCTCGACCGCGGCCTCCGCGACCTGATCCATGTAAAAGTACATGTCATTGAAGCACGTTACTCCGTTAAGCGCCATCTCGGCCGCGGCGATCTTTGCCCCGATCTTGACGTGCTCAGGCTTAAGCCTCGCCTCAACCGGCCAGACATATTCCTTGAGCCACTTTTCGAGCGGCTGATCCTCGAAGGCATTCCTGAAGAGGGTCATGGGCGAATGCGTGTGGCAGTTCACGAACCCCGGCGTAACGATGCACCCGCGAGCATCTATCTCCTCCTCGCCGCGAACCTCATCCTTGCCTACGTATCTTATCTCGCCGCCCTCCATCCCTATCGAGCCGGGGCTTAGGACGCGCATATCACCATCCATGGTCAAGACTATGCCGTTGATCACGGCGAGTTCATACTTCTCCATAGGCTTGTAGATGATATCGCGAGAGCCAGGAGATAAATCTTGTGAAGATTGTCGAGAAGAGGGTGTTGTGGTCAGCCTGCCCGTCGCGTATCACGGTTCAACTTGGACGTTGCTCATCATCCCATACTGATTCTGGGAAGTGGTTTATTAAATGGTTTCTCCAAGGTGGCTTGTGGTGGAGGTATGCCGGTCTCGATCATAATCAGCTGCGGATGCGGATTCAAGACGATGAAGCTCGAGGAGGCGGAGGAGCACGCGAAGCAGACGAGGCATGTTCTGAGGATTCAGGGCGTGGTGACGCCGTACTCGCGGTAGCTTTCCGGTGAAGCTCTTGGCGCTCGAGGAGCTGGCAGAAGACCTGAAAAAGCTGATGGCGAGGGAGGATGTGAGGCGCCTGGTCGAGGCTAGGATCAGGTCCTTCAAGGAGGTGCTTTCGAAGCCCGCCGAGGAGATTTTCAAGGAGGTGGCATTCTGCATACTTGCGGCGAACTTCACGGCATCCGGGAGCCTCAGGATAGTCGAGGAGCTCGGTGATAAGCTGCTGAGGCTCGGCGCCGATGGGCTTGCCCATGAGCTTAGGAGGCTGGGCCACAGGTATCCGGAAGCGCGGGCCAGGTATCTGGTGGAGGCGAGGGAGAGGCTTCCGGAGATTGTTGAGGTGTTAAGATCCGGGAGGGGTGAGCACGAGATCAGGGACTGGCTCGTGGAGAATGTTCGGGGCCTCGGGATGAAGGAGGCTAGCCATCTTCTCCGAAACATAGGCTACGAGAACATCGCGATAATAGATTTCCACGTGCTCAGGGTGCTGAGGAGATATGGCGTGATCGGCGAGTTTAAGTCTCTTACGAGAAGGCGCTACCTCGAGATAGAGGGGATCTTGAGGGAGCTTGCGAGGAAGCTGGGAATAAGCTTGGCCGAGCTCGACCTCTACCTATGGTACATGGATGCTGGAAGGATCGTGAAATGAGCCCTATTATGGGAGCGCGCCCTCCAGCCTCAGCAGATGCTCCCTAATCTTCCTGCTGAAGCCGCTTCCAGCCACTCTTCCATCCTTTCTCACGATCCTGTGGCATGGTATTATTATCGCGATCGGGTTTCTCGCAAGAGCATTAGCGACGGCTCTCCAGGCTCTCGGCCTGCCAATCTCAGCGGCAACCCAACTATAGCTCCTAGTCTCGCCATATGGTATCTCCCTAACTTTAAGCAGGACCTTCCTCTCAAACTCGGGACGCTCGAGCCGGAAAGGGTAATTGAAGCTTACACGCCTGCCCGAGAGATACTTCTTCAGGTCTTGGATCAGGTCTTGGAACTTCTCGAGATCCAGCTTGGGGCGAGGGCTATATGAGCTGACCTCCTCCTCGAGGTGCCTCGGGCTTTCATAGAATCCAACTCTGACGAGCTCATCCCCTATCCTCACGAAGCCTATCGTGAAGAAGCCCGCCTCCAGATACCCGTAGTATGCTTCTGGCACAACCATTCCGGCGATGCAATCTTAATATCTGGTGGGCCTTCAGGGTTTCTCATGGTCTTGGGAGGCCCATACCACATCCTTGCTAAGCCGGGCGAGGTCGCTGAGAGGGTGATAGCGGTTGGCGATCCGGCGAGAGTTGAGCAGATCTCAAGGCTCCTAGAGAACACGAGGCCCGTGAACCTCCACCGCGGATTCCCGGTCTACACGGGGGAATATGAGGGTGTTAGAGTATCGGTAGCCTGCCACGGCATCGGCGGCCCATCATCCGCAATAGCATTCGAGGAGCTGATAATGCTCGGCGCGAAGGTCATCGTGAGGCTCGGGACCGCTGGAGGCCTCCTACCGGAGATGGAGCCGGGAGAGCTGGTTATACCCGATGCTGTTGCCACCTCATCATCATATGGCGTCTTAGCCACATATGCTCCGGGAGTCCACCTTCCACTGGCGCCGAACTACGAGGTCTTGGAGGCGCTTGTTCAGGAGGCGAGGAGGAGCGGCGTGAGCTTCAGGATCGGCGCAGTGGTCTCGAATGACGCCTTCTATGCTGAGAGCCACGAGTTTGCTGAGGAGTGGGCTAGGAGGGGTGTCATAGCGATAGAGATGGAGTGCGCGGCGCTCTTCGGGATCTCGAGAATTCGGGGGATAAAGTCCGGGGCCGCCCTGATCCTGAGCAATAATGTTGTCCGTGAAACGCCGATACTGACGGCGGATAAGCTGGAGGGCAGCGTCATGAGGGCCGCGAAGATAGTCCTAGAGGCGCTGAGAAGGATCGAGGTGAAGTAGCCCTAGCGCCTCACGATGTTATGCATCGCTATCAAGTCCCTCTCGAATGGCCTGAGCTCCCTCGGAATTTCGATCTCGATAGGGCTCTTCAGCGATAACCCCTTCTCCTTTTTCATCCTCCAAACCGCTGAGTTGAACTCTATTATCGCGCCCGTGTACTTGGCATATGCTCTGCTCCACCTCACCCTCGGGAATCTCTCGAGGTGAATGCTTCTCCTAGAATACAGCTTCCTCCAGATGTAGTCGGTGATGAAGGGGGTGATCGGCGCCAGCAGCAGGAGTATTGTCCTGAGGACCTCGTGGAGCGTGTACCAGGCGGCCCTCTGCTCCTTCTCGGAGAACCCCCTCCCATAAGCCCTCTGCTTCGACATCTCGATATAATGGTCCGCGAATATGTTCCACGCGAAGTTTCTTATCGCCGTCGCTGGTATGAAGAAGTTGAAGTCCCGGTAGCCCTCGTAGCACTTTTTAGCCGTCGCCGCGAGCTCCGCGAGAATCCACCTATCAGTCGGCGTGAGCGCGGCTCTTCTGGGCCTCGGGAATAGCGAGACGTATCTCGCAATGTTGAGGAGCTTCGTGATGAATTTGCCGGCATTCGCTATCCTCTCCTCCGAGATCCTGAAGTCCT
>Ga0209080_1001833_pt1 | contig 10163 bp, 7 predicted proteins | sample JNZ110809AmetaG_FD_184123 | JGI IMG/M metagenome (GOLD analysis project Ga0209080, IMG submission 184123) | Hot spring microbial communities from Jinze hot spring, China to study Microbial Dark Matter (Phase II) - JNZ 110809A (SPAdes) (version 3) ...
TTGTAGAGTTCTAGGTCTACTGTTTTTCTTTTGCCAACCACGTCTTTTAGGGGGACTGGGACTATGCGGTTTCCTTGGAGGGCTGGCATGTAGCCAAATTTTCCCTCGTGCGCATAATCTATGGCTGCTACGCCAAATCTGGTGGCGAGGATGCGGTCGAAGGCTGTTGGCGAACCGCCTCGTTGCAGATGCCCCAGCACGACCACGCGGGTTTCTATGCCTGTGCGCTGTTCGATCTCCTTAGCCAAATAGTAGCCGACTCCGCCTAGGCTTATGTGGCCGAACTCGTCTATGCGCTCGCTGTAAACAATTTCTTTTCCGCCTTTTGGCTTGGCGCCTTCCGCCACCACGATGAGGCTGAAGTTTCGGCCCCGCCGTTGTCGGCTTCGGATGTGCTCGCAAACCTCTTCTATGTCAAAGGGTTTTTCTGGAATCAGTATGGCGTCGGCGCCGCCAGCCAATCCAGCGTATAGGGCAATATGCCCAGTGTAGCGGCCCATGACTTCTAGGACTATGACGCGGTTGTGGGCTTCGGCTGTGCTGTGCAGTCGGTCAAGGGCTTCCGTGGCTATGGAAACAGCCGTGTGAAACCCAAAAGTGTAGTCCGTCCCCACCAAATCGTTGTCTATTGTTTTTGGGACGCCGACGCATTTAAGCCCGTAATCCGCCATTTTATGGGCAACGCTTAAGGTGTCGTCTCCGCCGATGGCGATAACAGCGTCCAAACCAGCTTTAGCCGCATTCTCCATTATCTGCTCTGGGCCTTTCTCCCGTTTGAATGGGTTGGTCCTCGAAGTCCCCAAAATGGAGCCTCCGCGGGGCAAAATTCCAGCCACAGCATTCAAATCCAACGGCATAAAACAGCCTTCTAATAGACCGCGCCACCCGTCCTTTATGCCCACTATTTCGTCGTTGTAGGTTTGGATTCCACGCCTAACGATGGCTCTTATAACGGCGTTTATGCCCGGCGCGTCTCCGCCTCCACTTAAAACTCCAACCTTCACTTTACCCGCCTCCTTTTAGGCTTTGCCGGAACTTCCAAACAAGCGCATCTTAGCCTTAACAACCTCCTTCATGGCTTCCTTAGCCGGACCCAAAATCTTCCTTGGGTCAAACTCTTTAGGCTGGTTTGCCAAAACCTCCCGGACTGTGGCGGTAAAAGCCAACCGCAAGTCCGTATCAATGTTTATTTTCGTTATTCCAAGCATTATCGCCCGCCTAATATGGTCTTCCGGAATACCTTTAGCGCCCGTCAACTCCGCACCGTATTTTGTGGCTTTCTCAATAATCCATTGGGGAACGCTAGACGCGCCATGCAAAACCAGTGGCACATCAACCTTTTCACGTATAAGCTTAAGTCTTTCAAAGTCCAGTTTCGGTTCGCCCTTAAACTTGTAGGCTCCGTGAGAGGTTCCAATAGAAACCGCCAAAGCATCCACGCCCGTGCGCCTGACAAACTCCCCTGCCTCATCTGGGTCTGTTAGGACTTTTTCCCGCTCCTCAACGGTTTTCTCTTCGACGCCCGCAAGCCTTCCAAGTTCGCCTTCCACCGAAACCCCCCTTGGATGGGCTAGCTCAACCACACGCCTCGTCAAAGCAATGTTTTCCTCAAAAGGCAAATGTGAACCATCAATCATAACCGACGTGAAGCCAGCCTCCAAACACTTCTGAACAGTTTCAACGTCCTCGCCGTGGTCCAAGTGAAGCGACATGGGCACAGGCACATTTTCAGCCGCCGTTTTAACAAGGCTTGTTAAATACCGTAGTCCGCCGTATTTTATGGCGCTTGGAGTAACAGCCACAATAACCGGAGATTTTTCCTCGACAGCGGCCTCCACAACCGCCAGCAGACTTTCGAGGTTTTGGATGTTGAAGGCGCCGACAGCGTAAGCTCCCCGTTTGGCGGCTAACAAAAGCTCCTTGTTTGTGACAAGCATACGATTCCACTGCCGGTGATATTTATCTCAAATCAGTATAAATCGTTTACATACCCAAAAATAGTATTCATAATCCACAGCAAAAATCAATTTCGGTTTTGCCCACGGGTCCGGCGAAAATTGGTTTCCGAGGGGAGAAAGGAGAGAAGGGAGACACCAAAAACCGCGATTTCGCCAGACCCGTTTTGGGCTCCCTCTCCTCCTACATTGAGGGATGGGTAGAGATAAGCAGCAATATAAAAACTTTACGCTGGAAAATAGGTTAAACTCATTCTTCCGTTTCAAGCTTGTAGATTACTTTCATGCCCTTCAGGGTTTCGTGAACTTTGTTGGCAAGCTGGAGAACTTCTATAAGCTCAACTTTCTTCCTCCCCCAATCGTAAACGTGGTCGTGGTAGCCTCTCAAAGGCTCGAAACCCATGGAACGAAGTTTCTCAACAACCTCTAGAGGACTTGCTCCTTCACTGTAAAACCAGATGGTCAAATAGGTTTTCACGCATACCCCTCCAAATTGCCAAAAATACAAAATGGTGCAACTAAAATAATTTTCGGTTTAAATGCTTTACACCCCCACACCGCTTAACAGCTTCAACCAGACCAGTTATACGCTTTTATATGGCTTTGTCAATATTGAATACTTCTGAACATTTCTCGTGGAGGCTCTGCCTTGTCCAGCTCCAATGTTGTAACTTTGCGAGTTGCTGAGGCTCGCAGCCGCGATGTGGGTAGGGGTATTGCTAGGCTCGACCCTGAAGCCATGGAAAAGTTGGGCTTGACTCCCGGAGACGTTGTAGAGATCGGTGGCAAACGCAAGACGGTGGCTATTTGTTGGCCTGGCTATGGTGAGGATGCTGGTAAGGGGATTATTCGCATAGATGGTTATACACGGAATAATGCTGGCGTAAGCATAGATGAGAAGGTCACTGTGCGGAAGGTTGAAGCCAAAAAAGCTGCGAAGATAACGCTAACGCCCACAGAGCCATTACGCATCGAAGGCGCCGAAGACTATTTAGCCCAACTCTTAGAAGGACGCGTCGTCACCAGGGGAGACTACATTCCAATTGGAATAATGGGACGAAAAGTAGACTTGATGGTTACAAGCGTCCAGCCTCCAGCTCCAGCCGTCATAATATCTGCGGACACGCAAATTGTTATCGGCGAAAAGCCAGCTGCCGCGGTGCGAGAAGTTCCAAGGGTAACCTACGAAGACATTGGCGGTCTGCAGGAGGAAATTCGAAAGATTAGAGAGATGGTGGAGCTTCCATTGAAGTATCCGGAGCTTTTCGAGAGGCTTGGAGTTGAAGCCCCTAAGGGCGTTCTGCTTTACGGACCGCCGGGAACTGGGAAGACTTTGCTGGCTAAGGCTGTGGCAAACGAGACTAATGCGGCTTTCTTCAGCATAAGCGGCCCAGAAATAATGAGCAAGTTTTACGGCGAAAGCGAGGAACGCCTAAGAGAAATTTTTAGGCAAGCTGAGGAGAACGCGCCAAGCATAATATTCATTGACGAAATAGACGCCATTGCACCCAAAAGGGAGGAAGTGACAGGCGAAGTTGAAAAACGAGTTGTGTCGCAGCTACTAGCCCTAATGGATGGTTTGAAGCCCCGCGGCAGAGTTGTCGTCATAGGCGCCACTAACAGGCCAAACGCCATAGACCCAGCCCTGCGCAGGCCGGGTCGCTTCGACCGGGAAATCGAAATTGGTGTGCCAAACAAGCAGGGACGCCTCGAAATACTGCAGATTCACACACGCGGCATGCCATTAGCCGAAGACGTGGACTTGGAGAAAATAGCCAGCGTCACCCACGGGTTTGTAGGCGCAGACCTTGAAGCCTTGTGCAAAGAGGCTGCCATGCGGGCCTTGCGCAGAATACTTCCAGAAATAGACTTTGAAAAAGAAACGATTCCAGCTGAAATATTGAACAAGATAACGGTGACCATGAACGACTTCATGGAAGCCTTGAAAGACGTGGAGCCTTCAGCCATGCGGGAAGTCCTCGTCGAAGTGCCAACGGTTAAATGGGAGGACATCGGCGGACTGGCAGACGTTAAACTTGAACTTCAGGAAGCTGTGGAGTGGCCGCTTAAATATCCAGAGGTTTTCGAACACTTGGATGCCAAACCGCCTAAGGGCATACTTCTTTACGGGCCTCCGGGAACAGGCAAAACTTTGCTGGCGAAGGCCGTGGCAAATGAAAGCGAAGCCAACTTCATAAGCATTAAAGGTCCAGAACTGTTGTCCAAGTGGGTTGGCGAATCCGAGAGAGCCGTAAGAGAAGTTTTCAGGAAAGCCAAGCAAGCCGCACCGAGCATAATATTCTTTGACGAAATTGACGCCATCGCACCTGTTCGCGGTGGAGGCTACGGTGACTCCCATGTGACCGAGCGTGTGATAAGCCAGCTCTTAACGGAAATGGATGGGCTTGAAGAACTGCGAGGCGTCGTGGTGCTGGCAGCCACCAACAGGCCGGACATCATTGACCCGGCGCTTCTAAGGCCTGGAAGATTTGACAAGCTTCTTTATGTGCCGCCGCCGGACCTTGAAGCAAGAAAGGAGATTCTCAAAATTCACCTCAAGAAGAAGCCCTTAGCAGAAGATGTTAGCATTGATGAACTTGCCAAGCGAACGGAGGGCTATACTGGCGCCGATTTGGCGGCTGTATGCAACATGGCTGTTATGCTGGCGATAAGAGAACACGTAATGGCGAATAAAGATCCAGAAGAGGCGAAGAAGAACGTTAAAAACATAAGGGTGAGCAGACGCCACTTCGAAGAAGCGTTGAAGAGGGTTAAGCCCATTTCTCAGAAAGAGTTGGAAATGTATAGGCGAATCTCAGAGGAGTTCGCCTCGAGAATTAAGTAGACGCTTCAAGGGTGTAGAAGCCATCCGTAAACTTTTCTGAGCCCTGCTCCCTCACGAGCACGGTGTCCTCTATGCGGATGCCGCCGAACCCCACAATGTATATTCCAGGCTCAATGGTTACAACGTTGCCTGCCGCCAGCTTGTCCTTGCTTTGTTGGCTTAAAGCCGGCGGTTCATGGACTTCTAAGCCTATGCCGTGTCCCAAACCGTGAACAAAGTTTACGCCGTGTCCAGCCTCTTCGATAATTTTTCTTGCTACAGTGTCTATGTCTTTCGCTTTAGCCGTTGCTTTGACCGCTTGAACAGCCTTTCGCTGGGCTGTTTTTACCACCTCGTAAAGCTTCTTTTGTTTTTCTGAAGGCTTTCCAGCCACAAGCGTCCTCGTCATGTCTGAACGGTAATAGCGGTAGCAGGCGCCAATGTCAACCACAACCAAGTCGCCTTCACGGATTTCCCTGTCCGTGCAGCCTCCATGGGGGAAAGCGGACCTAGCGCCTGAAGCCACTATTGTGTCGAAGGCTGTTCCCCAAGAGCCTTTCCGCCGCATGGCATACTCGATTTCAGCCGCAACCTCGTATTCCCGCACGCCGGGTTTCACTGTCTCGTAGGCTGCTTTCATCCCTTCGCATACAAGTTCACCAGCTTTACGCATGAGCTCAATTTCGCCAGAGTCTTTCACCTTTCGGAGCTCCCAGACAAGCTTGCCCATTGGCTTGAGTTTCGCCTTGCCCCGCAAGCCCTTAGCCAAACTCCGATAGTTCTCGACTGTTAAGGTGTCAAAGGCAAGCTTTTTAATGCCAAAATCCAAAGCCTTGGCGGCAACTTTAGCCATCAAGTTTTCATCACGCTTGACTAGTTCAACATGAAAGCCCTTTCCTTCGGCTTTCGCTTGCTCATAGTTGACGCCGTAAACATACAACATGTTTTCACCATCCCTTGGGAACAAAAGGCAAGAGGCTCCCGGGAAACCAGCAAAATAGAGCATGTTAGCCTCGTTTGCAATCAAAAACCCGTCAAACCCCTTTTCCTCAAAAGCCTTCTTCTTTAAAAGGTCTATTCTGTTCAAGCTTCAACCTCCATTTTAGAAGAAAAGTATTGCGTCTGACATCTGTTATAAAACTTGTTGCTGAAAACAGCTTAATCGCCATGTTCTTCGAAAATTCAGGTGGGCGATTCTAGCCGCCGCTAACTATTGACATCAAAATAACGTGGTCGCCATGTTTAAGTTTCGTTTCAACGCCGCTGCCCAACTGGTTTAGCAAATAGCCGTTGACGGTGATTATGAAGCTTTGTTTAACGTCTGAGCTGCCCGGCTCGTAGACGGCTTTTCTGAATGGTTCTCCATACTTTTCCGCAAGCATCGAGAGCAAGTCGCCAAGCGAGGCGCCTTCGGCAACCTCTAATTCCTCAACTCTTCCACTGCCAATTATCTCCTTGATATGTCCAATGTATTCGACTTTAACCTTCAACTCGGGCGCCCCCTGTTCGCCATAAAATAACAGAGGGGAAACACCTTATATTTGTTTAGGCTTGAAGGTTGGCTAATCATTTTATATTCAGTTTAATGCAATCTAGTTTGGGTGCTCCATCTTGTTTGACCAAGAAACGTTGACGAAAATTAGCATAGAGAAAGAGCGCTGGGAAAAAGAAACGGTGGCTAAAAGCCTTGAAAGGCTTCCGGAACGCGGCGAATTCTTCACGAGTTCAGACATACCGGTGAAGCGGCTCTACACGCCCGCCGACATCGCCAACATCAACTATTTCAGAGACTTGGGGTTTCCAGGCGAATATCCCTTCACGCGGGGCGTCTATCCCACCATGTATAGGGCGCGCCTCTGGACCATGAGGCAGTACGCCGGTTTCGGCACCGCTGAACAAACAAACCAACGTTTCAAATACCTGCTGAGTCAAGGTCAAACTGGGCTTAGCGTGGCATTTGACTTTCCAACACAGGTGGGCTATGACTGCGACCATCCCATGGCTAGAGGCGAAGTTGGCAAAGCTGGCGTAAGCGTAAGCACTTTGCGAGACATGGAAATAGTTTTTGACGGCATCCCTCTGGACAAGATTACGACTTCCATGACTATTAACGCGCCTGCCGCCGTCTTGCTTGCTATGTATATTGTTGTCGGCGAAAAACAGGGCGTGCCCCAAAGCGTGTTGGACGGCACGGTGCAAAACGACATTTTGAAGGAATATGTTGCCAGAGGCATGTACATTTTTCCGCCGAAGCCCTCCATGCGCCTTGTCACAGACATTTTCGAGTATTGCGCCAAAAACGTGCCAAAATGGAACACCATAAGCATAAGCGGCTACCATATCCGCGAGGCAGGCGCCACCGCCGTTCAGGAAGTCGCTTTTACCTTTGCAAACGCTATCGCCTATGTGCAAGCCGCCATAGACCGAGGCTTAGACGTGGACCGTTTTGCCAGTAGACTATCGTTCTTTTTCGCGGCGCACAACAACCTTTTCGAGGAAGTCGCCAAATTCAGGGCTGCCAGACGCCTCTGGGCAAAAATCATGCGGGAACGCTTTAAAGCTAAGAATCCAGCCTCTTGGATGCTGCGTTTTCACACACAGACATCTGGAGTTTCGCTTACAGCCCAGCAGCCCCTAAACAACATTATCCGCGTGACTCTTCAAGCACTTGCAGCGGTTTTGGGTGGAACACAATCGCTTCACACAAACTCTTTTGATGAGGCTTATGCTTTGCCAAGCGAGCAAGCAGTCACCATAGCCCTTAGAACCCAGCAGATAATCGCCTACGAAAGCGGTGTAGCGGACACCATAGACCCCCTTGGCGGCTCATATTATGTGGAGTATTTGACAAACCAGATTGAGGAGAAAGCCGCCGAATACATTAGGCGGATAGACGAGATGGGCGGCGCCGTAGCAGCCATAGAAAAGGGTTTCATGCAACGGGAAATAATGGAGAGCGCCTACCGCTACCAGAAGGAAGTGGAAAGCAAGAAACGCATAGTTGTAGGCGTAAACGAGTTTACAAGCGAGGAAAAGACGCCCATAACAATTTTGCGGATAGATCCGGAAATCGAAAAAAGGCTTGTGGAACGCCTAAATGAGGTGAAACGTCAAAGAAACAATGCCAAAGTCAGAGAAACCCTAGACAGACTGCGCAAGGCTGCTGAAAAGGAAGACGAAAACCTAATGCCATACATAATTGAGGCAGTTAAGGAATACGCAACCTTGGGCGAGATATGCAACGTTCTCCGCGAAGTCTTCGGCGAATATAAACCGCCAACCATATTCTAGCCAATAACAAACAATGGGTCGCCCTCGTTTACGGATGCACCTTCAGAAACAAGGATTTCCCGGATGGATCCAGCTGTTGGCGCAGTAATCTCATTCTCCATTTTCATGGCTTCCAGAATGCATAAAACTTGTCCAGCTTTAACCTGCTCGCCCCTTTTGACCTTTATGGATATAATTTTGCCAGCCATGGGCGCAGTGACCGTTCCGGAAACCGCTTGTTTAGGTTTTGCAGCCTTAACCGCAATGGTTGAAGGGGCTTGTTCTGCCACTGGCACAAGCCTTTGTGTGGATGTTGGCGTTTTCAACTCAACCTTGAAGGAGGCTTCTTCAACCTTCACGGTGAAAGGCTTCGTTTTGCTGACTTCTTGCAGTGTTATAGCATAAACTTTGCCGCCAATTTTTATTTGAAGCTCTTTTCCAAAAGTAGGCTTGCCCTCTGGAACTTCCACCGTGAAGGTTTCGCCGTCAAGTTTAACTGAAAAAGTTTTTTCTCCAGTTTTTGAAACTTCAATTTTTCGGGGTTTTCCGTCCACCAAAACCTCGTAGGTTGGCATGTCTATGCACCTTGCTCGGCTAAGCTTTGACGCCAAGCCAAAACCCAAGGCGAAACTTCACGTTTAGCTCTCTGCAAAGTTAAGGCTTTAACCTCGCTTTGGCTTGCCATGTGAATGACAACAGCCGCTGAAATAGCTGCCACCCGTTCCAGCTCAGCCAGCCTTTCCGGAGGCACCTCGGCTTTGGCTTCCTCCCTTTTTGCTTTACGCTTTTTGAAGAATTCCAAGGCTACGGCTGGAAACAACGCGTATGTAAGCATGTCCTCCTCGCTTTCAATGTAGGGCTTAATATCCTCCGGAACCTTGTTTAGGGCTGGCTCAAGAAGGTCGGCTGGACGGCATGTTATTGGTTCCTCGTCGCCTATAATCAGCTTTTTAACCTCCTCGTCTATGGGGGCTGGAGGCTGCCCATAAAACCCTTTAACATAGTCTTTAACCTCTTTTGGCACGATGCTGTAGCGTTTTCCAGACAAAACGTTTAGAACAGCCTGCGTCCCCACAATTTGGCTTGTAGGCGTAACCAACGGCGGATAGCCAAGCTCCCTTCGAACCCTTGGAACCTCTTCAAGAACTTCTCTAAGCCTGTGAACAGCATTTTGCTCCCTCAACTGTTCAAGAAGGTTGGAGAACATTCCGCCTGGAATCTGATGAACCATTATGGAAGGGTCAACTTTTTCGGCTTTGGGATCTATAAGTCCAAGCGGGTCATAATATTTCTCCCTAAGCTCCCAAAAATATTGGGCAATCTCTTGAAGAAGCCCCATGTCTAAGCCCGGGTCATAGGGTGTGCCCTTCAAGGCTGCAACAACGGATTCCACCGGCGGCTGGGATGTGCCCCACGCAAGGGGCGAAAAAGCCGTGTCCAAAATGTCCACTCCGGCTTCGCAAGCCCTCAAATAGGTCATCATAGCCATCCCGCTGGTGCAGTGGCAATGCAAATGCACTGACAAGCCGACCTCCCGTTTTAGGGCGGTTATAAGCTCGTAGGCTGGTTGAGGCGCAAGCATCCCAGCCATGTCCTTTATACATATAGAGTCGCAGCCGAGCTCCGCCAGCTTCTTGGCGACATTAACATAATATTCTGTTGTGTGGACAGGACTTATGGTGTAACAGATTGTGCCCTGCGCGTGCCCGCCAACCTTTTTGACGGTTTTTATGGCGACCTCCATGTTGCGCACATCATTCAAAGCATCGAAAACTCTGAATATGTCTATGCCGTTTTCCGCCGCCTTCTCCACAAACTTTACGACAACATCGTCTGGATAATTCCGATAGCCAACAACGTTCTGTCCCCTCAAAAGCATCTGCAACGGCGTGCGTTTTATGCGACGCTTTAACTGGCGAAGTCTCTCCCAAGGGTCTTCAGCCAAATAGCGTATACAAACGTCAAAAGTGGCGCCGCCCCAAACCTCCATGGAAAAAAAGCCAACCATATCCATCTTCTCGGCTATGGGAAGCATGGATTCGGTGCGCATACGAGTCGCCATCAAAGACTGATGCGCGTCACGAAAAGTTGTATCCGTAATTTTAACGGGCTTC
>Ga0209080_1001835_pt1 | contig 10145 bp, 9 predicted proteins | sample JNZ110809AmetaG_FD_184123 | JGI IMG/M metagenome (GOLD analysis project Ga0209080, IMG submission 184123) | Hot spring microbial communities from Jinze hot spring, China to study Microbial Dark Matter (Phase II) - JNZ 110809A (SPAdes) (version 3) ...
GCCATTCTGATTCCAATCTTTAACGATCTCACGGAACTCGTAACTATGCTTTACTTCACTCCAAAACCTTGGCACTCCACCGACTCTCTCTGGAGGCCCTGGCACTATGTCATGAAAAGCTACTATTCCACCTTTCCTAACTAAAGGAGAGTACATTTCGAAGTCCTTCTTAACTCCCTCGTACGTATGGTCTCCATCTATAAATAAGAAGTCCAATTTGCCGGTTGCTAAGATATTCATTACTTTCTTCAACGTGCTGGGTTGTTGACTAAACCCTCGAATTGGATAAATTTTTTGATTAAAAAAACTGAAACTCCTGTAAAGGTCTTCTTTCCAGTAAGGGTAACTGTAACTAAAAAGGAAACATTCGGGTGGAACGTCTATACTAATTATCGTTGCATTTTTAGCGGCAACATAAGTCCATAAAAACAACGTTCCTCCGCGCTCTGTGCCTATTTCAAGAATTCTCTGCGGTCTTAACTTGGCTAATATCTCAAGAAGGGCTAATATTTCGTAGGGTATTTGGGCGGGGATGATAGTGAAAGGTGCAAACTCTGATTTATAAGGAAACACCTTAAAAACTCTAAAAAGCTTACTTCTATAGTTAAACGCAAAACTGACCGCATCATTAATATGACCGTATGGCGGTCTATTTTTTAGGATTTCATTTGCCATTATATTGACGAAAAGCTTTGCTAACGGTCTTTTAGGTTTGTAATAAAGTTTCCTGATAAAATTAGCCGGTCTAAAATGGGCAATAACGTCGTGCGTTACTGATCTTATTGCTTGTCTATTCAAGCTAAAGCTCATATGCACCTATTAGCCCCCCTACAACATCTTTGGATCAAGATAGCCTAATTTTCTGCCTAAACCATGGGTTATCGCCAAAGTTAGCGTTTTGAAGAATTTTACTAAGCCTTCGCAGAAGATCAATGGGATTGCGAACACTATCAATTGCCCCAGATAAAATTTCACGTCCAACTTCCCTTCCATTAAAAGAACCGTTGAGTTTCTAGCAATGTAATAGTACCTCCATGCTAGTTCGTAGACTCCTGTGACTCCTATGAGCGGTAATTTAACACGAATTGGAGATGGAGCACCTAACCTATGCTCTATCATCTTTTCACCAGAATAGGCTATTGTAAGAAAACCGCGGGCTCTAATTCTCTCGAAGAAATCGAAGTCAGCTTGATCACAGAGATGTGAAGTATCACCTCTCCCTGTGGGGCATAGTGGACAATGTAGCATGCAGATATTGCAAGGGTCTATAAGAATATCATAGGGATATCCAATAACCTTACTAAGAAAGAGTTTTCACGATCTTCGATTTAAATTTTCACATTCATCACTTTAAGCTTTGAGGTCATCTGTTTATGTTGTTTACATGGATACACCGATTCGTGATAAGTGCTAAATAATATGCGTTTCAGCCCCTTACATAAGGGTTGTAGGTGCTTATGCCGAAGATGTTTCCAGCGTGGCTGTGAACCTGGCATATAGCGCATATAAGTGGCGAGGGGTTTAGGTTAAGGCCTTTAATTGGGCAGCTCTCCTTGGAGGAGCAACTGGCCATCTTCGCCTTGCCTAAGGCGCTTAACGCCTCTTGAAGTTCTGTGATGAACGGTTTCTTAGTAGGTCTTGATAGCTTAACTCCATAGTGCTCCTCGACTATCTCCCTTAGCAACATGCTTAAGCTTATGCCCTTAGCCTCAGCCTCCTTTTCCATTAGCCTTATGAGTTCAGGCGGAAGCCTAGTTGAAATGGTTTCACTTAATTTTAAACACCTCACATTACCTGGTAATACCTTCTTTAAAACTCTATAACCAGGTGAGGGTTGACCTCATCAAGCATAAATCTATCATCCACTGGATGTCTTTCTAGCTTCAATCATTATGAATGCTGAGTATCTTGGGTCGATAGATGAGAGAATCGATGATAACCGCTTAGGTAGGGGATAATAGCCCGCCCCAATAAGCTTTTTAACATTAAAACCGCAAACCCTTCTTAGATTTAGAACGCTTAACTTAAATTTTGTAAGTATGCTCATTCACTAACGCCACACTACCGATACTATTAGTAGGATCCACATAGAATCTCCTAGGTAAACTCCTAAAGTGTCTACAGGGATCGTGAAGCTTGTTGAATGCGTAGATTAAGGGGCATCTCGAGTGATAGTGTTGGGAAGTTAGCTAACGATCCATGCTTTAGAGACTTTGGCCAGCACTCTTGAGAACCCTAGCTTTAAGAAATAGTCGAGAGCAACTAGCGGTTTGAATGGATAGTGTCGAGCCTTCGCGTAGAGTCTGAGGAGAGACCATAGTCTTTCGTCCCTTGCAAGAATACCACCCACTAGATAGTCGATCTCGTGGAGAACAGTGGCGATGCTAGGCGGAATGAGGTACGGGTACCTGAAACTCCTCTTACCGATCACCTTCACAGTCTTTTTGAGTAGCGTAATGTACTGAACTGCGTAGAGACCTGGAATCTCCTCAAACCTCAGATACCCAGACTCAACAGCCCTCATAAGGGTCTCAAGCCCTAGCTTTGTGCGGATAACAACGAGAGTCTTACCAGCTCCGATACCCCTCTGGTAAGTCCATGGATCAGCGAGTGAGATGTCGGCAAGCTCGGCAGTGTGATCAGGGCATATGAGACATGACTCCCCGTAGAAGTATTGACCGAGTCCGGAGTCCCAAAAAGCTGGGTATGAGACTTTAAGCGTTCTACCATCATCAGTAGCAATTATTGCGTATCCAGGCCACCCGTGCCCCCTGAAGGTCAGGCGGGAAACCCTCCCTGGGTCTACCTTCAGTAGCGTCTTGACTGCGTATCCTGCGGCCTTGGAGCTGGGCATATTGTTGCAGTAGAGACCCAAAATAAGCTTTATGCTCTCCTGAAGGCGGGGCAGGTACTGGAAAGACTTGCGTAGCCCTCTGATTTGGCACGGCAGTCCTACTAAGGCGATACGCAACCCCCTCTTGAGGGCTTCCTTCAGTGCCTTAGTGACATCTACTGGAGCGTAGATGGAGCCTGCGTAGTTTGCTACCTCCTTCGGGTCGTAAACTACTTCGTATCTGCCGAAGACTATACCTCGCTTTACCCAAATCCTCGGAACGAGAACTGCGTCAACTATTCTCTCCTCAAGCAAGTACTTAAGAATCGAAGTAGCAGCACCACCGCTAGCCGAATTGAACCTGGTTCTCTCATCGGTAGACCAAGCCAGTCCCACCTTCATGTACTTGCCGATCAAGCTGGTCGTAAAACTGCTCAGCACTACTTCTCTCTCACTGGGTACATCCATGAAAGGACATACTCTCATGCAGAGACCGCAGTTAGTGCAAAGACTTTTGTCTAGAGTTGGTCTCAAATGCCCCTGAGCTGAAAAGCTCAACCTTAATGCTTCACTTAGGCATAGAGCTACACATACACCACAACCAGAACAAGAGATGCTTGAAGTATCTACTCTCAATGTTTAAGAGTCTCTTTCAGCAATTCTATCGGGTTCTTCTAGTGCGCGGTTTTTCGAAGAGAATCGACAGGGTTAACCATGATAACTATCAGTTAATACGAGATCAACATGCTTAAAAGCGATATGAAATCCTGAGGGCCATGTGATAAACAAGACTTTATTCCTGAGCGCCCCTCGTATAGGTCTCTCACGGAAGGAGACCTTGTATACTACTGCTAGAAGATTCAACAGTTTTTCCGGTACTTTGGTGAAGGGATCTTTCTACTCCAGCTTATAGAAGAGAACAGGCTTTTGATATAGGCATGCACACGCCACACCTGCTACATAGCAAATTGTGTAATTTACTCATCTTCAAACATAATCAACTTTGATGCTTAATCTCCAATTAAGGATTTTATTTTCTTGGCTGGAAGATCAACAGTAGGATAAGCTTTTTCTAAACCATGTCTAATTATCTTAGTTATAAATTCGTAGTTGTCTCTGACATATTCTATTCTTTGCAACAGTTTTCTTTTCAACTCTAGAGGGGAGTTTTCTGGGCTAATTAGAAATAAGCTCGGATCAAGCTTAAGTGTTAAGAGAGTATCTGTTACTTTACTAAGTCTTGGAAATACAAATATAGCAGGTTTCCCTGCGGATAAAGCCATTATGCCATCATGCATCCTTCCCGTTAACGTTAAGTCCATAGTGCTGTAAAAATGGAAGGCATCATCAAAGCCATTAAGGCTTACAATATGTAGGTTTTTAGAATTTCGGAGATCACCTAAATGCTTAGTGATTTGTAGAATGAGCGGTTTATCTCCTTTGAAAGCCATAGAGCTAAGGAAAACCTTATACCCTGATCTCAAAAGTTGCTTAACAACGTTCGATATGCCTATTATAAAGTTCATAGTATCCCTACTATAAGTGTAGCTTCTCGGAACTATTGCTATACTGCCTTCGCCGTTTAAGTTGGGATTATGTATTCTTATGGGAATCAGATCTTTAATGTAGAAACCGCTATCTAGAGCCATATCAACCTTGGCTTCGTCAAGTACATTTCTAAGGATATTCTTTGTTATGATTCCACGAACAAAAACATGATCAAAAACTTTAAATGCTTTCAGCAAGTCTCCTGCGCAGAATACCACTAAGCCCATACAATCTGAGGAATGTGGTATCGATGGATATTGGAAATGTTGTGAGCACCCTAGTTTGGCGTCTCAATTTTTTATAGAGGTTTATATATACAGGGTTGTCAATTTGGAAAGTGTGTCCGCCAAATGCTATGAACCACTGCTGATTAATTGCTATTGTAGGTTCTAACAAGTCGTTTATGGTGCTTGCTAGACCGAACAAGTTTAGGCGGAATGTTTTTGGCAACATCTTAATCCTCGAGGAGTATAACAAGAAAGGAGCTATTGACTCTATGATATCAGCTCTTATGGGATAAAACTCTACTGGTTTAACGTTACTAAACCCTATTCTTATTTTCTCAAATGCCAAGCAACCTTTAATGTCACGTAAAAGTAGATTTATTTCATAGTCTTGAAGATGTTTACTCAATAATTTTGTAGCACAATAGTATTGTAAAAGATCACCTATATCGTGAGCAGGGGCTATACCTACAACGCTTCCCATTTTCATACAACTTTCACACTTTTTGATTCATTAAGCTTCTTAAAATAGTAAAAATATCCATCATATTTCATTTGAAGATTTTCAATTGGGATGCCCGTATAGCCGAACTTCTTTAAGAATTCATCTACCTTTTTAAAGTTCTCCCACTTAACCTCAATAACTATCTTCGGACTCATGCTTCGCAAAGTTTTCTCTAAACCTTGTAAAACCTCGCATTCTGCGCCTTCTACATCGATTTTAACGTAATCAACTCTTGTTAGCCGCAATTGGTTAATAATATCGTCTAAGGGATATGCTTCAACTTCTACTTTATCACCCCAATTAATCTCAACACTACTAAGCTGAGAATTAAATGGGCATAAAGAAAGCATGATTTTTCCAGCTTTGCCATACGCGGCAATTTTTAAAGGAATAACATTCCTGAAGTTGTTTGACACTATAGACCTCAAGAGCGCTTCATAATTCCGTGGATCAGGCTCTAAAGCTATTACTCTCCCGTTATGACCGACCTTTCTAGCTATCCTTAACGCATATTTTCCCTTGTGAGCCCCAACATCTATAAATGTATCTCCGGGTTTAACTTTTAGGTACCTCCATACCTCTTTTTCAGTCTCACCAGAAAGGATTATAATGTCTGAGAATTCTTCAACGAACCATTTTATTCCATCTATTTGAATCACTAATGAACGCGCGATTAAGGATTTCAGCCTCTGTAGAGCTGATGCCATTTTAAAGTGCCTTATTTGAAGAGTTATTGGGAATAAATGTAGAAACCACAATAGAAGAACCTTAAATGCTGATTTTCTGTCGGAATATTTAAGGAACTTTAACTCCCTGAGTTTAGTTAAAATAGTGCTAGCGAAATGAACCTCCGTGTCTAAGCAGGAGAACATGGCCTAAGATCACCTGGAAAGAACTCTCTCATAAATTCTCAAGTGTTCGGCAACTATTCTATCCCAAGAGAATTTTTCAAGTGCTTTCTTCCTTGCGTTATAACTCATTTCAGCTAATAGTGATTCATTAAAGAGTAGAGATTCAACAGCCTCGGCCAGAGCTTTCACATCTCCGGTGGGGACAAGTATTCCTTCTTTCTGGTTTTCAACAAGCTCATTTATTGGCGGAATATCGAATCCAACTACAGGTTTTCCAGAAGCCAAGGCTTCTGCAACACTCAACCCAAATCCCTCTAACAATGAAGGGAATAAGTAGACATCACTCTCGGCAAAATAAACGGGCAATTCTGCCTCTGGAATCCAGCCTGTAAAAATAATTCTATTAATTAACCCGTAATCACTTATCATTCTCTTAATCCACTCCATATACTTCCTGTTTTCTGGAGGTGTATACCTGTAGCCCACTATGAGAAGCTTAACGGATTCAGGTAAATATTTCATGGCCTTAATGCAATAATGTAGTCCCTTACGCACCACAACATGGTCTGTGCCAACGTGAAGAACGATCTTTTCACGTCGATCTCTCATACCTTTTAAGCGTAATGAGGGGGAAAACCTACGCGTATCCACACCATTATAGACAACGTAAATCTTGTTGTGGGGCATATGCACGTTTTCCAAAATCCACTTCTTGAGTGTGTCGGAAACCGCAATTACAGCCTCAGCTTTCCTCATAACAATTTTTGCTATATTCAGCAGAAGTTTTCTATCGAACTGGGCATTGATATATTTTAGATTTGGCATCAGCCTAAAGCTGAAATCATCTACCCACGGATAATGATTAAGCTCGTATACTATTAATGGCGATCTATGTAAAATAGCTGAAGGTATAAACAAAGCATTGAAAAAACGAGAAGATATTATTAAATCGATTCCTTCTTTATCGACCATTTCTTTCAACAATCTATTAAGATTCGCCCATAAGAGTGAATAGTGCAGCAAATGTTCAAATCTTCTACCTGTGAAACTCACTGAGATATATTGGTACACCTTAATCCCTTTACCCTCTAGAAGAATGTCTTGTCCATATCCAGGTTGAACAACCAACACCTCTACACCCATGCTCGAAAGTCTTTGAATTAATTCGTAAACTACCCTTTCACTCGCACCTTCCTTTAACCTAAATGGGGCAACAAGAAATAGAACCTTCATTTTACCATCATCCCTCGGCCAGAGCTACTCTTGAACAAAGTATATTAGGCTCCCGCTATCAAAGATTTTGTTTAGGCATTTGCCAGATATGAATTGTTCAACTGGGATATACCCCCTAAATTGAACTAAATGGACATACCACAAATCAAGAAGGCCATACTCGCAAGAGCGTTTTCTAATAAATAATAGTGAAGACTTCAGTTGATACACCCCGTTAAGATCAGTTATAATAGTAGGCAGGTATGCTCTAAGAAATGTCCGGCCAAAGAGGTCGCTACCAACAACAAAGTTGTCTAGAGGAGCATATTCTTTTATCCAATTAATCGCAACTAAATCACTATGGGATGGTGTGGAACGGTCCATAGATGGATTTAAAGCCCCCGAGAAGGATTCCTCTTTTAAACCAATAAATCTAGATACTTCATACATGTATCCTGTGTTAAATAGCAAAAATATCATCAAAAAGAGAGCGGCAATTTTTGATACGTATGCGCTTTTAAGGTAACCTTTTGAAATCATTTTACTGAAAATTTTCAATCCCTCAATAAAGTGGGGGGCAAGTATGAATGATGAAAGTTGATAAAATCTCGTAACATTAAGCGCCGAGGATAAGTTGCTAATACTTGCGACCCCAAAAATTACAAATGCGCCTACAGATAGCGCCTGGTAATATGTTAAGTGAAGATCCCCTCTTCTTTGAAGCTTGCCAATAATGGCGTGGTAAAGGATTGAAATGATACTTACGGCTATGAAAAACATCGAAAATAAGTACAAATACGTCGTTACTTGATGCGCCATGGATTTTTCCTTAACTACGTATTCTACTCCTTGGGCATAGGAGGGGTTAAATAACCAGTTAAGAGAGCGCATAAAATCAACAGCTGTTAAAGTTATAGCGCGAAATACTGCACCGCCGGCAATGTAAACATACCATAAGTAGCTAAATACAAAGCTAGAGATAGCAATACGCGCAAATGATCCATAACGCCTACCTGAAACGAAAGTTAAGAAAGTAGCAATCAAAGATAACAAAAGCCAAAAGAAGTATGTACCGTAATGCGAATAAACAAGTGCAAAGGAAAGAAAAAGTATCGAAGCAAGCACTCTTCTACGCATCATCTTTTCGTTTACAAGCACAAAGTAGGTCATTAGCGCTAGTAAAACTTCAGCTATCATTTGCTTCCCTATCTGAAGAAGCTCGGTGAAAAATGGAAAGATACTTATAAAGTAGAAAACAGAGAAAAAGGCTTCTTTCTGATCCATGATTCGCATATATGCCTTGAAAAGAATTATGGGTACAAACGAAAAAATTAAGGGATATAAGAGTTTAAATAAAGTAATCAAGTCAATCCCAGACAAAGTCGAGATCATCGCGGGTAAAATTGTAATACTTAATGCGGTGTTATAGCTTTCAGATACTAGAGGGTCCCATATGCCTTGATTATACGTTTTGCTTGCAAAATAATATTCAACAAAAATGTCCGCACCGCTGAGGTAGATAGAGGACAATGATATATGATATATGAGTGCGATAACCATTAAGAGTGTTGAACCAAGAAGAGCGTGATTCTCCACCCTTCTCTTATATAGCGCTATGATGACTGGCATTAGTGAGACTAGGGGTATAAATATGTAAAGCATTATGGGATTTCCATAATATGCGACTAGTCTCGCACCTAAAATCCCTAGGGTTGCAAGAATAACGGAGTAAATAATTAGAAACTTATTTTTCATTAGCTAGATATCTCCATTAAAATTTTTTTATATCTGCGAAGGGCACTTTCATAACTATACTCTTTTAATATTTTCGAAATAGCTCTTTCCGAAACTCTCTCGAGTCTATCAACATTACTAAGTATTTCTGTTAACTTTATAGCTACCTCTCTTATATTATAGTCAGGCTTTATGAGAAAGCCATTATAACAATCCTCGATAAGATCGGGAAGACCTCCAATTGCAGTTGCCAGAACCGGTGTACCAGAAGCCATCGCCTCCAGTACTACATTAGGAAGGCCCTCAGAAGCAGATAATAATACGAAAAGACGAATTGAGTTATAGAAGAGAGGTAATTCAGCATCATTTAAAACGCCTAAGTATTTAATTCTAGGATCTTTCTTGGAAAGACGTTCTAACACTTTTTCGTAAGGACCGAATCCTCCAATTAAAATCTTTAGATTAGGTAGCAAGCGAGACGCATAAAAGAAAATGTGAAGAAGCTTGTCCAGTCCTTTCCTTTCATCTAAACTTCCAAGATAACCTATACTGATATCTCTATCGCGTAGTTCACGAGTTTTTACAAAAGCCTTCTCCACATAAAGAGGGCCGATCAGTACTTTCTTTTTAATAAAGGCTGGAAGATTCCAAAATTTAAAAATGCTTGGAGCTTCCATTATTACGTACGAGCACAGAAAAATGTTAAATTTTGAAAAAAGTAGATCTAAAGGGTTTCTAGGTTTTTGTGCCACAAAAACTATCACCTTTCTTCTGAGCAACCTAAAAAGTAATGTGTGAATACAATAAGGTGTGGGTAGAATTATAACTACATTGACGTATCTCAAAACCTTAAGGGCGTTGGCTAAAACACTAATCATAGAAATGTAGTAGAGAAGCGCATTCAATATTTTAACCTTGGCCCGTTTGTACCATGGTTTTAACCAAAAAACGTTACTAAATCCTGGCGGTTTATCTCCTGATATTACGTAACAATTTGAAGAAAGAGGGCTCAGAACCTTTATGAATTTCCTTAAGAATGCACGCGTGCTAGGATTATTATGCGGGTTTCCTATTACAAGCATATTAACCATTTGTCTATCAACCTATCTCATTAAAAACTTTGATATACTTCTCGGCGATGGCGTCAAACGAGTAGTTTTTGGCAGTAAGCTTAGAGAATGTACTAAGCCTTCGCCTTAGATTATCATCTAATAACACTTTCTCTAAACACGCTTTTA
>Ga0209080_1001836_pt1 | contig 10135 bp, 10 predicted proteins | sample JNZ110809AmetaG_FD_184123 | JGI IMG/M metagenome (GOLD analysis project Ga0209080, IMG submission 184123) | Hot spring microbial communities from Jinze hot spring, China to study Microbial Dark Matter (Phase II) - JNZ 110809A (SPAdes) (version 3) ...
TCGCTAGTGCTGGTCTCACTCTTGCGTAGGTCAAAGTTTGGTCTAGCCTTAAGGATGATAGGTGAAAGCGAGGAGACCGCCGCGCACACCGGTGTGAACACAAGCCTGTACAAAACCATAGGCTTTGCAATCAGCGCCGCCTGCATAGGCCTTGTAGGAGCAAGCTGCATCACCATATCCCCCTACACAAACACGCGCATAGCCTTCGGATCCCGCTACTCATTCTATCCCGCCGTAATGACCCTACTTGGAGGAGCAGGGACGCCCTACGGGCCGGTGATAGGCGCGTCGGCGCTATCCCTAATCAACGAATACCTCAGTGTGGCGTTCCCCCAGGTCTTCCAGATAATCCTAGGCGCACTGCTGATAATAATAGTCCTCGTAATGCCTAACGGCATCATGGGCATTGTTGAGAAATTCAAAACATTAGGTTCCCGGGAAGGGGAAAAGAAGAAGGAGGATTAGAGGCCCAGAAACGCCTTTCTAACATACTCGTTGTTTAGCAGGTCTGACCCCTTGCCCTCCAAGGTCACTTTTCCAGTTTCAATAACATAGGCGCGATCAGCATATTTCAATGCCTGATAAACATTCTGCTCGGCGAGGAGAATGCTGACCCCCCGCTCTTTAAGCCTCTTTAACGCTTCAAAAACCTCTAGGACTATTTTGGGAGCCAAACCCTGCGATGGTTCATCCAAAATTAGCAGCTCCGGATCTGACATTAAACCCCGGGCTATGGCGAGCATCCTTTGCTCTCCTCCGCTCAGGGTGGAAGCTGCCTGTTTCTCCCTATCCCTTAGTACTGGGAAAAGCTGGTAAACCTCCTTGAGTTTCTCTTCTCTTGAACGTCCCCTCCTCGAGCCGTGAGCGCCTAAGATAAGGTTTTCACGGACACTCATGCCTGCGAAAAGTTTTCTGTCCTCCGGTATGAAGGCTATTCCAAGATTCACGATTTTATATGGCGGCAGATCGTTGATCACCCTGCCGTTAAAGCGGATAACCCCTGAAGCTGGCTTCAGAAGCCCGGCAATAGTGCTTAAAAGGCTGGTTTTTCCAGCTCCATTGGCGCCTACGAGGGTCACAAATTCTCCCTTTTCAACGTGAAGGGAGGCATTCCACAAGACTTGGATTTTGCCGCGTAGAACGTTTAGTTTTTCAACTTCGAGCATAGGCCTCGCCTAGAAAGGCTTCGATAACCGCGGGGTTTCGAGTTATCTCCTTCGGCTTGCCCTCGGCTATTTTTACTCCCTGATGTAGGGCCATTATGCGGTCTGTTATCTCCATTATGGCGCGCATGTTATGCTCTATCATGAAGATTGTTATTCCCTCCTCGTCCCGCAGTTTCCGAATCACCTTAAGCAGTTGACCTGTCTCTGTTGGATTTAAACCCGCCATCACTTCATCCAAAAGCAGTAGTTGAGGCTTTATTGAGAGGGCTCTGACTATTTCAAGCATTCTAAGCTCGAACACTGTTAAGTTTGAGGCGGGCATTCTGCTTTTTTGGGCTAACCCAAACTTTTCAAGCAGCGCGTTCAATTCTCGTTTAGTATCGGCAAGCTTGCCCTTAGCGCATCCGAAAAGCGCTGCAGCCCAAACATTCTCATAAACGGTCATGTTGAGGAATGGTTTTGGTATCTGGAATGTTCGCCCTATGCCCAGCCTGCAAATTTCGTGGGGCTTGAGGCCTGTAATGTTCTTGTCCTTAAATTTTATGGTTCCAGAAGTGGGACGGAAGGTTCCCGAGATCACATTGAAGAGGGTGCTTTTCCCAGCTCCATTGGGCCCTATGAGGCCAACTATTTCCTCCTCATCTATGCTGAAGTCCACGTTGTTAAGGGCTGTTAACCCGCCGAATTTCTTGGTAACCTTTATTCCCTCAATAAATCCCAAGCTGATCCCTTAACCGCTCATTATTTGTACACGCCGTATTTCTTTGTGGCTTCGATCATGGCCTTAACGTTCTCCGGCTTTGCCTGATCAATAACTGCTCCATTCATCACTATAAATCCTCCGCCTTCGCCGGCCACCTCAATGAGGTTTTTAATGTATTTTTCCACGTCCTTCGGGGAGCCCACTTGCAGCAAATGGCTTGGAACGTTGCCTCCGATACACGCTACATCGCCTAAAATCTCCTTGGCTCTACGCATGTCTGTTTGGTCGAAGCCCCAAATGGTCTTGCCCTTAGGCAGATCCTTGATGATTTCTAGACGTGAGCCATAGGCGCCTTCAGCCCATGGGAAGGGCACACATCCCTCATCTATTAAGCCCAAAATGACCTTTTTGAGTGTTGGCCAATAGAAGGTTTCAAACTGCTTAATGGACATGAAACCGTCAGCACCCTTATGCAGCGGTATGAACACTATGGGGTTTCCATTCATTTTTGCCGCTGAGGCTCCCATTTTAATCATTAGGGGTGTTATTTCCTCCATAGCTTGGAGAAGCTTGTCCTTGTTGCGGTACATGTCCAGCATTATCCCCCTTGTTCCCCTCAGAGTGTCGCCTAACACGTCGAAGGGCGCCTTTGTTCCACCGCCGAAAAAGTTTGGAAAGCCTAGGCCTGCTATTTCCTTTTCCCATGCCACCACATATCCTATCCACTTTAGGGCTTCGTTTCCAGCCTCCATGATAGCTTTTAATGCCGCTTGGACATCTGGGAAACCGAATGGTATGAAGTTGGCTGGCGTGAAGCCTCCATACATTTCTAGGATGTTGGTGAAGCGCGGAAGCTTTTTGAAGGGCTCCAAGGCTCCGAAAATCCTTGGGAAATACGTTGTTAAGAAGAAATGTGTTGGATCCTCAATTAGGGCGTCATATTCTTCCGCCTTCATGTATTCGCCTTCAATGCACTGATAAGAGCTCTCCTTGGGAACCCCGTGTCCAGGCCAAGCATATAGTTTGTAGTCGAGAATTTCGAAGAATCTGCCAGGACCTGGCCCTATTACTCCTACATGAGCGTCTGGCTCGAAATCTAGGACGTACTTTTTGAAGGCGAAGGTTAGCTTTTCATAGTCATACATCATGTCGTAGGGTGTTAAACCAACATAGTAGGCGGGGAAAAACCCTATTATTGGAAAGACAGGCACCCTGTCGGGCAACTTTTTCAGTTCAATAGCATCCTTTATTCGGGTAACTCTCCCCTTGTAGCCTTTTTCAGCCTCTTCGCTGGCGAATTTTACGCCATCCGGAGAAAGCCACCGTTTAAACAGTTCTTCCCGCTTTTCGTCTGCCGACAACTATTTCACCCCCACCCATTTTTTGGCTAGAGCAACGGCTTCCATAGCGTCTTTGCCATAAGCGTCAGCTCCAACGTATCGCTTAACCTCCTCGGTTATCTGGCCTCCTCCAATCATTATTTTGACTTTGTCTCTTAGACCAGCCTTCTCTATGGCCTCAACGGTCCTTTTCATAGAGTCGAAGGCCAACGTTAGGAAGCCGCTTAAGCCAACAATTGTGGCGCCCGTTTCCCTTATTTTCTCCACAAACTTTTCCTCTGGGACGTCCACGCCGAGATCGTAGACTTCGAAGCCGTTAACCTCCAGCATGAAAACAACTATGTCTTTGCCGATGTCATGTATGTCTCCGGCCACCGTTCCAATGACAATTTTGCCCAGCTTCTTGGTTTGGGCCTCTTTTGCGGCGAGTTTGGGCTTTATTAGGGCTGTTATCTCCTTTAATATTTCACCAGCATAGATTAGGTCGGATATGAAGTATTCGCTGTTGGCAAAACGGTTGCCGACGATTTCCATTCCCCTGCGGACATAATCCATGATTTTGAATGGGTCTTCACCAGCATTAAGCAGGTCCTTGACAAGTCTGAGGGCCTCTTCCTCCTTTAAATCAGCCAGAGCGTTCACAAGATCATCTGGTTTTCCCATCTTAACCACGAAAGGTGATAAACTTCATGCGTAATAAAAAATTTGCCCTAAAGGTTAAAGCTGGCTGTACGATGCAATTTGCCGAAGCACTTCATGAAAAACTTTAAAGTTTTTTGCATGCTATGAAAGTAGAATCGTTGAGGGCTGAAGAATGTACGAAAAAGCGGATTCTTGGTTTGGCTATATGGGGCGAATTCTGAGGGTAAACCTGACCCAACGTAAATTCGCCGTAGAACCGCTGAAAAAGGAACTTGCTGAAAAGTTCATAGGCGGCCGCGGGTTTGGAGCAAAAATACTATTTGACGAGGTACCAAAGGGAACAGATCCTCTCGGTCCTGGCAACAAGCTAATTTTTACTGTGGGCCCGTTAACGGGCACTAAAGCCCAGTCGGCGAGCAGGTGGATTGCCCAGTTTAAGTCCCCGCTTACAAACGCCTACTGCAGAAGTGTGGGTGGAGGCTTCTTCGGGGCTGAACTAAAGTTCGCGGGGTACGACGCCATAATTGTTGAGGGGGCTTCTGAAAAACCCATCTACCTCTGGGTGAACGATGACAAGGTGGAGTTTAGGGATGCCTCTAAAGTTTGGGGCATGGCAACGTTGGCTGCCAGAGACTTTATCCGTGAAGAAACGGATGAAAGGGCAAGGATGGTTTTGATAGGCCCGGCTGGGGAGAGGCTTGTCAAAATTTCAGCCATAGTCACTGATGATATGCGGACTGCGGCGAGGGGTGGCGGCGGTACCGTGATGGGTTCTAAGAGGCTTAAAGCCATAGCTATAAGGGGTTCTAGGCATCCTGCAATTTATGATGATAAAGCCTTTGATGAGGCGGTTAAGGAGCAAATAGAGAATTTCCGCAAGAACCCAGCCCTTGAAGGGTTTAGGAGCTTAGGCACCAACGGCATAGTCTACCTATTCTACACTATGGGTAATTTTCCAACATACAACTTCAAACAGCTTCCATTTGAGGGCGCCCACAGGTTTACACCAGACATTCTAGCCAGCTACGTGGTTAAACATGAGGGCTGCTATGGCTGCATGATTAGATGCTGGAAGAAATTCAAGATCACGAGGGGACCCTACGCTGGAATTGTTTGGGATTTCCCAGAATATGAAACCCACTGGTCCTACGGTGGAATTCTCGGAAACTGTAATATAGAGGCTATATCCTACGCCAACATGCTCTCAGACCTATATGGCTTGGACACTATTTCAACGGGGGTTGCCATAGCCTTCGCCACTGAACTCTACGAGAAGGGCATCATAAGCAAAAGCGAAACTGACGGCCTTGAGCTTAGATGGGGAGACCCAGACGTTATAGTGGAGCTTGTGAGGCGCATAGCCCTGAGAATCGGCATAGGCGCATTGCTCGGCGAGGGAGTCAAAAGAGCCGCCGAGATAATTGGAAGAGGTGCCGAAAAATACGCCATGCACGTTAAAGGGCTTGAGTTTCCGGCTTACGACCCGCGTTCAGTGAAAGCCCATGGATTGAACTTTGCCACATCGCCTATGGGCGCAAGCCACTGCATCGGCTGGAACAAATTCGAGATATTGGGTGTTCCAAGGAAAGTTGACCCCTTCGCCGTGGAGGGGAAGGGTGAAATAACCAAATATGTGCAGGATGAGACAGCGGTGGCTGAAACAGCCGTATTCTGCTCTTTCCCCCTCAGCAGTGACATGATAACTCTAGACGTGTACAGTAGGCTGTTGCATGCGGCTACGGGCATTGAAAAGTTTAAGGATCCAAGATACCTGTGGCTTGTGGGCGAGAGAATCTTCAACCTTGAAAGGGCATTCATAGCCAGGGATGGCTTTGACGCCAGCCATGACTCTATGCCCGAGAGGATCCTCAAGGAGCCAGTGCCCAGAGAGCCTTCAAAGGGACAAATCTTTGAGCTTGATCTCCTCCTCAAAGACTATTATAGGGCTAGGGGCTGGAGTGAGCTGGGGATCCCAACGAAGGAAAAACTAGTCCAGCTAGAGCTAACGGAAGCCGCCAACGAGCTTTATCCACCCTAGTCCCTCTTTTTGTGTGATTTATAATGAGGGTTCGCGTCAAGTTTGTGAGCACCACACGCAAGAAGTATGGTTTAACGGACTTCTGGCTTTTCCTCGGCGACGACGCCACCGTTGAGGATGTTCTAGCAAGAATTGAAAGGGAACACGGAGTCAGCATAAACCTCGAGGACACGGGTGTGGCTGTTCTGGTGAATGGTAAACGTCTTGAATTCATCGGCGGACCCAAAGCGAAGCTCAGAGACTTGGATGAAATCGTGATAATGCCTATAATTGCTGGAGGAATCTAGAAAATAAAAAGCAGAAGGGGGAAGAGGTCTAGGCGGGCACCAATTTTATCGCTTTGGCCGGACACACCATAACGCATAAGCCGCAGCCTATGCACCTTTCGGAAACCTTAACTTTATTGTTTTCCACGTAAAGGGCGGCGCAGATGTTGTCCACGCATGTCTTGCAGAGCGTACACTTGTTCTCGTCAATGCTGGCTTTTGCAGCTATGTCCACCGCTTCATCCGCCATCCTCAGCTCTTTCACGCCTACACTGCGCATTTCCTCTATGCTGTTGTAGCCCTGCTCCTCCATAAACTTCCTAATAAACTCGAGTTCGGCTTTCAAGTATCTGATGCCCTTGAAGAATATGGCGGCGCACTGTCCCGTGGCTTTGGCTCCAAGCATTATTACCTGGATTATATGCTCGGCGTTCATCAGGCCGCCCATGGCTAGTATGTCCAGTTCCGGCACGAACATGCTTATGGCGGCGACATGCTTACGCACTATGGGTCTTAATGGTTCTCCGCCATATCCAATGAAGGGGTTTCCATCCGTGAAAGGTAGTGTCGTCTTCCCTCTGTTATAAATGTCTGGCGGCGGAATTGTCACGCCCATGTTGGCGGTGCTGATGAAGGAGGCACCCGCCTTCTTCACTCGTCTGGCGATTTCCACAACCCTTGGGAAGCCGGTTTCTGGAGTGAGTTTAACCCCCACGGGGATGCTGACTTCCTTGACGACCTCTTTAACAACCTCCTCCAGGAATTCTGGGGAGTCACCCATGATGGCGCCCATGTTGGAGAAGATAAACTTTCCATCCAGAAAGGCTTTCACGTTGCCGCTTACCGTGGCGAAGAAGGGACAAGAAACGTTAATCTCAATCATGTCGAAGCCTGCTTCCTCAGCCCTTCTAGAAGCTATGGCAAACGATTCTGGGTCTCCGGCGGCTTCAATGTTTGCGATTAGCGGGACATCCTCCGGCTTCTTCTCCATCAACATTTTAATTATGGGCATTTTAAGCTCCAGGGATTTCGCGAACCCCTCTATTGGAATGCCATAGGGCGTTAGGGCGCCAAGCCTATGCAGAAAGCATCCTTCCCCATCCTTCATCCATCGCCTAACGGGTCTCCCGCCAAAATGTTTTCGAATTATCTGCTGCCACTCCTCAGACGCAACTTCCCTCTTCTTCCTCTTAACGTAGTCCTCGGGCAGGGAGCAAAGCGCTCCCACATTTATGTATCCAGCTCCAGCCTCCGCCGACTTGAGCAGTATCTTTGCGACATCCTCGTCGGGTATTGAACTGCCCATAAAGGTTGCGATGGCGCCAACGCCGATGGGGCTTGGGAGGGTTACTCCGGCAAAATCCACAAACAACCTTTCATCTCTCATGGTGGCTCATTCCTCTCGAGTATTTTGAACGTTTGACTGTAAATTTGACCCTTATATTAACCTTGTCAATTAGAGCCATGGCAATTTCCTATAAAAGTCGCTTGTCCAGCATGGTAATGTGTTTGGTAATGTGGGGGCTGGTGTATTTGAAGGGCAAATTGGAGTTTGGGTTGGCGGAGCGCAGGTTGCAGTGTAGGTGTCTTTTTCTCTCCTTTTTCTTCCTCAAGCTTTTCCTCGGAAGGTTTTGTTCTAGGTTTTTCCTCTGGTTTTCCTATAACAATGGATTTGACGCCCGGGGGCAGCTTCTCACCTTTTATTTTCTCCAAATCCTTTTCGCTTGTAATCACCCTCAATAGGTTGAAGGGGTTCTCGATTTCACTTACCGCCGATCTAATGTCAATTATGGACCGTTTAAGCTCAGCCACAGCGGTATTCAACTCTTCAGAAAGCTTCTCTACGCTGAATTTTAACCTCTCAATCTCCTGCTTTTCCGACTTTTCCCCTTCGGTTGATTTTTCCTCCTTCGCTGGCTTCTCCTCCGCAGGAGGCCTCTTCGCTTCCTCGGAGTTTTCCTTTTTGCCGTTTTCCGTCTTCGCCATAACATAACATCCCAAGCTGGCTAACTGATTTACTATACGAATCCCAAATGTGCATTTAAATTATGTGAATCCAGAATCAATATTTGTAAATTTTTCAAATTTTGATTCAGAATTTTATAAAATTTACAAGTCTGAATCGAACAAGAACAAAGCCCGCAAATGTTTCAAAAAACATATTTAGATTAAAAGCCGAATAACTTGCAGAAAGCCAATGAAGCATAAACACCTACTCATAATACTTCCCATATCGATTGTAGCCTCCATTTTGGCTCCGGCGATTTACATTCTCTACTACAGCGACGACAGCCTAGAAAACGCCAATGAAAAAGTTTTCTTTGGAGTTACCTTCAGCAAAGGAAGCCCCCAGGATGCAAAACGCCTAATCGAAAAAGTGAAGAATTATACGAACCTCCTCGTCATAACTGCTTGGGATGAACTCTGCGCCCAAAATGACAATGGAGCAGCCCTAACCGAAGTTTGCGAGTACGCAGCGAACGCCGACCTCCACTTCATAGTCTACTTAAGCTTTGTATCCCAAGTTGCCTACCCATGGCATAGGCCTTGGCTGGAAAACGCCTCAGAAAGGTTTGGCAAATACTTCTTGGGAGTTTATTTCTACGATGAGCCAGGCGGAAAACAAGTAGACACCGGGACGTGGCGAGGTTTCAGACCTGAACTATTCAATTACAGTGAGGCGGCAAACTGGTATGTCAGCAGTATTGGTTCCAGCGAAAGTCTGCGAATTCTAAAGGGCTTGGGCATTAGAGTTTTTACGGCTGATTATGCGCTTTACTGGTTTGATTATTTGGCTGGTTATGACTGCGTTTTCGTTGAGTTCGGATGGAACCATAGCCGAATCCAACACATAGCCCTTGGGCGGGGAGCCGCCAACGTGCAGGGCAAGGATTGGGGCGTTATCATAACATGGACATACAATCACCCACCATACCTCGAAAATGGAACAAGATTGTACGAGGATTTGGTGACCGCCTACAAGGCTGGGGCGAAATACATAGTCATATTTAACTATCCAAGGATTGAGGGAAATCCCTACGGCATACTAACCGAAGAACACTTCAAGGCGATGGAGGATTTTTGGCATCTCATAACCTCGCCTAAACCATTCGAAAAAGTGAGGGGACAAGTGGCCTACGTGCTCCCAAAAGATTATGGTTGGGGGATGCGGAGCCCAGACGACAAGATATGGGGGATATGGCCTCCGGATGACAAGTCTCTAACAATATGGGAAAACATGGGCAAGCTCCTTGAAAAGTATGGTTTAAAACTTGACATAATCTATGACGATCCAAAATTCAACTTCAAAAGGAAATATGCCATCCTATATTATTGGAACAGCACGATAACCTAGACGAAATGTAAATAAGCCCGTGCAAAATAAGACATTTTGGGCTCGGCCGTTGAAGCGGAAATCCATCGCAATAATTCTATTGTTAATTGGATGCTTTATGGCAGTAGCAGTGGCGCTTGCAGTTTACAACCTAAATAAACCGTTCAACCCCCACGTCGAGTTCCTATACTCAAAAAGGCATGTTTTCCATGTTGTAAACCGCACTATTTCGGACGTTTTTGGCAACAAAACCTTCGCCATAAGCATCATAGAAAACCATAGCGACGAAGACCCATCATGGAGCCTTGAAAAGGCATTTGCCGAAAACTTCACCATCATAACCACCTTCGAAACCCATGAATACCGATTTGGAATAGCCGGAAACCTAAACTATACCCAGATACAATCAAAAGACATTAGAGAAGCCATCCAAGCAGTCATAGGCGAGGAAAGAAGAGATCTCCCGGTTAATAAAAGCCTCCTCACCGGCGAGCCGTTCCCGTCAATTTCATACTGGCAAGGCGACCCCTTCAGCCCATCAAGCAAAGGCTTTGAAAAAGGAATAATCATAGAAACCACCAAAGAATTAACTGAAGAACAGATAAGACGCCTGTGCGAAACCATCCTAAGCTACCTATACTAGCAG
>Ga0209080_1001837_pt1 | contig 10127 bp, 12 predicted proteins | sample JNZ110809AmetaG_FD_184123 | JGI IMG/M metagenome (GOLD analysis project Ga0209080, IMG submission 184123) | Hot spring microbial communities from Jinze hot spring, China to study Microbial Dark Matter (Phase II) - JNZ 110809A (SPAdes) (version 3) ...
TATCAATAAAATCGCCCCTTATGCTATGTAAATCAGTTTTCATTATCTCATAGTACTTTAATTAGCAATGCATTCTTCTTGGCAGAAGAAGAATGCAATTTTTACAGATAAATTGGTGCGGGGGGTGGGATTCGAACCCGCCGACAGATGGAGATATCTCCCGCAAGACCTCTCTCTTTCTTTTTTTGTTTAGGGGTGGGATCTTTCTCTCCATTCAACTAGTAATGCATGAACCCTCTTAGAGTCCCGCAATATTTCGTAAATTACCCGAATGTTGCCGGCTCTAACTTTAAGATAACTAGAGAGGAAAATTTCACAAAGGAGACATGGTGTAGATGGCTGGCAAGCGAGAAGACATCAGTCTGGTTAAGCCGCCGCTCCCGTGCTTCTTCAATACGCTAGAGTACTTCTCAACGATATTTGAATGTATCGGAAAGCTAATTATGGCGAGCGCGAAGGCGGGAAGGCGCGTCGAATCCTGCTTACAGTTTCTTTATTGGAAGGTGAACCTAAGGATGGTGTCTTAATAAAGCCTGCAATAAGTCAAGCTGACATCAAGGACTCACTAGAATCCCTTTGGAATCTAAAAATCGATGAGCAAAAGCTCATAGTATTATCCCTAACATATCAAAAATAAATAGGAAAGGCGTTGAAGATATAAGAATTATAGATTTAATTAAAAAGATAGCTTTGGAGGAAAAAATGCAAAGAGTATTCGCACAATTGGTCTTTTCAGGCATGATATCTTTGTAGGACCCCGGCGTAGATGCCTGAGTATCGAATCCTTAGGTCTCACAATATTCGAATCCATCCGAAAACTCCCTAGTCGCTCTTGAGGCTTTAGTATGTTAAGATGACTGTTCAATCGAGTATTGAGTTTTCAGATGAAAAGGAGTAATGGTTTATTTAGTTCCCGTTAGCAGTTGGAACAAGCTCACGTATTTCGTCTTAGTTACCTTTACATATTCAGTAACCGTTCTCGTCTTTTGAACATCCCTATATTCGGTCACGGTTGTCTGATAGCTCCAAGAGGCGGTTATCTGAGGAACTTTATTCGTAAACCAAGAATATGTGTTGTCAAGAACAAAGTAGTAGTCCGAATAGTCCGGCACGAAGCTATAATAGTAAGAGTTTACTCTTCTAGCATTCACATACATTGGAGCGGATTTTCCCTCTCTCCACGTATTAAACCCTTTCTGGTCAAAGACATAGAAGTTTATATCGTATCCAGCCGTTTCAACAACTCTACCAGAGACGAGGTTTCTTTCTTTTCCTGATATGTCGATATAAACGCAATAATGAAAGTAACGTCCGGCTGGAAACCGTAGGTTTATCATCAATGAGCATTTCGGAAGTTGTTTTGGTGACTTGGTAGGGCTCTTTTTCCCAGTACGTCTCTGTTTTTTGGCGCGGCTCTGTAACTTCATATGTAACAGGAATTATAGGTAGAAATAACACAATGAGGAATATTACGACGATTACGGCGGCCGCGACGCCCACAAGCTTCTTATAAGATTTTGGTTGGGCGGACACCTTCGTCCTCCCCGTTTTGGAAATATGCGTAGCATTGTATTTAAGCTTAAAGGCTCGCCGCCTAGCTCGGGATTTACGGGCCTTGCGGAAAAGCGGGCTAGGCCCCTACATCAAGACCACCTAACCCAGTACTCGGGAGAGGGAGCCCTCACTTAGGATTTCTCGGATACTCGGGTATCGCCGGGGAATAGTCCCCTCATAAGAGACCTCGCTACTCTTTTATATGTAAAGTTTTTAAATATCTTTTATGAGGTGAAGTAATGGATGAGTTTTCTTAGGTTGGTTAATAGAGAATTAGTTATTTCTATTTGTTTTTCTTTACTTGCTATGAATTTCTTTGTGTATCCAGCCCTTTGCCTTCTTGGGCTTCATCGCACTTGTCCACGATGCGGCGGTTGGGGGCGAGACCCGGCTACTCTTGGACTCACTCGATGTCCCATGTGTGGTGGAGACGGAGAGGTGGGCATCTTTATGAATGATGAATATCTCGAGGACATTCTCTCCTTTATTGGATTAATAGTTGTCATAATTTCAGTAATTGTTGGAGCTATTCAAGCGATAGAAAAAGGAAGAGCGAAGGGCCAGAAATCTCATTGAGTTAGCCCTAACTATTCAACTTGTGAGAGCGATACTCGGGTATTGCTCAGATGAGGCCGCTAACCACCAACAGTAATTCGATTATTGATTTTCGTTCGGCTCTAAAATTTTTGTCGTAACTCCCTATACCCGTTGTCCAGAGCGTGGTTCTTGCCTCGTAACAGTTATTAGCTAATCTCTTTAAGACTAATCTCGGTATATGAGACATCGAATGAAGTGCTATCGCAGTTAGGGCATCTTTCCTTACGTCTAATAGCCCAATATATTATACCTCCAATAAGGGTTAAGGCCGTCAACCAGAACATTATACCTAAAGACCCATGTTTTCCTATCACGAAATGTGTTCCGCATCTTCTGCATTTTTTATAGGAATCCTTATGCTCATGTTATGTATGTTTGTGTGAAAAATATTTTAAGTTTTTCCAATATAACAATAGAAAGGATGATGGAGATGTTGTATCGTCCTAATTGCGGTGTAAGCTTAAAGATTGATAGAGATTTGTTACATGAGAAAATAGCTGAAGCAAGACATAAAGAAATAGTAGGTGCTATTAGAGCTTGTTTCGGTGCACTTCTCATGATTTTTGGTTCTATTTTATTAATGAATATTGAGGAAATAAGGTATGAATGGTATGGTTTTATTCCTTGTGATGATTATTATAGGATTTGTAGTCATGATCGCCGGATTAATAGAAGCTGGTTATTATGAGCATCAGCGGTCAAAACTCATGAAGCAGTTAGAAGCGACCTAAGGACTGATGTCCAACCTTAAATCTTTTACGCTTTTAGGTTCTGTTGATTTTTCGGTGGTGCTTAAACAACCCCAAGTTCCTTTAAACCCCATACCTCTATAGCGCTCCCTTCCTCGACATCAGTTACCAAAACAAGTTTCGCTTTTACCATAGAGTATTGTTTTAACTGGTCGCTTGGTTTAACCTCGACTAGAGCATACTCACCGTTTTTTACTGCTATTATGTCGGGGTTACCCGCTTTTTTAATCCAATCAGGAGCATGGTCGCGATCGATAATTTTATAGCCCATTCCCTTGAGCTTAATTTCGGCTTTCTCCTTTAAAAAGCCATGAGGCATTGCACGGCAAGCCTCAAAAGCCTCTTTAACATCTGGTAGTTTCCCATACCTCATTCCGCCCACCCTAACTAACTTAGCTTTGATAGTCATTTAACGCTTGCTTTAGGAGTAAGAGCCGCCTATTTTTTCCAAATTTAACCACTCTTAAAACTTAGGGAGCCCTCAACAAGAACCGATTGTTCGCTAGCTCCTTAACGAGCTCATATCCCTTAATTTTTCAGAAATATCTGTTGATATAACCCTACTAAAAGCAATCTTATCATTCTATGCTCTCTTGAGGCTTCATTATGATGATAGTGATGGAAAGATTTTTCATTCAGTCCTTTAATCTTTAGTTATTGGGCTTGTTTAATGCTCGTGAACGCTTGGTTTAATGATTCCGAACCCTCGTTCCCCAGCGCGCTCGAAGACGCTAGTATATATGGTGCGGATACGCTGTTCAATGAATTCTTAGATAAATCGGACACGATGTTAAAGAGCGAGTGCAACGCTAACGTAGACAGTCTAGTGAGGTGGGTTGAAGACAAATACTCAACACCAAACTTGCACATAACATACCCCCTCTCCTTCGGTATAGCTGAATGGTGGCTCTTCACAAAACCCTATGCCGTATATAGGGAGGGCGGCATAGACTTCAGGATTAAAATCTACCAGTACATGTACATTAAGATTAGAATACCTAGAGTAAGAGCAAGTGAGGAAGAGAGGTTCGCAGTAGGCGTGTTTCTGCTGGAGCATACGCAGTCGGTGACAAACGGCGTCCCAATACCTATAGATCTCCTAAATAACTTTGTTAAAGGGAGGCTTGAGGGCGGAGTATACCGCGTGGTTGAGGCAAACCCAACGCACCTAGTCTACCTCCTGCATGGAAATGTTAAGCTTAGGGTTCCAAAGAAATTCATTAGGATGATAGGCCGGTATCTTGGATCAGATCCAATTAAGGGGCTTAAGAGGAGAGGGCTTATAGATGACATGACCTACAGGATCCTCAGGTCTAGGAGCAGCATATTTGATGAAGCTGAGAAAATCTCTAGGATGCTTAGCATCTTAGATCCCAGGGATGTTGAGAGACTTAAGGTTATAAGTCGGGTTAGCGGGGCGCTGAGCTATGGGAAATGGGCTATGCTGCTAGGAATAAGTAAGAGTGGAGCATACAGGTGGTTTAAAAGAATGGTCGACCAGAGAATACTACGCATCAGCAAGGCTGGCGGAGGGGTTAGAGTTGAGGTTTCAGATGAGGCTAAACCGCTGCTCAGATTCTAAATGAGAGTTGCGTTAAACGTTTCCATGTTGTTTCATCATGTTAAAGGAAATATTTGTGGGGATTATCGCTGAAAACTCCCTAAGATAAGTATACCCATCACTAAGTTAATTAAATAATGGAAACTCTAGGATGCATGTTCAATTCAACGGTTTACGCAACAATTGTGAACGCTTCAGGCAAGTGGCGTGAAAAACGGGAAAAAATTGATGAATCTGAGAGTTCTCTTCGCTCAAAAAGTTGAAGTTGAGAAAATTTTTAAGTAATTCGTAGACTATAAAAATGAGAGGGGAAAATAATTGAAGTGGTATTATTGGGTTGGGATAATAGTCTTCATCATCTTAGGAATTTCCACATTAATTCCTGCACCTGCAAGTAAGCCCTCCCTACTAGGCTACTATGCCCACTGCTCCTTCGCCCCAATAAGCGCAATAATCTGCTGGATAATAGCTGGAGCAATATACTGGCTTGGAAAAAAGAAAAAATAATTTTTCAACGATCCTCTGCACTATTTAAAAGAATATAGTTTAGCTGCGAACCATAGGAGGCCAGTGGGGACAGCATCACGCCGAAGAAAAGGAAGCAGAGGAACAATAGAAGCGATATTAGCGGCCTAAGAAACAGCGCGGAGACTATTGATAGGAGCTTATTTTTATGCGTGATTTTTATTTATTTAGTTGAGTATGCCGCCGAATATTGTTCATAGATATGCATGTAAGCTAGTATTCGGCAAGCTATTCTACATTATGGGGAGAGAGCTAAATGAGTTTATGGATGGGCCTCGGATCCACCTTGGGGTTAAGCATAGAGAATTATATCATGACGAGGCCTTCGCGTTCATGGCCCTGAGCATGCTTAATGATGTAAGCGCCTACTTCGCCGTGAAGTTGCATGTAGCCTTAGACGTTCACCCCGAATCCCACAAGCTCGAAGACCTCATTAAAACGGAGCTTGGAAGAGTATACGCCGACATATTCATCATGGACATGTACCTAAGGCTCGTTCTAGGAACGAGAAGCTTTGAGGAGATGAGCAAAGCAATTATGGCGGAAAATAGAGCTAATCTTAAGAAGCATTCTAAAGCTTAAAACTTCTTTGAAGACTTTCATAATAGTAGGGCCTTAGACCTTACTATGTTTTTCTACAAGCATAATAATCGTAGATCTCCTTTAGAAACTTTTTTTCAAGTTTTTCGCGGAGTTTATCATAAAGTTCTTGCCCCAAAATCTCTTTAAGTCCATTTAGACACTCTTTAAAAACTTTAAAGAATATCCGTCTGAATTCCTCATTTTGAGGATCCTCGCCAAGATAAAGCGCGCAATTTTCAAGAACATTCCTGCTGAAAAACTCCGGTGGTGGCAGTATTCCATCTTTAATTATTAGCGAAGCCCATATATAAAATGCTAATTTTAAATCTTCTTTAATCCTGTCTTCAAGCATCTTTTCTCTCTCTGAGAGTTTCATTGTAGGACCCTCCTTTCTCCCTAAGACTTTTATTGGGGCCTTGTTTGCCTCCTCAAGGAGCTTTAACGTCTTTTCCACAACCTCCTCCTTTGGGGCCCCTTTCGGAAGGTAAATGTTCACCCTACCCCTAGACGTTACCTGAATAAGTACCCCGATAAAAGCTGGATCATCTATTACTTCAAAGGAAAATATTCCACGCTTACTCTTTTCTTTGAGATGTCTTACATTCGGCATTCCATAAAGATTGTAGGTTGTTGTTAGGTAATCTAGATCCGTCGCAAGGTAAACCTGCTCACCCACTACACGGCCCCCCATATGGGGCCTTTATTTTATTGGGGATTAAGTATGTCACAACTAAGTAATAAACCTCTCATACGAAGGACCGTAGTGCTCAACAAGGAAGTTGATGAGGAAGTGGAGAGGGTTCGCAGAAGACTTGGGATGTCTCGAAGCGAATTCATAAGATATAGCGTCCTACGCATGCTTGAGGAACTCAACGTGCTCTCCGCAAAAGCCCACCAAGAAAACCAGCTTAGAGGAGGAATAGCTGATGGACGACATTAATATTGAAATAATAAAACGGTTGCCGGAGCCAGAGGAGGGTCACGCCTATCGCATCGAGAAGGTTGAATATGTAAAAACACCTATTCAAGGCTTAGAGGGCTGGCGTGTCACGCTTAGGGATGTCAATGATGGAGCGCTTCACGCTACAATGCTTTGGAAACGTGAAAAAGTTGGAGCGAACTCAAAACTCGGCGCTTTTCTAGTCCTGCTTGGGAACAGAACTTCAGAGTGGATTGGAAAAACCATCGAATTTGTCTCCTGGAAACCAAGAAACAGGAATCTGCGCCTTAGAATTGAAGGGCCGGATCCTGTTCAGATATGTGCTGAGAAGATTATGAGCATATTGGAGCCTGGCAAAGCCTATACTATTGAGGAAACAGTGAAAGCCGGAGTCAAAGCGGAAACAAACCTCATAGAAAAAGCCTGGGACTTGCTTGCTCAGCAGGGAAAAGCCTACAAAATTCCGACGAAGCCAACCAGATGGTTCTATCAAGGCTAGGTGCGCCAATTGGAAGCCTATTTAAAGAGACTTAGAGAAGCCATCGCCTTTCTTTCTCAGAGGGTGGAGTATGTAGGTAATACCCCACCTTCTGAGACAAACAGTTTCCCGCCGGGACTCTTGCCGGTTAAGCATTGCATTGAAGCCGCGCTTTACAGCCCATATGTTAAGGGGGTTGAGCCCATAAGCCTACTGATCATAGCGCCGGTTGGGTCAGGCAAAACTGAGCTGCTTAAGGCTTACAGCGTCAATAGGGGCGTAGCATTCTATAACGATTTCACAGCATATGGTCTTTACACACTCCTATCACAGATACAAGCTGGACTGATCAAACATGTTCTGGTCGCGGACTTCGCTAGGATGCTGGCAAGAGGTAAAGCAGTTATACGTGAGATAATCGCAACCTTGAATGCCCTCATTGAGGAGGGAATACAGAACATAGAAACATTCTTCATAAGATTCCATAGCCCCAAGCCTGTTAAAGCTGGAGTCATAGCTGCGCTTACAACAGAGGAGTGGAGGGCTAGGCGCAAGAAGTGGATTCGCCTGGGCTTCTTAAGCAGGGCCCTGCCAACCTCCTACACGCTTGCGCCAGAAGATAAGCTGAGGGGCGAGGGCCTAATCTACGAGGGCGCGCAGATTTTTAAGCCCATTGAGCTGAAGCTTCCAAACGAAGCCCTAGACGTGACATTGCCGGACAGCCTTAAAGGGGAGGTTAAAAAGCTTGGAAGGATTCTAGCAGCCGTAAACAGGGATGAGACGGGCTTCAGGAGCCATAGGCATGTCATTGCCATGGCTAAAGGTTCAGCGTTGAAAGCTGGCAGGACAGAAGTCACAGACGAGGATATTCGCCTCCTTAAAGCCTTAAGCGTCCTCTGGCTTTCGCCCTACAGCGGAGACGAGCCCTCGTTCAGAATCATGCTGGAGCTACCTGCTACAACCAGCCGCCTATTAGACGCCTTAGCGCCGCTTTACAGCAGGGCAACTGTCTATCGCCGATTGGAGCGCTTGGAGCAGCTTAAGGCAATAAGGAGGAGCGGTGAAGAATGGATTCTAAACCTCTAGCTAAGCCCAGCCACAACCGCTATGATAACATTTGGGAGGTAAGGCAATCCGGCTATCCAAACGACTCAGAGGTTGAGCGGTGCCTTAAGCGTGGAGATGCGATGGACTACGTTGAAATAGGAAATGGAATTAGATATTACAGCTCGGCGGAAGGCTTTTTGAAGGCTGTGCTTAGTCAAGGCTGTATTAAGCTTCCAGTTTGGAAGGTTTTATGTCCAAGGCTGGACAATAAAAAAGTGGGCTCCATATACTACATAGTCAAGGACTGTGATGGAAAAAGGCATGTGTATAGGGCGACCTACGGATACTGGGGTACCGGCCCACATGAAGCAGCCTTAATAGAGCACGTCTTAGAATCGAGAGGTCTTACGTTTGAGGTCAGGGACGGCGATTATCTGCTGGGCTTGCTCGACTTGATCTGAGAGCTAGCGAGCTTAGCTGAGTTAAGGTGAGCCTTGTGACCAAGGGAGAGGCTGGCTGCAACCCCAAGCCTTCAAAGGCTTCAGACAATGGGCTCTCGCAGCCCGGCAGCCAGCCCTCTAAATGTCCAGAATGCGGCTCATCTAGGGTATGGAGGGATGGATTAAGATACCTTAGCGATGGCAGAGCCCTTCAGCGCTGGCTATGCCGTTCATGTGGTTTTAGATTCAGCGAGGCGACTACGCACAGCAAGGTAAAGCTCAACGTCCCTTGCCAAATCTTTGAAGAGCCTGACTCTGGAGAGAACCTTCTGCAGCCGTATGTCTTTGAGCGTAAGCTCCCCGTTGAGCCAGCTATTGAGAATCCTTCTCTCAAGCTCCGTGAAGATATAACTTCTCATAGCCTATCAGGAAAGACTATTACAGGGAAAAATTTATATATTTTTCCTGACTATAATAGGGAATGCCGAGTATGCGCCTCAGAAAATGGGGCGAAAAACTCGGCCGGGGCCGTGAAGGCCCTAATGGAGGAGAAGGCTGATGCTGAAAGCCGGGCTGCGGGAGCCACAGCGAGCCCTAAAGTCAGCGAAATGCTCTTTAACTTTGCGTGGTGGATGAAAAAGCAGGGTTATGCTGAGCAAACAATCGAGAGCAGAATTAAAATTCTAAAGGTTTTAGCTAAGAGGGGCGCAAACCTGCTTGATCCAGAGAGCGTTAAGGCTGTTATTGCGGCGCAACAATGGAGCGTTGGGCGGAAAGAAAACGCCGCAATAGCTTATTCAACCTTCCTAAAGATGCTTGGCAAAACGTGGGATCCGCCTAGATATAAGCGCGAGGAAACGCTTCCATGGATCCCATTGGAGACCGAGATAGATCAGTTAATTGCAGGCTGCAGCCCAAGGATGGCTGCCTTCCTACAATTGCTGAAGGAGACTGGTATAAGGCCTGGAGAAGCATGGAGACTTAAGTGGGCTAATATAGACTTTGAGCAGAAGATGATCTACGTGAGGCCTGAAAAGGGGAGTAAAGCCAGGGTGTTTAAAATGTCTCCTAAACTTGAGGCCATGCTAAGAGCCCTACCGAGAAAAAGCGATTACGTCTTTAACAATGGCAGCTTAGAGCACTTCGCATGTAACTTCAGGAAACAGAGGAAGAGGGTTGCCGCTAAACTGAAGAACCCCAGAATCAACATGATAAGCTTCAAGACACTACGGCATTGGAAGGCAACCATGGAATATTATAGGACAAGGGATATCCTACACGTCATGGGGGTCCTAGGACATAAGCGGATACAAAACACATTAAAATACACACATCTAGTAAAATTCGACTCGGATGAATATACGTGCAGGGTTGCTAAGACGCCGGAGGAAATAGCGCAGCTAATTGAGGCGGGCTTTGAATATGTATGCGAGCACGAAGGGCTGAAATTCTTTAGAAGGCGCAAGTAGGAGGGCGCGGAATGCCTGGAGGAGTGGGGTTGCATAATTGGTGCGGGGGGTGGGATTTGAACCCACGAACCCCTAAGGGACGGGATACCCCATCCACCGCCTGATCTTGAGTCCCGCGCATTTGACCAAGCTCTGCCACCCCCGCTCCTCAGTATTAAATTCCACATACTTTATTTCTGAATTAG
>Ga0209080_1001846_pt1 | contig 10091 bp, 10 predicted proteins | sample JNZ110809AmetaG_FD_184123 | JGI IMG/M metagenome (GOLD analysis project Ga0209080, IMG submission 184123) | Hot spring microbial communities from Jinze hot spring, China to study Microbial Dark Matter (Phase II) - JNZ 110809A (SPAdes) (version 3) ...
GAGGTAGGCTATAGACAGTACTACAACGTCTTGAGAGTTGCTGAGAGCAAAGCCTACTCTACGCCAATATTCCACGGGGAGCTAGCAGCCTTCAGGAGAGACCTACTGGAGAAAGTGGGAGGGTTTCCCACAGATATAGGAGCTGACGATAGCCACACGGCCACCAAGATAGCTCTAATGGGCTTTAGAGCGATAGTACCCGACGATCTGTGGGTAGATGAGATGGTTCCAAAGGAAAAGTACTTCTCGTGGAGAGTTAGAAGAGCCCAGCATCTAATACAGCACTTCGCGAGAACCCTCAAGAACGTTAAACAAACGCCCGAAGAATTCAAAAAGATACTACTCGCAGAGTCCTTTCTACACATACTAAACCCGCTTCTATTACTCGCATCGGTAGCGATGCTAATCGTAAGTGCTTTAGCAGTCTCACTCTTAACTCTTGCAGTTCTAGCCGTTGGGATAGGATTGTTTGTAGTGAAACCCTACAAGACATGGGTTTTCTTACAGCTCTCCCTAGTGATGGCTACTTTAAGGAACCTGAAATCCAAGGAGATAGTCTGGAGCAAGCAAATCAAGTAGGGATATGAGGCTACTCTACATAGCTCCCCGCTATCATCCCTACATCGGAGGTGTAGAGCACGCCGTTAAGTCTGTAGCTGAGAGGCTCGCTAAGAGGGGACAGGAGGTCGCAGTGCTCTGCGGTGAACCCGGCATCGATAGCCCCAGAGAAGAATGGATCAACAATGTTCACGTGGCTAGATGGCCCATACGGGCTCCTGGAGATACTAATCACTTCCTGAGGATGAGAGGGGCCCTCGAGCACTAGCTTCTGGATGTAGCTAAGAAGGGCGATGCAATGCACTTACACGGTATTCACAGAGTATTCTCTAAGTATCTTGAGGAACAGTAGTGTACGTGAGGTCTGGATACCTTATTACTATTTACTATGGTATAAATCACATGTTATCTGAGAGAGCTATTATCGAGTATTTTGAGGAGTATTTGATAAGAGCATTTTCAATGACATTAGCGTTTTCAATGACATTAGCGTTGAGCAAGAGGTTTTCAACGTTGGAAGCGGTGTGTTGAATATATCTAAACTCACAATAACTGTGAAGACTCAATTGCTTAAGAGACTTTCTAATCTCAATGGAAGTTTAGAGAGTTATAAAATAATGAATACTTTTCGTAAAAATATCCATGTCACAGAAATATCTTTACTCCTAGTCACATACACACTTGCATGAAAATGATTTTAAACCAGACCATATTGAAGGTATTTTCTCAGATATTACCAATACCGATAAGTAATTTTATGAGCATTAACGTTTCCCGAATATGACAGAATCCGCGTTTCTGAATAAGAATATCGCAACAAATCGAATATTGATAATGAAGTCAAAAGAAATTCTTATAACCAAGGCTATAGATAAAAATGAGAGGCTGAGGAAGCACCTATGCCTAAAGTTAGTGTAATCTCTATAGCAAAGCATGAGGCCGAATTCGAGAGACTGAAGAAAGCCTTAGAGATGCAGACTTTTAAGGATTTCGAATTCATTACGTCGACTAAGGGCTCAATACCCGAGGCTTGGAACGACGCTCTTTCAAGGGCTAAAGGCGAAATTATAGTTTTTATAGAGTCCGATGCTTTTCCGCTCAATGAGCGTTGGCTTGAAGAAATCGTTGCTAACTTCCGAAAGGGCGCGGTACTGAAGGGCTTAGAGATCAACCCGACCAGCTTAAATCTTTGCAACCTAGTATGTGATGCAGAAATCTTCAAAAAAGTTAGATTTGATGAAAGTTTCAAATATACCGAGGATACAGAACTATTCGCAAGGCTTAGAAAGATGGGGGTTGAAGTCGGCTTTGTAAACGCTTTTCCAGTGGTACACGTCCCATCACGCACGTGGAGGAAAACGCTTTCCAGAAGCTTCAGGAGCGGTATGTACTTCATGAAGATTATATATATGCATGGCAAAGAAAACATAGATAACATAAACACGCAAAACTTCAAAAGCAACTACATACACCCTATAAGTAACAGGCTAAGAATAATAGTGGAAAATATTCTTGTACTACTGGGTCTGTTGATCGGAGCGGTCATCTATCTTCCGATTCTGATTAAGCGTAGATCAAAGAAAGATACTTGATATGGTCTACTCTGATTCTTACTATAATTCACCTATAATTGACAAATTGCTTTATAGTTACTTCACACGTATTCCGAGAGAGTTTGCGATAAGAGTCGCAAAGCACAATAAGGTACTCTATCAGCTTGGAAAGCTTTTCCCAGAAATACAAAAAAGTGATGAGTGGATCGAAATCTCCAAAAGACGACATGCCCAAGTCGAAGAGCTCATAAAGTTTAATGAGATTGCTAACGAGGTAGGGTTAAAATATGCCGTTGTTAAGACATTTAGGTTTCCGGGGTATGTTCCTGACGATATAGATATCTTAGTACATCCTGACTCACGACACTTGATCTGTGATTTCATCTCTTTACTCATTGAAAGATACGGATACTTCTTTAGAAGTAGAGGTACTACTGAAATGACCATTCGGAAAAAATTATGTGGAACGTATGTAGATTTTGATATCCACACTAATTTAGCAGCTGGACCCTACATTTACTTAGATGCACGATTTGTTTTCGAAAATCTTATCACAATAAAATTGAGACAAGAAAACATACCTACGGTACAGCAAAAACTTGAATTTGTCATTTGTGCGGCACATTCTATTATGAAGGAGTTTGAATTAACATTAGCAGATGTGCTGACTTTTCTTTATCTTTACTCGCCCACGAATGAAACTGAAATTCTAGGGACAGCAAAACAAGTAGGCTTAAAGAATGCTGTGAGCAGTTTCTGTAGGCTTTCTCAAATTATAGCCAAGAACTTGTCGCGGGGCAAAACAACAAATCTACCTTATAGGATTCCAATATACTTCATTCTGCATGCATACGTCGAAAACGTATCGTATAGAGCGAAGTTCTATGGCTTTAAACCCATTAAGGATCTGCTATTTTTCCCCAGTGCTAGAGGTATAAAGAAGTTAATCAAAATATAAAAGGTTCCGGACCCCATGCGCCAGCATAAGTTAAGAGTCAAATGCGGGTCCATTATATGCATAATATGTATAGACTGATATACTTTTTCGGTCCGGACGGAACTGGAAAAACTACTCATGCAGATCTCATAGCCGCTCGTCTGAGATCGATGGGATTTAAAGTTTTGCGAACAGGTGTTAAACATCATCACACCATTGCATACTTAATATTAAAGTTAATGGAGAGAGCCGGTTATGATATACGAATGATCAATTATTATGGGTTTTATAAAGAACTGGCTAACAAAATAAACCTTATCTGGAAGTTTATCGAGATTATTAGTTTTTTCATAGCATGGATTTATCGCATATATTTACCTTATCTTTTAGGTTATATAGTGGTATGTGATCGTTATGTTTTGGATACTCTTGTTACACTTTCATATTTTTTAAAGGAGCCGAAGTTTATTACGAGCGAATTTGCAAGGTTGTTAATCAAACTTATACCGAAGAACAGTCTTTTATTTTACTTAGAGGCAGATACTCAGAGCATCATGCTCAGAAAATTAGACGAGCCTCTCACATTGGAATTAATTGAGTATTACAAACGAATGTACGCTCTCCTAATAAAGATTTATGGAATAAAAGCTAACAATATCAACACCGAAAGTGAAACTATTCAAAGTGTTCATGAGAAAATCGCGGGTCTTTTAGGTATTTCTGGTTGAATAATTTCAATATGAATGAAATTCATCATGTTGAGCTAAATTCTTTAAAACCTGTGGTCTATGCAATATGGATGAGGAATATGATAGATTGTTCTTTTGAAAATGTTACTAAGTTAGATCCATGAATGCGATGATTGCATTAAGAGTACTTATTGAATCATAGTGGTATCTTAATGGATAACTGTCTTTCGGTTGACGCCGCGGGCTTTCCGCCTCTTTTAGCCTTTACAATAAATTCATGTCTATGAAAATCATTATATTCTCTGAACTCCTTTATCCACATGGCGGAGGTGCAGAGCTGGCTACATGGCTTTACGCAAAACTTCTAGCTGAGAAAGGTTTCGATCTCTCTATAGTAACCAGCAAATTTCCAAATGAAAAATCCTTCGAGATAATAAATGAACGAATAAGGGTTTATAGATTTCCCCATAAAGTTCTGCTTGGAACGAGATATTATGGAATAGCTAACATTGGAATTTTAATGGGGAACCTCATAACCAAATTGATTAAGAGAAGCGATGTTGTATACATTCCAGGCGGATGGTACTCAGCAATATTACTTGCGAAAACTTTCCGAAAACCTGTAGTACTGCATTTGCACAACTATTTTCTAGTGTGTCCTTTATCCTTAATGTACGATCTTGTAAAACAGAAAGTTGATTCTAGTTCGCTTAGATCATTTATGATTCATGAGTGCTTTGAAAAGAAACGAAATGTAACATCCGTTATAGTATCAAGCTTTGTACACGAATTTTTCGGAAGATACTATAGTAGGCTCGGAAGAATGGCTGATGCTTTGATCTTCGTGAGTAAGGTCCAAAGAGATATAGTTTTGTCTAAAATCCCTAAATTGAGAGACAGGAGTTACGTCATATATAACCCGCTTCCCGATGTTCCTCTTATCGAGGCTGAACGTAAAGGTATAGGGTATTTTGGCGGAAAACGCTTCGTGAAAGGCTTTCATGTTCTGATGTGCTCGTTAAAAATGCTTAAAACAAATTGCGAAGTTTACTTAGCGAATACGTCTGAGAAGCCTAAAAAGCTGAATATGCCTAATGGAGTTTTAGTAAATCTATTGCCTAAACTTGATAAGAAAAGCATCGAAAACCATTTGAAAAAGATCTCCATTGTGGCAGTTCCATCATTATGTCCCGAGCCTCTACCTTATACGTTGGTTGAGTCTATGCTATCCGGTAAGCTAGTGGTTGCGTCAAATATTGGTGGAATACCTGAGGTTGTAGACAGGAACACGAATGGAGTAAAGTTAGTAAAACCGGGAGACTGCACCGAAATCGCAGAAGCATTAGACTATTATTTGTCTCTGAATCTTGAAGAGGCCAATGAAATAGGTGTTAAAAACAGAGAATTTATTCTGAAAAGAATAAATAACGAAGCGATTATAAAAGAGTTTACGAGAGTTCTAGATTTTGTTGTCAACTCGATTTAATTCAAATTAATTCAAAATAAACCTTTCGCTATGATTATGTTAAAATGACTCATTATTGTTGCGGTCATGCTGTTAAGGAAGTGATCAGCTCTACATACGACGAGGCTCTGTATGAGAGAAGGGATCAGCAATGTTCAAAAGGGAATGTAAAACTAAATAAAAACACGATATGTAGTAACTTAATAATCTGGAATGAGAGGTATGAATGACGCGTGATGAAGCATTATAAAATTATTTCTATGGGTCGAAGGATCGTATACAGGACCTTTTTGGTATTTTCGTTTCTCATTTTATTTATACCTAGTATAATATTATCGCTTGACGAATATATTGATCCCTTTGCGTTTCATACCGTCGGACTGGCTCAGATTTACTATAGAGAAGGAAGATATTTCCCAAATCCAATAACTGTGGGATCTGGATGGCAATCAACCGCAAACGATATTTCGATTAGGTTTGTCCCAACTTTACTTCTTTTGGTTTTAAGTAAAATTACTGGGATATCTTTATGGCATTTACTTTTTTTACCTACGATCGGCATCATTTTTCCGTTGTTCGCATACTTAATATGCAAAAGTCTTCGGTTACCAGTAATAATAGCGATTCTTTATGCGATTGTTACAAGTTATAACCTCTTTATGGTTAATGCGTATTATATTTCGGTGGGCATGTTCTTTTTTTTGGTTTTTATATACGCTTCATTAAAATTTATAGAACATCGACGATCAATAAAAGGCATTGATGTAAGCTTACTAATATTAATTTTCATCGCTGCATATTTTTCTTATTATACGTCAGAGTTTCTCATGCTAGGTTATACCCTTAGTATTACGTTATTAGTGTGGGTTTGCGAAAAGTTTGGTGCAAAGAACCTCAAAGTAAAATACTTCTCATTGTTTTTGATTTTTCTAATTGTTTTTACAGGATTTGACAACATATTTTACTGGTATCTCGAGAGTATGAACGTTGAGAGGGCGTCGCATCTATTTAATTCTTACATCAACTACGTTTTACGTCTTTTGAAGAGTGGAGAGGAGGCCATCTTTGAATATAGGCCGCAAATAGGAAATCCCTTGCTTGTTTATATCGAATTCATTCAGCAAATACTCGTTTGGGCAGCGATCGGAGTATATTTAATATTTACTATTATCACTAAAATCAAAATCAAAGATGTTAGAAAAATACCGACGGCACTATCCATTGAAGGACTAATCTTAATAGCACTCTTTTTGACAGGTATCATGGAAACATTAATATACCTTTCGGTCGGTTATGGTGTATATACTCGAACACTATCAATATTTTCATCGTTGGGAGCTCTATACTCCCTAGATAAACTAAGTGCAATTTTTCGTACGCAAAGAAAGAAGATTCTCAAAATAGTTTTTGTGGCGGTTGCGATATCAATTGCTTTAGCTAGTATTGCGAAATTTGCTATGCGGGTAGGTGATCCTGTAAACCCAAATGGGGCAAAATTGCATAGTAAAATGAACGTAACTATCTCGTGGGCACTTTCTTATGCTACACATAAAACGGTTATTGCAGACTTAAGAACCATTGGACAAACATTTTTCGAATTAACAAAGGGAGAGAAAATAAACTCCATAGTCTTACGTAGATTGGGTCCAGAAGTACGCTATTTGTACTCTTTTAGTAATGAAGGAATTAATATGTTATTCGGAAGGAAAGACGCTCTATTAGTATCATCTTACGAGTTTAGAGAGAGAGCATTTATCGCTGGAGAAGCCTGGAGATTCTCGCCACCACTTAGGGAAGCCTTCTTATTTTTAAATAATCATGAACAAGTAAACAAAGTTTTTGATGATGGACGAGGCTTGATATATGAGTATAATAGGTAACAGACCAGGTTTGGTGATACTTGTAGGAACTGTTGGTTCTGGTAAGTCAACTCACTTAAGACTTCTAAATTCGGAATTGAAAAAGAATAGATTGAGGGTTAGAATGATTTGTCTAAAGACAGGCCACATGTTTGCCTTCATTTTAGAAGTTTTTCTAGCTAAAATACTTATGAGTAACCGAAAGGGTGTTTATCCAATCAGGATACTGATCGATGAAAAGCCATTAGTATTTAAGAGAATCTTTAAATTGTGGATCCTCTTAGATTTAATAAGTATTACTGTAAAGTTTCTTGTAAGTATCTACTTACCCATGAAGTTAGGCTATACTCTATTGGTTGAAGAGTATATTCCAGCAACGATTTCCGATTACATATACATAAGCAGAATCTTGCGATTCCATTTAAAAATGAATTCCTTAATTATCAGATACTTGTTGAAATTAATGAATCTATGTACTCCCGTGCAAACGGTCTTTTTGGATGCTGAAAACAATGAATTGTACCTTCGTTATAAACTCAGAGGAAGTCCCAATGAAACAGAGGACTATCTTAGAATGCAACGCACAGTACTTTACCATATCGCAAAAACTCTTTCGAGTAACTTCCTATACATAAATACGAGTTCAAGAACTCCTAGTGAGGTTCATAGGCTAATAATGAATCATATTTTTAATATAAAATAGTTTTGATAAACCCTATGAAATAATGCCAACCTTAACTATAATGCCGTCTTCTTCGAGTACAAACTGATTACTAGAAAAATTTTTATTCTGACTTCGCATTTAGTGGCTCAAGAGTATTTCTGATGCAGCACCATAATACATTAACCTTTACAGGGTTGATTATCTCGTGGGTATGGATACATAAGCTGAGGAAGTCTTAAAAGTTAAAAGATTAATCTTGCATGACGAATTTTATGTAACAGAAATTTGAAGCTTCATCTTTAGTATAAGTTTTGACACAGTAGTGGCCATAAAAATACCTACGGCCTTCATTTCAGTGCGCTATTGAGAACATTGTTGAAGACATTGTCGAAGAACAAGGTTCAGTAATCATATCTTTGTCATTGCTTTCACGGGGTATTAGCGTCGAAGACCTTCATAAGCTAGGATATTATGTTTACAGATGCTTACTCTGAGCTTTTTGTCTTAATTAATTTGGAATACTACAATGTCTTAGTAGCTATGGCTATAAGTCTTCTTTAGACTAGCAGTAGCTCGAAGTTCGTTGTCGACCTCCTTACCAAAACCTTCCTCAACGTGTCTATCCTTAATAGTTGCCGTCCTTTAGTCTTGTTCTGAGCTTTTCTTCAGCGTATCTTTTTATTTCCTGATCCTTCTTTGGTTTAAATGTTGCTTTTATGTTTGAGAGGATCTCTCGTTGTGTAGTTTATTGACTCCTTTCTGCTGAGGCTATTCGCAACCTTATTGATTAGTTCTTCGAATTGGACTACGTATAACTCCGTGTCGTCTTCCTTGCGCCTCTTCATTGTCACAGCCCCACCGTAACTAATACTGTTGCCCCCATATATGTCTTGATAGCCTGTATCCTGCTGGCTATAGATGACTAAACTAGTGCTTGGTCTCGGCAGATTAGGGCTGTTTTGACACACTTCTATGCGAGGTCTAACTTCGTTTAGTATCCGCCACTGGTTTTCTCCCGAGGGGCGAGAATATTGATGCTGTTAGTATTCTCTCGACCTCTGGGTAACCTAGAACTGGGGTTCTGGGGTACTGTATGTTTTTAGCTCGCTTAAGGTCTTCTTAAGCCCTTCTTCGAGTGGTGTTGGCTTGAATCGAGTAAGCCTCACTATCTTGCTGATGTCGGCTACGCTGTGTGTTATGTCTCCAGGTCTCGGTGGCATACGCACTATCGGTAGCTCCCTGCCCAATAGCTTCATGATGGTTCTAGCGAGCTCCTCGATCGTGGTAGGCTTTCCCGAGCCGATGTTGTAGACTTCGTTGTCGAAGACATCTCCCCTAACTATGCGTTCGATCACTTTAGCTACGTCTTCAACGTACACGAAGTCTCTAGTCTGAGTTCCTTCGCCGTAGATTACTAGTGGCTCACCCCTCGAGGTTTTCTCCAAGAAGACCGTCACGACACCGGCGTACGAAGAGCTCTGACCGGGTCCGTACACGTTGAATAGCCTTAGGGTTACGTACTTTAAGCCGTACGTAGATGCGAAGACCTTCAGCACTTCCTCTCCCTGAAGCTTGCTCAACCCATAAGGAGATAGAGGTCTCGCTGGGTGATCCTCACCTATGGGTAGCTTCAGCGGCTCTCCGTAGACTGCTGCTGAGCTTAGGTACACTAGCTTTATACCCCTCTTCCCACACTCATAGCCAACCCTAGCGGTACCCAAGACGTTGTTCTCAAAGTACTTAATGGGCTCCCTAACAGACTCCTCAACACTTACGTAAGCAGCAGCGTGCACCACTACATCGACACCACCGTAACTACTGTACTCCCTCACATCAGCTCTTACAATAGGTATCCCGAGCTCTTCAAGCCTCCTCAAAGCAAAAGCACTCGACCTCTCCATAGTGTCAACAACTACAACATCGTACCCCCTCTTAGCTAGGTAGCACGCTACATTATGACCAATAAAACCCGCACCCCCAGTGATCAAGACCCTCACAAACTCCACCCTAGTGAGTAGATCCAGCCCTCAACAATCTACGAAATCCTAGAGTTAGCATAGAGTTACCCCTTCATCAAGTCTCCCAATACACTTTTTATACCCCGAAGGTGTATCCACATCGCGGGGGTAACCGTTTTGCCTTCCACTTGGAGGGTTAAAGTAGTGAAAGGTAGGTTCTACCTATACCATGGGGATAAGTACGTTGGTCCTGTGGAGGATATCGTGGGTGTTTATGAGGAGTGGCGCCGGGGGCGGGATTTGAACCCGCGCGGGGTTGTCCCCCACCGGCTTAGCAGGCCGGCGCCCTACCAGGCTAGGCGACCCCGGCTCTATTGACTTATATTAATGCAGGGTATTTATGCATAT
>Ga0209080_1001849_pt1 | contig 10075 bp, 12 predicted proteins | sample JNZ110809AmetaG_FD_184123 | JGI IMG/M metagenome (GOLD analysis project Ga0209080, IMG submission 184123) | Hot spring microbial communities from Jinze hot spring, China to study Microbial Dark Matter (Phase II) - JNZ 110809A (SPAdes) (version 3) ...
GTTAGGTTTAATATTGAAAGACTGGAAAGCAGATCTCTAACCAACCTTAGGTTTTCAACAGGCTTAGACGATGACGATGCACCTTTCAACAGTTCATAAACAGTTATGATAGTCGTTTTCAGAGGCATCCCCATCTTCTGAAACATGTCTATGGTAGTGGTAGCCTCTTTGTCTCTTTTAAGCAATCCCACAAGTATATCTGTGTCTAAGCAGACCAAGTTTAAAACAAAGCCTACCTAGCCTCGATCTTCTCCCTTTCCTGTAGAATTTTTAAATACATCATCTATGTCATTACCAACCTATTTACCAGTGAAATCTACAAGAGACCTAGCCTCCAAGCCTCGTTATAACATCTGAGAAAGACTCATCATTTCTCTTAAGCTTCTTAAGAACCTCATAGGCTTCCTCGGATAGGGAAATAACTCTCGTCATCATGCACATACATATATATTTAAGCGTATTGCTTCACCCCCTTTAATCATAAAACCCACTGTTATACTATTGGCCGTAGAGTTATAACGTAGATGTATGTCAATACGTTAAACGTGTGTATTCTCCCCAGTTAAACAGCGATAAACCTATTCGCATGTAATGGGTCTATGTAACGTTTATAACAGTAGAGATGAAACAAGTGCTTTTAAACTTCTACTGGGCTTTTTCCTTTAGTGGGAAGGTGAAGTTTAAACCTGGTTTTGCTCTAGTACTTTGCTTTACGTTAGTTTTATCCTCGTTATCAATACAGTGTACTGCCTGGAGCAACGGTGGCTTTAGTTCTGACCCGCAGCATCCAAAGTATGGGACCCACGATTGGATTGCAGAGCATGCGGTTAACTGGCTTCCGCCAGATGAAAAGAGTTTTATCCTCGATAATCTCGCGTGGTTTCTCTATGGTAGTGAGCTACCTGACAACGCCAATAGCCCGTATGGAATTGGAGATACGTCTAAACACCATGTATATTATCGTGCAGATGGTTCTCTGCAAGATGATGCATCTGCTGTTAGAGCACAAGAAGAGTATATGATGGCCCTTATCTATGCTAAGGCTGGCGACTGGGCTAATGCCTCTATGAGGCTGGGCGCTATGACACATTACATATCCGACGCCGCCGTTTTCAGCCACGTAATGGGTTCAAATACGGATTGGGGTAGCGAACGGCATCACAGCGATTATGAAACCTACGTTAACGGTAAAACAAACAGCTACTATGACGATTTCAACGTCTACTTAAAATTTGACGGTGCTTTAGAAAAGATTTCAGCCTACAATGCTACTCTCCTCCTCGCCTACGATACTACGTTTGATATGGATGGAGATTTAACGTGTATATGGATGGATGAAAACTACAACTGGAGCAATCCGATATTCGTGAGTAGAGTTGGAGAATCTTTAAACCTCGCTGCAAACCTGATAGCTGACGTTCTTCACACGTTCTACTTGGAATACTCTTCTTCAATGGCTACGGCTACTGTAACGTTTTCCGTGATCGGGTTGAATTCAGATGCCTCTGAGACCGTTCTAACGGCTGATGGAATAGGCTATGCGTACAACCAGCTTCCGTTAAGTATCACCCGTACTGTTGGCTCTATTATCAACTTCTCATGGGCAGATGCCATAGGTGCTGAGTACGGTAAGAGATACGTTTGGTTTTCATCGAGCGGTTTATCAGATATGAGAAATGGGGTTATAACCGTTCCAGTTGGAGGCGGATCCATAATAGCCATCTACAAGACGCAGTATCAGCTTCAACTGCAGGTTGATCCGGCTGGCGCTGGAACTCTGAATCCTCTCGAAGGCTTACACTGGTACAATGAAGGGGAGGTTGTAACGATATTCGCATCCCCCTCTCCAGGATACGTATTCGACGGTTGGGTGGGCTCCTACTCTGACGTAGTAAATCCGATCACGATAACTGTTGAAAAGCCCATGGTTGAAACAGCTGTTTTCACTAGGCTTTTCAGATTTGCCATTTCAATCTCACCCAGCAGTAGTTTAACGTTATCTGGGAGCAGTAGATCGGCAACAATTACAGTGACGCTTGTGGAGGGTTCGGCTGAAAAAGTCTCCCTATCAACATTGGAAACGCCCAGTAGGTTTTCAGTATCCTTCAACCCAAGCTCTGGGGCTCCTACGTTTACAAGCACTATGACGGTGACGGTTCCCCAGTCAACGCCGACCGGAATCTACAAGATAACTGTGATTGGAAGTAGCGACGGACTAACGGAGACAATTGTATACACGTTAATCGTCATACAACCCGAGCTACTTTTAATATCATTCGGAGTGCTGATATTTATAGTTGTCACGGCTATCATGAGATCGAAGACCTCAACTAAACGGCGGAAACGTAAACGTAGCTAATAATCTTGACACATTAAAAGAGATTAAGTGGAAAGCCTAAACCCTTAAATCTTTAAATTTCTCATCTAAATTTGGGGGGCCGGTAGCTTAGCATGGTTATAGCACCCGGCTGATAAAACCGAAGAACAATAGGTACGATTTCGGAAACCGGGAGGTCGCCGGTTCAAATCCGGCCCGGCCCACCACCTTTGGGTTCGAGTCCCTTAAATATAACTTCTTATTATTATGTTTGGTGACTATTGGTTAGCTGGTCGGGCTAAGTATGGTTATTTGCTTGTGGATGTTGATGTTAAGCGTTGGTATGATAATGATGCCCGTGACATTGGCTATGAATTGCGGTAGCACTCCCTCCTCGCTCCAACAATAAGAAGAAATCGCTTTCCTAAATAAGAAACAACCGTATATGGATTGGACTTTCTTATGATAAAATTAACAGAAGAGACTGTTTTTTAAAGAATTACTGGCGAAAAGTTTTATTAGTCTTAGGCTCTCGCTTTTAACCTTTGATTGTCAACATTAGTAGATGATCTCTATTGGGACTTCAATAAACTCCCCATTTGTCTTATCCCTGTGTACATAGAAGGCCCGATAAATTGGGTGGCCCTCATTGTTAATCCACAAATTAATATTAAACCCTCCACTACCGCCCGGAAAATCAACCCCATCCAATATGCGTAGTGCAGTGTCATTGATAAATCTGACTTGATTAGTAAGGTTCCAGAGTACCGGTCAGGGCCGCGTCTAGGATAATACTCTCTATACTTATCCTTGGGATAAGCCCATCTAAAGATCATGCCTGATGAGGAGCTCTCTTTAATTACCCGTACTGGAACTTCTTTAGCCCTCACCACTAAAAGTGGGTTGCCCCGCTTAGAGTAAAGGAAGAATGCTCTAATCTTCTCGCCTCTCTCCTTCACCTCTCTTGCAGCTTTAATAACTTCATCCCATACATCCCGCTTTATCTTAATCCGTACTTGCATACAAAGCCCCGTATTATCGATCTTGTGTAAGACTATTTTATCACTCTTAAGTTTTCGCCAACAAAATAGAAATGGATTGGCTAATCTTCAACGCTAAAGAGATTACTATTATTAAGCCTATAGTAGCATAATTGAAAGTGCTTCATTTTTTAGCAACTCGAAATTTTCGCTCAACACAAGTTTTCTTAAACAGCAGAAAACCCGCCAATTTTCTTTCGCTTTATACTTATCGGCTGATGAAGTATCACATTGGTCCATTTATTCTCACCTTTCGCCGGAGGCTCCTCATTTAATGCTACGTTAGGCCTTAAGTAGTTGTAGTATGCTCGATACCCGTCTATCATCTCCCTTAGGCTGAGCCCCTTAAAGTATAGGTCCGCCGCTATCATGGTTAGCGCAGACTTAGCGTCGCCATACTCCGGCGCCATATTATCCCTAAACCTCTTCCCACATCTTCTACACATGAACATCCTTACCAGCCCGCTCTTATTGTACCTGAAGCCCTTAGGCCTAACATCTGCTGAGCCGCAGTATGGGCACGTCCTAGCAAGTGCCTCGGAGTTCAGCAGAACTATTCTGGTATGTACGTGGCTGTTAAAGATCAGAAAGTTGTAGCTTATGGCAAAGAATTTGGAAGAGTCTACGATGAGGCTAAAGAGAAGGTTGGTGAAGAATTTATAATAGATTACATCCTGTCAGACGAACCCTTTAAAGCGTTTTATGCAGTCTTTTAATGCGTTTTCGCTTTGATAGTTTTTCATAAAGTCGGGATAAAGGTGCAGGACTTAAGGCCTAGAGCCGTAGCCAAGGTCTGGATGAGAAGTTCCGCGGTGTAGGTCTTTGTGGGTTTAAATGCTATCCTCACATCATAGGGGATTGTTGGAAAGTTGAAGCACCGCTAATCCATAGGATCTGGAGTATTCTACCTTCCCAGTCGTTGGGTCTACTCTTACCCCTAAGCCTTCAAGCGTTGAAACTCCGAGTAGGGGCTCAGGCACATCCATTATGGCGATGTTGAATATTCCCTCCCTATCCAGAATCTTGATATAAGCCAACGAGATGCCCGCCTCAACTATGCGTTTATCTGCTAACATTAGTTTCATCGTAGCTATGGATTTGATGCTCAATTCCTCCGCCAGTTCTGGCGGTATAGTTGTGTAGAATGCACCCGTATCTGTGAGAAATTCAACTTCTTTAACTATCTTCCGATTTGCTGAACCGAATAAGCACTTGACCCTGACGAAGCCCAAATACAACGCCGAGTGATAAAAGAGAGGCATACCTAAAAAGTTTAACGCTTTAAGCGGATTTCTATGCCCTGCTCAAGACCGATACAATAGGTTAGGTTCTCATTTCTGTACGCAAGTAAGATAAATGAGTAAATTCGAAGTTCAAATGAGAGTGGTAATTTATCTCTACCTAGCTGGAGAGAATCGTAAGTAGGATAAATTAGATGGTATATGAGCTGGAGAATACAAACCTAAAGTCGTTGGCCCCTCACACCGGCCTGGATGGCGGGGTCTATGCGATAGCTGGCTCAATGCTAGAAGCTCTCGTCTGGGATGGTGTTGGAAATCTATATATGTTTTGAACTCGGAGTTTTGCGGTAAATGCGTAGGTTTTTAAATTGCGTTTTTAAACCTGTTTTTTAACCTGGCTACTATTGTTAAAGCCTTCTCCATGTTTCCATCAGCTTCTTTCAAAGCCTTCTTGGCTAACTCGTATCCTATGTCTGCTTTAAGCATGATTATTGACGCTTTAACATCGTAATTAGTATCCTCTAAAACTTTTGAAGCTTCATCGTAGCTGACGCCTGTTTCAGCCATTACTATGCGTTTAGCTCTTTCCCTCAGCTTAAAACTAATCGGTTTAAGGCTGACCATGAGGTTGCTGTGAACCATTCCGAGTTTAACCATAATGGTTGTGCTGAGCATTGTGAGTATTATCTTCTGAGCTGTACCAGCCTTCATACGTGTAGAACCTGCTATCACCTCGGGGCCAACAACAGTGCATATGAGGATGTCGGCATACTCTGAGATTTTAGCATCTGGGTTTACGGTAATAGCTACTGTAGTCGCCCCTCTATTCTTAGCCTCTTTTAAAGCACCGATCACATACGGGGTGCGTCCACTGGCTGAAATACCTATAACAGTGTCAACCTTGCCTACTCTATGTCTAGCTATGGCTTTAACGCCGTTATACTCTTTGTCTTCAGCCGCCTCAGACGGACCGTACATAGCTTTTAAACCACCTGCGAGAATTGCTACCATCCTTCTAGGATCTACATTGAAAGTTGACAGTAGCTCCGCTCTATCTATGACGGCTAACCTACCGCTTGTTCCAGAACCAACGTAGAAAATACGCCCCCTGCTCTTCAGACTACGTAAACAGGCTTCCACGGCCTTAGCTATATTGGGTATCTCCTTTTCAACTGCGTAAGCCACCTTTTTATCCTCATCGTTTATCAGTCTAAGTATGTCTTCTACGTCAAGCTTGTCTAAGTTAACGGATCTAATGTTTCTCTGCTCAGATATAAGCCTCTCAAGCTCCTCCACATCATCCATGGAGGAAGACCACCCCCTTCACGTAGTCTCCTCTAGACGCGGATTCAAAGAGGTTACGTATTAAGCGGCGATTTAACGGTCTTCCAGCGCTTCTATAGGCTAAAAGTAGCGCGCCGAATACTGATTTAAACCTGGATTTAGACCTCCTGATACATGGCATTCTCCTCTTCAATACGCGGAAGAATAGTCTAGTGAAGTCAGCATCGCCTTCAAAAACACCTCCTCGAACGCCGACCAACGGTCTCTCCATCTTCATCCTGCTTATAACGGTTGAAGTTGCATGGATAAGCTCTAAACAAGACTTACGTATAATATTAGATGCTATACGATCCCCATTTTTCCAAAGCTTCAACACTAATGGGGCTAAAGATGCTATTTCTACAACTCCTATCCTCCTCAGCGATATGAGGTCTACAACATCCATGAGGGATTCTACGTTAAAATGCCTCAGTATATGCTCTACTAGATCCGTTGCCTCACCTCTCCCATCATAAGCCATGAATACATACCTCAGAGCTTCTCTACCTATGTAGAAGGCACCCCCTTCGTCGTCGATTAAGTAGCCCCAGCCGCCCACTCTATGGTAGACACCATCTTCATCTAAGCCTAAAACTATAGAGCCAGTGCCCGATATTACGACGACACCGGGTTTTCCTAGGGTTGTAGCCATGAGCGCAGCTATGGCGTCGCTATCCACGTATAGCTTGTTCGAAATCCCCATTCTTCTAAGGCTTTGACTTATTAGTCTTCTCCTGCGTTCACTACCTCCTCCAGCGGTTGCTATGAAAATTGTATCGATTTGCTCAATACTTATTCCAGCAGCTTTAACAGCCATGTCTAAAGCCTCTTTAACATTGTTGAGCATAGTTTTAACATCTACTATGGATATGCTAGAGGATTTAGAGTAGCCTAAGCCAGTAATCTGACCGTTTTCATCAGCTATTAGACATGACGTCTTCGTAGCTCCCCCGTCAATACCACAGAAAAACCTCATACTCTGAAAAACTATAATAGGTAATGCCCTGTTATATTCCTTCGTGTCGTTTAAAATTAAAATGGGCATCCAATCCTTCATCGAAGACTGTTTACCACTTCTAAAAGGTAAACGCATAGGAGTAGTTTCAAACCATACTGGCGTTACAGCTGAATTCGAACATCTAGTAGACGTGCTTCATTTCAAGCTTCACTTAGATGTTAAAGCGGTTTTTGCTCCAGAACACGGTTTTAGAGGAGATATGCCTGAAGGCTTCTCCGTAGAGAGCTATGTAGACGAGAGGACGGGGCTTCCAGTCTACAGTCTATACGGGGCTAGGTTGAAACCCTCCAAAGACATCCTAGACGAATTGGACGTATTGATCTACGATATTCAAGACGTCGGAGCCCGCTTCTACACGTATATTTCAACGCTCTTCTATGTTTTAGAGGCCGCTGGGGAGAACGGCGTAGAGGTGATCTTACTGGATAGGCCGAACCCCATAACAGGAACCTGTATAGAGGGCCCGATCCTCGATAGAAGGTATAGGTCGTTCGTCGGCATATGGGAGATTCCAGTCAGACATGGAATGACCGTGGGGGAGCTTGCTTTACTGTTCGACGGAGAAGCTGGATTAAACGTAAACTTGAAAGTGTATAAGATGGTCGGGTGGAGCCGTGGAATGTGGTTTGATGAAACCGGTTTCCCATGGGTTCCACCGTCGCCTAACATGCCGTGTCTAACTACGGCTACTGTCTACCCTGGAATGTGCCTATTAGAAGGGACTAATATATCCGAAGGCAGGGGTACGACAAAGCCTTTTGAACTCATAGGTGCCCCGTGGATAGACAACTATAGACTAGTTGAAGAGATGAAAGGCTTGCCCCTTAAAGGTGTTAAGTTTAGACCATCTACATTCATACCTAGATATCACAAGTATGAGGGCCGACTGTGTCGCGGATTGCAAATACACGTTACCGATAGGAATCTACTAGAGCCTGTTAAACTCGGATTAGCAATAATATGGGCGGTTAAGAGGATACACCCGGATAAACTTCAGTTTAACGTGAAGTGTTACGAGGATACATTGGGATGCTCTGTCTGTGGTGTCGATGTTTCACCCACTAAACCTCAAGCAAGATACTACTTCGACTGTTTAATTGGAAATGATGTCATCCGTAGGCTTATAGAGGATGGAGGCGACTTTAATGAGGTAGCTAAGCTATGCGGTGAGATAGAACATTTCGAAAAAATTAGGGAGAGATATCTGCTTTACGATTGAGATTCTAAACGATTATATCAACTCCTTCATCCTCATCTTTCTCTGAGCCTCTGGAGCCATGAAAGTTTGAGCGTATTTAAAACCGGACTCAATACCTCTCAATCTAAAGAGGCAGGTATAGTACTCTATGTATGGAAAACCCGTCTCTCCTCTGGCGAATGCGTACACACTGGTAGCCTCTCTCCACTCTTCAAATTCTTCACTTATATCTACGTAAACCTGCGGTTTAAAACCGTAAGGGTCCTCCCAGTTTTCTGCATAGTATAACGCCCTCACATGGAATGAAGGCTTCTTTCTTTTAACGGCCGGTAGTGCGGCGTAGAAGACGGCATCTCTCACATTTAAAAAAGTATTCCTATGGTCTCTGTGAAAGCTCCCCCTCCAATGGGTTACCAATATTTCAGGCTTATACTCTCTAATTAAATCGCAAAGCCTAAACTTGACTTCGCTGTTAACTGGTAACTCCCCATCCCTATAGGGTAGGAATACGGCTTCAGCACCTAGGATTTCAGCGGCCTTTTCAGCCTCCCTACGCTTCTGAACACCATAATCTTCAGGTGAAAGCTTGAAGTGTCCCTTCTCACCTAAAGTCATATGTACGATTATTGCATCACCTCGCTTCGAATATTTAGCGATAATTCCTCCACAGGTGACTTCAGCATCTCCAGCATGTGCACCTATCACCATAAGTCTTACCAAATCAACCACCTATAGGACTTTCCTCATAATGTAAAATCTCCTAGACACTTTAAAACCGAAACGTGAGTAGAACTTGGCGGTCTCCTTATCGGTCCATAGTAGGAAGGCACTGTGGAAACCTCTCGACCGCATATCCTGGAGACACTTAGCCATTAGAACGCTTCCAATACCTCTTCCCCTTAAATCCTCCCTTACGCCAAATGGGCCGAAGTGTGTTCCAGGCCTATACCAGTCGTATTCTTCACTGTGGAAGTACTGGCAGTATCCTACGACTTCACCGTGTTTAACGGCTATGAGTATTTGATCTTTATCGCATCCACTCTGAAGAAGCTCCAATGCATGTCTATACCAGTCTGCGTGGAAGTTTTCTCCGATGAACTTTAAAAGCGGGTAAATATACCTGGTTTCCAAAGGTTGGATTTTCACACCCTCTTCTTTAAGCTTCTTCTCAGCTTCAGCAACCCAGTCTGGTAGACTGTAATCTGGGTATAGTTGAGCATCCATACTTAGAGCTTCATACGTTTTCTCAAAACCATGTCTAACGAGTAGTGCGAGCAGTTCTCCATATCTCTCAGGGTCTACCCCTGGGAAGAAGTAGTTGGGAGTATATGGTGAAAACCAGACGTACTTACGTTTTTTCTCTTTGAAAAATTTAAATGCCTCAGCCATTAAATGGTCAGCTGCGCCTGCTCCAGTAAGCTCAGGCTTCACGGCTATAGCCGTTATCCAACCGTTTTCATCCTCCAATCCATGGTAGAATAGAGGATACCGTCTCACTATTCCAATTAGAAAGCCTACGATTTCACCGTTTAATTCGGCTATTTTAAGCCCAGATTCGTCGAAATTAGGGTCTAGCAAGACCTTCCTTTCGAAGACCTTTAAAGTCAATGGATCTTTTCTAAAGTACTCATTCCAAATGTTAACTAGCGGCTCTTCGTCTCCAGCTCTATATTCACGGATCTTGACGGAGTCAACCATCAATGGAAATACGTAACTTCGACTCTTAACCATTTCTATACTTTGGAAAAATTTATCTACTGAATCTAAAACCATAGAATTGGTATGAGGAAAACTATAACCTATTTTGAAAGGGCTGGACCGGGGAATACGGAAGAAACCATTAGATTAGCCTACGAAAGGGCTTTAGAGCTTGGGATAAGAGATATAGTGGTTGCTTCAACTCACGGCTCTACAGCGCTTAAACTGGCTGAAGTTTTC
>Ga0209080_1001853_pt1 | contig 10049 bp, 8 predicted proteins | sample JNZ110809AmetaG_FD_184123 | JGI IMG/M metagenome (GOLD analysis project Ga0209080, IMG submission 184123) | Hot spring microbial communities from Jinze hot spring, China to study Microbial Dark Matter (Phase II) - JNZ 110809A (SPAdes) (version 3) ...
ATTTTCCCCTACGACTTTTGAGAAAAGGGCGAGACCTAATTGACGATGGCGAATTGGTGCAAAGCAAGTGGGATAGAAACTTGCCCAGTGGATAGGTAACGAAGAGATGCATCATTTCCCTCCGCACAGTTTCCCTCCCACTCAACCCCTCTTCGCCTCCGTTCAAAAATGGTCAAATTGAACCAATTAGGGCAAAGGGGCAGATTTAAAACTTGCGACATGTTCAACGCTCTTTTAGCCTACCCCTTTACTTGCCTTCCTTTGCCCCATTCTCAGAAACGGAGGTGTGAGCGATGATGGCAGCAAAGAAGCAATGGATGGTTCAGTCAGCATGGATGACTGTCGTCGGCTGGATATTCCTATCACTGGCGCTGACAGTGGCTCAAAGGAACGACGGGAATTTCGTAGATGATGGGCAAACCCGAAGGTCTGAAAGTGTAGTGTCGCATGGAAAGTATGCTCCACCATTTGTCAATCCCCGTAACTTGTTCGCTCCCTCAGCCTCCAATCCCAAGCCACCAATGTCCAATCTTCCTTCTCGCTCCCGTCAAAGCGGCGACTGGACGAAGGATTTAGTTTGGCTGAAACCGGTCGTTTGGGGTGGTAGCATCGCTTATTCGCCTGACGGTCAACTTATAGCGGTCACTACCTACGGTTTCGGAGAAATTGGCGTTTATCGCATCTCTGATGAGAAGTGGCTCACATTCATATCAGGACACAACAACTTTGTGAATTCGCTTGCATTCTCCCCCAATGGACAATTTCTCGCGTCGGGAAGTTCTGACAAAACTGTCAAGATTTGGCGTGTTTCAGACGGAAGTTTGGTCAAGGAATTAAGGGTGCACACAGATGGGGTTCAATCCGTCGCTTTTTCCCCTGACGGCAAGTTCTTTGCTTCCGGGAGCAAGGACAAAACTGTCCAAATCTGGCGAGTGTCAGATTGGGGTTTACAGCGAACTTTGATAGGGCACACTGACGCCGTTAATTCCATTGCCTTCTCGCCTGACAGCCAGTTTTTGGCTTCAAGCAGTTTGGATAGGACAATTAGAGTTTGGCGTGTTTCCGATGGAAATTTGGTCAGGACGCTGGTTGAGTTGGCGTCTCCCGTTGCTTTTTCACCCGATGGTCAATACTTGGCTGCAGGAACTTGGGACGGGTATATTAGACTTTGGCGTGTTTCTGATTGGGACCTTGACCGAACTTTGACAACTCAAGCAGGGTTCGTCATTTTTGTCGCCTTTTCACCAAACGGAGAATATCTGGCTTCGGCAAGTGGGAGCGATGTCAAATTGTGGCGTGTGTCGGATGGGATGCTGGTCAGAACGCTGACGGGACATACTTCGTCGGTTACTTCTATCGCCTTTTCACCTGATAGCAAGTTTCTGGCTTCGGTTGGTTACGACAACACCTTTGGGATATGGCGGGTATCTGACGGCAGTTTGGTCAAAGTTTTGGACGGGCACTCATCTTGGGTTTCATCCGTTTCATTTTCGCCTGACGGTCAGACATTGATTTCGGGGAGTTATGACAAAACCGTCCGAATGTGGGATGCCACGAATGGAAGTTTGCTCAAGGTTTTAACGGAACATAAAGATGGAGTAACTTCTGTTGCTTTCTCTCCCAACGGGCAAATTTTCGCTTCAGGGAGTTCAGACGAAACTGTCAAGTTGTGGAGAGCATCTGACGGAAGTTTAATTCAAACCTTGACGGGTCATACGCAAAGTGTCAACTCCATTGCCTTCTCACATGATGGAAGATATTTGGCGTCAGGAAGCGAAGACGAGACCATAAAAATCTGGCATGTCTTTGATGAGACTTTGGTCAAGAGTTTGGGCAACACTGCCGCAATTTTATCTGTTGCTTTTTCCCCTGATGGGCAATTTTTGGCTTCTCTTGATTCCGACGATGCTGTCAAAATTTGGAGATTTTCAGACGGCAGTTTAGCGAGAACATTTGGGTGTTACGGCTTTGGCGTTGCCTTTTCCCCCGATGGGAAACTTTTGGCTTTTCAAGACTGGGACCTCGCTATCAAACTTTGGAATGTCTCCGACGGAAGTTTGGTCAAAACCTTGACAGGCAGCACAGGGATCGTTTTATCCATTGCTTTCTCTCCAGACGGTCAGTTTTTGGCATCAGGCAGTTTTGACAACACAATCAGAATTTGGCGCATTGCTGACGGAAGTTTGATCAAAGTCTTCACGCTCCCCACTCACTATGGTGTGTTTTCCGTTGCTTTTTCTCCAAACACCCAATTTCTCGCTTCAGCGAGCAGTCACGGGTTAGCGGTTTGGCGGTTGGGGACATTGACGCCCAACAACCCACCATCAGTCCCAACTTTAATCTCTCCTGCAGACAACTCAACACTCACAACTTCACCGTTTCAACTCAAACTCTCCGCAACTGACCCGGACATGCAAAGGCTAAAGTTCAAAGTTGAACTTTTGCGAAACGGACAAGTGGTGGAAACCTTTGACCAGACGAAAGACACGAGCGGTTGGGACAAGGCTTTTTACGCCAGCGGTGAAACAGCGACATTGACAATTTCGCAGTTAGCGCCGGGGAATTACCGATGGCGAGCGTATGCTTTTGATGGGCTTGATTGGAGTTCCGTTAGCGAAATCCGCAATTTCGTCTTTGCACCACAAATTCAATGGACATTTTACGAGCCAATGGGCGATGTCGTCCAAATTCCCATCTTCCGCGTGAAAGCCACCATCTCGGGTTTGCCTTCAACGGAAAAGTTGCAGTATCGGATTGAAATTAGCGGCGACCCGCAGTTTAGGCAAAATGTCCTGATTTTTGACCAAAGCGTTGAACCGACGATGTGGAGTAAGGACAAGTATGCTCCCGACGAAAGTGCAGGTTTCGTCGCCCGCTATGTCTTCCCGCTATACACGCCCTTACATTGGCGGGCGAGAGTTAAGCGAGTTGGGGAAAGCAATTGGTCAGAACCATCGCCTTCTCATTCGTTTCAAGTTATGCGAGGCTTCAGTTTTTCTATGCTTGAGCAAATTCGTGTCAGTCGCACCGAGCAAATTCCCGTCACAGTTGTCAACCCTTACAACGAGCCAATTGACCTTATTCTCGCCGCCGAATTTTCTTTGAACACTGACGAATTTTCTGGGACAGCGAAAGTTATCGCTCCCGGCGGAGTGGTGATGGATGAAATCACATTCGGGCAGGAGAAGAGTTACCTTGAAGCGTTTCTTCGTGATTTGCCTGCAGGAACACACACTTTCACTATTCAATTGGAAGTCAGGAGCACAAGGCATCACAACGGCACAAATGAGCGCATTATTGCTCCCCTTTTGAGTTTTTCACTTGAAGTTCTTGGCAGTTGGGCTATGAGTTTCTTGCTTGAACGAGCATGCGAGTCTGTCGCACGGACGGTCTTGGGAAATCACGGGTTCAGTCCAATTGATGCCAACAAAGAGATTGACAGATTGAAAGATGCAGCACAGGATGAGATTGTTGACAAAGGGACTAAGCAGGCTATCAGTGAGTTGGAAAAAAGAGGTGGCGGGAAGTTGCTCAAGAAGGTGGCAGGGAAACTAAGTCCCTTTACTGGAATTGTATCGGCAATTGACGACTGTGTGGAAGGAATCAAAAACGCTTTTAGCGGTGGTGGTGACATGTCGGTTGTTCGTTCATGGGACCCGAACATGAAAGCGGGTGTCATTGGTCGGGAAGGCTTCATTCAGGCGAATGAACCTTTGCCTTACCGCATCCTGTTTGAAAACATCCCACCCCCGCCACCAGCCCTTCCCGCCCCTGCTCAGGAAGTCACCATCACAGACGATTTAGATGAAGATATTGACCTTTCCACTTTCACCTTCACGAGTGTTGGTTTCGGAAATCACGCCTTTTCCTTCCCTGTCGGGACAAAGGTGCTTTCAATTGATGTTGATTTGCGTCCAGAAGGGAAAAACCTTATCGTCCAAATTCGCGGTGGTTTGGTGGAGCGAAGAATGACTGTTACTTTCAAAGGGATTAATCCTGAAACAGGTCAACTTCACCCTGACGGTTTCCTGCCAGTTAACGAGAATCCACCCGAAGGCGAAGGTTGGGTTGCCTTTGAAGTTCGCTTGAAGGAAGATGTCCGATCCGGCGCTCAGGTGAAGAACAAGGCGAGCATCAAATTTGATGTGAACGAACCACAGTTGACCAATGAAGTTGTGGTGACCGTTGATAAGGTAGCGCCCCAAAGCAAAGTGACAGAGATAACAGGGGCAAGGGCTCTTCTCAGAAAGCAAAGCCTTCTTGCCACTGACAATGGAAGATGCGTTGATTGCGGCGTCCAGCAGCAAGGCAACATTGAAGTTCATTTTGAAGCGAGCGACGATGTCTCTGGCGTTGATATCGTTGAACTTTGGGTGAGCGAACAAAAGGTGAACTTCAGGGGGACAAGGCAAGTCATCATCGGTGAAAGGAAGTATCGCCTTGCCAGCACTTTGTCGGGTTCGGCGGCACCGAAGTTCAGTTTTCGTGGCAGGTTTGGTTACAATTATCGGTTCTACACTGTCGCAAGGGATGTTGCTGGAAACAAAGAGCCTGAGCCTGATGATTCGGACGCTCGCATCGCGATTGGACAGCCTCCAACTTTGCCAGCGGGTTTGTATATGGTGAGTGTGCCTGTTGAAAGTGAAGATGCTGACCCCAAGCAGGTTTTCTTATTTGAGAGCAACAAATGGGCAAGGTGGAACCCTGAAGCGAGGAATGGACAGGGTGACTATGTTCTTTACGATAACGACCCAAACGGCTTCACTCGCTTCGGCGAATCGGAGAAAGTGCCGGGGCGTGGGTATTGGGTCCGCATTCCCCAACAGACGATAATTCAAGTTTACGGCAACTTGCCTGATGAAACGAAGCCTTTTGCTATTCCGCTCAAAAAAGGTTGGAATCAAATCGGCAATCCTTGGCTTGAAGATTTGATTTGGGATGTCAGTGCCATTAAGGTAAAGTTCAACGGGCAGACGAAAGCACTGAAAGATTTGACCCAAGGGGAAGCCGTTGCTCCTTACGCTTGGCGTTGGGACGGGAACAAATACAGCCTGATTTACGGAACTGGAAACAAACTGCCTTCGTGGGAAGGGGCGTGGGTTTATGCTTACAGTAATTGCGAACTCATTTTGTCACCCCCGAGCCAAAGCAAGGGGCGAGAAACGAGAGACGCGGGACGAGCAACGAGAGGCGATGGATGGACAATGAAATTAACGGCACAAGTCGGAAGCGAAATCGGGGAGGCTATTTTGGGTGTTTCACAAGGCTCAAGGGGATTTGCAGTTGGGTTGCCCCCAGAGCCACCGGAAGAAAGCAGCAAAGTAAAGGTCATTATGCTGAACAGCGAAGTGCCGTTAGCAGTTGACATTCGCAGCAATCTGAAGAGGCAACAAACTTGGGATATAGCGGTGAAGTGGGACACAGGACAAAGAGCAAGGAACATGGGACAAATCAAAGAGATCACTTTGACTTTTGACGGCGTAGGTTATGCGCCGAAGGATGTGAGTTTGTGGTTTGTTGACATGGTAACTGGGAAACGACTTTACATGCGGACTCAACCTTCCTATCGGTTCGCGACACAGGAAGGTGAAACGGAACGAAGATTTAAAGTGATTGCTGAGTCAGGCAACGAGAGGAATTTGAAGATTGTTGGTTTGAAGGCGATACCAATGAAAGGGCAAGGTGTGGTGATTGAATTTGCTTTAACTAAACCCGCACAAGTTCAAACCGAAATCTTGACATTGACAGGTCGTAAGGTTGCGACTTTGGAAAACCGAAGCAACAAAACAGCAGGGCGACATGGGTTTGTCTGGAAAGGCATAGACACAGAAGGGCGGAAAGTAGGATCAGGGATTTACTTGGTCCGCGTCAGTGCAGTTGACGATGATGGGAGGCAAGTTCAGGCGACAACTGCGGTGAGGTTGAGATAGCGCGGATAGGAGCAAGTGAATTTGAACAAGGTGCCATTTAAACGAAAGGAGAGTGTCTCAGATGACAGCACGGTTTCTTGTTACTATCGCTTTTGCGATTTCAACTTGCTGGCTTTGCGGTTGTGGCGGCGGGGGTGGAGGTCCATCGGAAACCCAACCGCCACAAATTGAAAATGTCTCGTTGACCTTGTCTGATGGGCAAGTGACAATTAGGGCGAAAGTAATTGATGTTGGGAGTGGGGTGCAAAAAGTGAGTGCAAAAATTTCCTACCCAGACGGAACTCAAGCAACATTTGACCTGAAACGGGAAGGTAGCACAGACCTTTGGTCAGTGACTTTTGCCTCCCAAAGGGACATGTTTCAGGTTTCGGTGATCGCTCGCGATAAAGCGGGCAACGAAGCAGTTGCGCAAGAGAGCCAAATACACACGCCTCCCCCACCACCTTTCTGACCTATTTCGGATTTGAAGCGTCGCCATCACCATACCGTTGCCTCAATTCGGCAATTATCCGTTCAACCTTGTCAAGCGTGACATTCTCATACAACTCCGTTGCATTGACCAACAAAACCGGTGCCTTGTCGCAAGCGGCGAGGCATTCAACTTCCTCTAAAGTAAACATCCCATCAGGGGTTGTTTCGCCAACATCAATGCCCAAAACTTCTTTGAGTTTCTGAAGGGTTTTGTCAGCACCCTTAAGCAAGCAACTGACATTGGTGCAAAGCATCAACTGGCACTTACCGATTGGATGGTCATGAAACATTTCGTAGAACTTGACAACAGCTTCAACATGAACCGAAGTTGTGCCTGTCAGTTCGGCGATCTCCGAAATAGCCTCATGCGGGATGTAGCCAAACTTCTCTTGCACCAACCACAACAATGGCATGATCGCTGCCTTACGCTGTGGATACTGTGAGATAATGCTTTTCGCCTCCTTCAGCAACTCGCCCATGAACACCGCCATCAATCCATCTCACCCCGTGTTCCGATGGCTTCTATCACGACTATGCGTTGCTCTTCAAAGACGCGATAGACAACGCGATAATCACCCACTCGCAAACGGTATCGTCCTGTCAAATCGCCCCGCAATTTAGCAATGTCTTTGCCCCAGAAGGGGTTAACTTTCAAAGTTTCAATGGCATCCACGATTCGCTGTCGCATTCTGGGCGGAATCCGTTCCAATTCTTTTCTGGCGTCAGGGTCAAGGATCACTTCAAAGCCCTCTTGACCTCTTCCCAAGGCACAAAAGCCTCCTTACCCTTTGCTCTCCACCTTCCCTCAGCCTTGCGAATCATTTCCATCATCTTCGGATCGGTCAGGATGTCCCAAGTTGCTTCCCACTCTTCTTTCTCCTTCAAGAACTCCATGAACTCAATGGCTGCTTTTAGCCTTTCGGGCGAAAGTTGTTTCAACAGTGCAGAAGCCTGTCGGCGAAGTTCACGAACCGAAGGCTTTTTGGGTTTTTCTGCAACTTTCATCTCCATCATCTGTCAACCTCCCCCATCACTGGGTCAAAACTTGCGAGGATGGCGACTAAATCTGCAACAAGGTGTCCTTTCGCGACAACCGGAAGTGCGTGGACATGGATAAACGAAGGTGCCCTCATGTGCATCCGATAAGGTTTCTCGCTCCCGTCACTTACAATGTAAAACCCAACCTCTCCCCTTGCACTTTCAACCGCTGCATAGGCTTCCCCCGGTGGAACGGGATAACCGCGACTGTAAAACAGGAAATGCCGAATAAGTGCTTCCATATCTTTGTCAAGCAAGTTCTTGGGTGGCGGTGTTGCCCATGGATGGTCGGCGAGCACAGGTCCGTTCGGCAAATTGTCCAGCGCTTGACGAACAATTTTCAGGCTTTCCAACATTTCCAACATTCGCACCCAATAGCGGGCATAAGTGTCTCCTTCTTCAGCGGTAACGAGTTCAAAGTCAAAGTGGTCGTAAGAGGAATACGGCATTGTCTTCCGCAGATCCCACGCGACACCCGATGCCCTCAAACTCGGACCTGTAACCCCCAAAGCGATTGCATCTTCTTTCCTCAGGACACCGATCCCTTTCGTTCGGTTAAGCCAAATTGGGTTTTTGCTGATAAGTTCGTCAAGTTCACGCCATGCTTTTGGAAATTCGCGGATAAATTCACGGCATTTGTCAATCCACCCATCGGGCAAATCGTAACGGACCCCTCCGACGATGATGTAAGAGTAGGTCAGCCGAGCACCGCAGAGCATTTCAAAAAGGTCAAGGATCTTTTCACGCTCTCGGAAACAGTAGAAAAAGGCGCTCATTATGCCTATCTCCAGTGCCATCGTGCCGAGGAAAACCAAATGGCTGGCAATGCGTTGGAGTTCTGAAACGATCACTCGCAAATATTGCCCGCGCGGAGGCGGTTCAATTCCGAGCAATTTTTCAACGGCAAGACAATAGGCAAAGTTATTGGTCATCCCAGAGACATAGTCCAGGCGATCGTTGAGCGTGATGACTTTGTGATAGGTTTTGTGCTCGGCTTCCTTCTCAATGGCAGTGTGCAGGTATCCAATGACGGGTTCGGCGTCAACAACGGTTTCACCCTCAAGGGTCAAGATAAGCCTGAGCACCCCGTGAGTTGATGGGTGCTGAGGTCCCATGTTAATTGTCATCACTGCCTGTTCCCGCTCAACGGTTGCCATGCTGTTCACCACTCTTCAAAATGCTTTGCTGGCTTCTCTAAAGGCTGTCCTGGTTGCCAGAAAAGCGGGAAATCTTTGCGCAGCGGGTGTCCGGGAAATTCGTCATAGGTCAAAATTCGCTTCAAGTTCGGGTGACCTTCAATTTGGATTCCGAACATGTCCCAAATTTCTCGTTCGTAAGGATTGGCACTGGGGTAGATTTGACAAACGGTTGGAACCCAAGCGTCATCGCTGCGGACACAAACTTTCACCCGCAATCGCAAACGATGGGTTAGCGAGAGCAAATGATAAACTACCTCAAAGCGGGGCTCTCCCCTCAAAGGCAAATAATCCACCGCTGTCGCATCAACCAGCATCTCAAACTGCTCTTTATCCCGCAAGTGTTGCAAAATCTCAAGCAAATTTTCGCGCCTGACCGTGACTGTGACCTCACTGTTGTGCACCTTGACCTGTTCAATTGCTTCCTCCCCCAGAGAATTTTTGAGCCGTTCAACAACTTGTAACAGTCGGTCAATTTCTGTCAACACCTGAGTTTGGTCGGTCATCATCCACTCCCCTTCTGAACTTTTAGGGCACTTCTTTGCCCTTATGTTCGCCAATTCGCTCGTTCTTGATTTTCTCCTGCAGCATCATGATTCCGTGAAGCAAATTTTCTGGTCGTGGTGGGCAACCAGCGACATAGACATCAACGGGAACAATCTGGTCAACACCTTGAACGATCGCGTAATTCTGAAAAACACCACCGCAAGATGCGCAAGTTCCCATCGCTATGACCCATTTGGGGTTGGGCATTTGGTCGTAAATCCGACGAAGAATAGGAGCCATCTTCCACGAACATCGTCCTGAGACAATCATCACATCCGCTTGGCGAGGTGAACCGCGAAAAACTTCCGCACCGAAGCGTGCGATATCGTTGCGGGAGGCAACTGTCGCCATCATCTCAATTGCGCAGCAAGCCAAGCCGAAAGTTGCAGGCCATAAAGAGTTGCGTTTCGCCCAATTGATAATTGCCCGAACGATGTCAACATTGAGCAAGTCCTCAAGTTTGGCGAGCAAAACATTTCGCCCGATAACTTGCCTCATCTCTTCGTCCAGTTCTTCGCCGATAACATCGCCTCTTGCTTCACCCGGCGGTGCTATCGCGATTTCCCTTCCGTCAATGGTCGTTTTGACTATGCTGATTTTCATCCTTTTTCGCCTCCAGTTAAAACGACTTCCGCTTGCAAAGTCTGAGTCTCAATCTCTGCTGTTTCTCTGACGACAATCAACTCCCTCTCAAGTTCAACGGGTTGCTCTCGCTCCCACCACTCCCACTCAAAAGCGCCAGTTCGGAGCAGGTAGATGTAACCGGCCACCAAGATGGCAAGGAAAATCACCATTGCCCAAAAACCGAGCATTCCAAGGTCATGCCTAACTAAAGCCCAAGGGAAAAAGAATGCGACCTCAATATCAA
>Ga0209080_1001856_pt1 | contig 10040 bp, 9 predicted proteins | sample JNZ110809AmetaG_FD_184123 | JGI IMG/M metagenome (GOLD analysis project Ga0209080, IMG submission 184123) | Hot spring microbial communities from Jinze hot spring, China to study Microbial Dark Matter (Phase II) - JNZ 110809A (SPAdes) (version 3) ...
AGGGATCGGATTGATCGTACCCTTCCTCGAGCTCAGAACAACACTCGTGCCAGGCCTCCTCACATGCGACGATGCCGTGAGAATAGCAGAGGAGCTAGAGGAACTCACGCGAAAAGCGACTGGTAGAGTGATTTATGTGATCCAGCAGTTCATCCCCTACGAGGGAGTGAAAGGCGACTTCGCCCGGCGCCCAGCCACACCCGCAAAGGAGGTAGCTGACTGCGCGAGAAGAGTCACGCTCACCACAAGCCTCGAAACATACTACAGAACACTAGAGGAAGGGACGCGCAAACCTCAGCCTACTCGAGCGTAAAATACTCTGCTAGCACGTTTGAGTACCTTTCAAAGCGGTAGTCCGCTAATACAACGTGGGGTGGCTTTTTTGGATCTCTCCACGCTCTACCCACACTCTGAAGCGTTGTTATCAACATAGGGATATCCAGAGCGGCTTTAACGGGGTCGGCAGCGCCGGCTCTCTTCAGCTGCCTCGCGATCCACTCCCCAACACTGGGGGGCAGGTATGGTGCACCAGCTATCACCACCGCGTCTGCTGGAAGGTCAACCCCCTCAGCGTACCTCCCCCGCGCCCTCAGCAGCAGTATCCCCTCCCAATTCAATGGGGGTTCGCACTCCTCGAAGGTGGCAATCCCTCTCAGTTCTCTCGCTACTCGCTCGCTCGGCGCAAAAACGAGAACCCTTCTGTATTCTTTTCCGATCTTGATAATCAGCTTCTTGTAGTAGAGGGCCATCCTGCCATCGAACTCTTCGTACCTAGTCGTGACGCTGGTAACGATTTTACACAGTGGCTTTATCTGCCAGGGGACTTTAATTATGGCATCTGTACCTAGAAGGGCTTCCGATCCTGGCGGTAGTGTTGCGCTAACGTATACTACTGGGCGGAACAACGGCAGTCCAGGGGGCGCGTAAACCGTTACTCTCTCCCCCTCCACGTAGGTGACGCTTAGATCTAAGAGCCTCCGCAAGCTCAATCCCCGCTCAAGCCCCTGCACGTGCAATCTCCGTAGCTCTTCCATACAGGCTTCGTCAACGTAGAGTGTTGCGTCTATCGGGCCATCCCTAACAAGCATGTACCTTACCAACGACTCCAGCCCCCGGAGCAGTTTCTCGCTTGCTCCGAGTTGCTTCGCGAGGGCGATCGCCTCGACAATTTGAGAGATAGTGTATGTTCGCTCTCTCGGTAGGAGTAGGTTATGCGCTTCGTCGTAAACGAAGGCCTTAGGAGCCCTGTAAGGCTTCATCCTCCGGAAGTAATTCTGAACCACTATGTCGGCCCGAACCAGATCCTGTGCGTAGTAGGGGCACCATTTTTCTTCTCGTCCTTTCTCCATTAGTTCTGCGTAACTTGTTGTGTGAGGTACGTACAGAGGTAAACGGAAGTAAGGGCACTTGTACCTGTAGTATTTGCAGTAATCGTTAGCATCCTCCACATCCAGCAGGCATGTCCGCTCGCGTCCGCCAGCGATGAAAGTGGTTAACCCCCATAGAGCGGCATCCTCTGCAACTCTCCTCCCAAGGGTTAGGCTCCTCACAAGCCAAACCGCTGGGAGCAGCTTCGCCTCGGTGAGAGCAGCGATAATGGTCATCGTTTTCCCCCAACCGGTTGGAGCTGAAAAGGCGATCCTGTTACCTGCGGCTAGCAGGTTCGCGAGCTGTTCAGCAACCTCCCGCTGCCCTGGCCTCGGATCTACTGGCCATCTACTTACGAGCATGAACTATCTGAATCCTCATGTATCTGGCCGCGCTAGCCGTGCATTTACCGTCACTCTTTACTGAGGCTAAAGCTTGGAGAACTCGTTCACGGACCTCTTCGAGGGAGCGCATATCAAATCATGAACTGGACCAGGATCTCTTTGATAAATCGAAGGGTGTTGTTTTGGGGGGAGGTTGTTGGCGGAAGGTTATTTAGAGGGTTTAGGGAATGTCAGGCCTGGCCACTCCGCTCATCGCTCGGCAAAGGGTGACATTCATCACCACCTACTCGGTGATTAAAGGTTTAAAAACGTGCGATGCTGGGGTTGGAGTGGCGGTGGGTGATGGAGCGCCAATTTTGGTTCTAGATGAGAGGTTGAAGGGTATTCTCGAAGCGATTTCTGCTGGTGTGAAGAGTCTCGGTGAGGTGGCTTCGCAGCTTGGGCAGAGGCGCGAGGATTTGATGCGTTTCGTCGAGGAGCTGAGGGTTAGGGGGTTGCTGAGCGTGGAGAAGAGATCTGTGGAGAGAATCGAGCTCACCGAGGAGGGGAGAAGGTACGCTCAGTCACTGATGCCGGAGGAGAAGCTGGGTTTGATCCTTGAGAGGTGCGGTGGTGCGCAGCTGGGCGAGCTCAGCTCCCTGGCTGAGCGGCTGGGCTTGAGTTTGACCGATGAGGAGGTTAGAATCGGTTTGCAGCACCTGGCCAGGTTCGGTGCTGTGAGGGTGAGGGACTCCACAGTCATTCTCGAGGATGCTGAAGCCCTGAAGAGGGCTGTAGGCGAGGCTCGCGGGCTCAGGGAGGCGCTGGTGAGAGTGAGTGCGGGAGCCCCCGTCGCGCCCGAGCTCCTGGAGCAGCTGAAGCGGCGGAGGCTGGTCTCCGTGAGGAGGGTTTCAGAGCTGTACCTCGCGCTGACGGAGGAGGCGAGGAGGCTGCTGGACTCGGGGGCGCTGCGCGCGGCCAGAGTGGTAACCGCTCTGACTCCGGAGGTGATAATCAGCGGGGAGTGGAGGAGCGCGGTGTTCAAGGAGTACGATTTAAGCCTGCCGCCGCCCCGCGTATACCCGGGTCGGAAGCACCCCTACCTCGAGTTCCTCGATGAGGTGAGGGAGACGCTGGTGGCGATGGGGTTCGAGGAGATGAAAGGGCCTCACGTCGAGCTGGAGCTCTGGAACTTTGACGCCCTCTTCCAGGCTCAGGATCACCCGGCCAGGGAGATCCACGATACCTTCTTCGTCAAGTACCCCACGCACGGCTTCGTAAGGGACGCGGGGCTGCTGGAAAGAGTGAAAGCGGTCCACGAGCACGGCGGCGGAACCGGCTCAAAGGGTTGGGGCTACAGGTGGGATCCCCTCAGAGCCGCTCGGCTGATCCTGAGGACCCAGACGACGGCCGTATCGGTGAGAACCCTCTACTCGAGGAGTGAGGGGGAGTACCGGTGCTTCGCCCTCGACAGGGTCTTCAGGCCTGAGAACCTCGACGCGAAGCACAGCATGGAGTTCTACCAGCTCGAGGGTATCATCGTGAGCAAGCGAGTAACTCTCAGGCACCTGATCGGGTTCTTCGAGGAGCTGGCCAGGAGGCTCGGCTTGGGACCCGTGAAGATCAAGCCCGCATACTTCCCATTCACCGAGCCCAGCGTTGAGGGCTTCATCAAGCACCCCAAGCTGGGCTGGATCGAGGTTTTCCCGGGCGGGATGTTCAGGCCGGAAGTTCTGGAGCCGCTGGGTGTGGGGGGGTCCAACGTGGCGGCGTGGGGGATCGGGATTGACAGGATTGCGATGACCGTGCTGGGAGTCGATGACATCAGGCTTCTCTTCGCGCAGGACCTCGAGTTCCTCAGGAACTGGGAACCCCCCATCAGGTGGTAGCTATGCCGGTGTGCAGGGTGGCTCTCTTCGACCTCGATAGGCTCGTAGGGCGTGAGGTCGGGCAGGAGGAGTTGGAGAATCTGCTGCCGCGGTTGAAGTGTGAGTTCGAGGCCGTTGAGGGCGGCTACGTGGTGTACGAGGCTACGCACGATAGACCGGACCTCTTCTCCGCTGAGGGTCTCTCGCGAGCCTTGAAGGGGTTGCTCAGAGTCGAGGAGGGTCTCAGAGCGTTCAGGATCGAGAAGGTGGGCGAGGCTATTAACGAGGGTCCTGCTTACCGGCCGTACGTTCTCCTGGCGACGGTCCACGGCCTGGAGCTGGACGATGAAGCGATCAGCCAGATCATGCAGCTTCAGGAGAAGCTGCACGCGACCTACGGTAGGGATCGGAGGAAGGTGTCCATCGGTGTTTACGACCTATCCCGCGTGAAGTTCCCCATCCGGTACCTTGAAGCCGATCCGGGCGCTGTTGCCTTTACTCCGCTCGAGTTTGGGAGGGAGCTGAGCCTCCGCGAGATACTCAAGCACCACCCCAAGGGTGTTCAGTACGGACACTTGCTAGCTGGTAAAGCCAGGTTCCCGATCCTGGTCGACGGTGAAGGCAAGGTGCTATCGATGCCCCCGATAGTGAACAGCGAGGACTCAAAGGTCACCGAGAAAACCGTGGAGGTCCTGGTGGATGTCACAGCTACAGACCTGAAGGCCGCGAAGGAGGTTCTAGCGGTGATGGTGACATCGATAGCCGAGCGGGGGGAGAAGATCGGGTTGGTAGCGGTCCATTCCCGGGATGGGGTGCACGAGTTAAGCCTCGAACCTAGCGAAATGCTCCTCGAGCCGGAGCTGCTCGAGCGGGTGGCAGGTTTGAAGCTGCAGCTCGGCGAGATCGTGGGGTGCCTACGCTTGATGCGCTTCGACGCTGAGGTTAGGGGCCAGTCGATCGCCGTGCGAATCCCGGCCTACAGGATCGATATACTGCACCCGGTCGACCTGGTCGAGGAGGTGGTCATGGGCTACGGCTTCGACCGGTTGACGCCCGAGCTTATGCCCCCGCAGCACGCGGGCGGCGAGGCCCCCATCGAGGTCTTCAGCAGGAAGCTGAGGGAGCTCATGGTGGGTTTCGGCTTCCAAGAGGTTCAGAACTACATGCTCACCTGCAAGGAGGTCCTCTACACTCTAATGGAGGCCCCCGAGCTACCCACAGTGGAAGTGGAGAACCCGAAGCAAGCCCAGTTCTCGTGCCTGAGGACGTGGTTGACGCCTCTCCTGCTGCAGGTTCTGTCAAGAAGCAAGCACGCTGACTACCCCCAGAGGATCTTCGAATGCGGGGATGTGGTTCTGCTGGACGAGGAGGCCGAGAACAGGGTGAGGGAGGAGAGGAGGCTGGCCTTCGCGCACTCAGACAGCAGGGCAACATTAACCGAAGTGTTAGCGGTCGTAAAGGAGCTGATGCGCCTCCTCCGCCTCGAGTGCACGTTCAAGCGCGAGGAGCACCCGTCGTTCATCAAAGGCAGGTACGCTCTGATAGTTGTCGATGGCGAACAAGTCGGCTTCGCAGGCGAAGTGCACCCCAAGGTGCTCGTGAACTGGGGCCTGGAGAAGCCGGTAGCGGTAGCTGAGCTCAACTTATCAATCCTGTTCCGGTTGCTTAGCGCTCCTCAGCCTTAGTACGTACTCCTCCAGGGCTTGCTCAACGAGTTGAGGTGGGGCTAGCTCCCTGCCGGCCATCCGTTCAATCGCGATTTTCAACAGCTCCTTAGCACGTGGGGTAAGCTCAACGAAGTCCGCTCTAGAAACTTCTGTAGCCGAAACCTCTTCGAGCGCCTCGGCTACCGGTGCGAGGTCCTCCTTTGAAAAACCGACGCTCTCGACGAGCTCCACGCCCTCATCCTCCAGCATCCTCTTAACGTCGGCCGGCACAGCTGCTCTCGAAACGAGGAACATTCTCTTCGGCTCATAGAAGCGCTTGTAGAGGAGCACGATCTGAGGGTCTCGCAGCCTTAAACCCTTCCTCTCCTTCAGCTTGGAGATAACGTCTGATAGCTTCACGTTCAGGACGTCAGCCAAGCCGATGTAGAGGCCTGAGATCCACCTCTCCCTCCACTCCTCAGCGCTCAAAGGCGCGGCAATGGGCCCCCTAAGCTCCCTAGCTCTCTTATACCAATCGTCAAGCTCCTTGCACTCGATGATGACATCCGGCCTCAGTACAGGGGGTTCGTCACCGAGGGTAACGATGTTCAGAACCCTCCCGCCGTAGGCTAATATGTCAGGCCTCAGAGCCGTGTAGAGCTTCCACGCCCTCGAGAGATCTTTGCTATCCTCCCAACCCACAGGCCGCGGTGCTTCGATGAAGAGGCTCAGAGCCTTGACGCCGTCCGAGAGCACGGCGTTCGGCGGTATCCCGCCGGTGCGCTGCCTCCCCGTACGCTCAAGGTGCAGGTAGAGGTCGTCGGGGTAGATGAGCCTGTAGCCGTTCTTGGCCAAGTGGTAGACCAACACCACGTACACCCAGGACTGGTACAGCGATCTACCGTTCGTGAGGATCGACGTCTTAACGGCGGCAGAAGCCTTCTCGCGGAACTCCTCAGGCGATAGCCTGCCGCGGACCAGATCGTGCGCGTAGATGAACAGCTTCTTCCTGAGGTGCGCTTCTGGTTCCTCGATGAAGGAATTAAACTCCTTAGGGTACACTACCCTCCTCGCTCCCAAAGCCTTGCAGGCCGCCTCCACTGCAGCCTCAAGCTCGAGTATCCATGCTCTCATCTTCTCCAGGTCGTAGCCCACGACCTGCGCGACGAAGCGCTCCTTCAGCTTCTCAAGTAGATCGGTTGCGTCAGCCCCCTTTCCAGCCCTGAGCTTCTCGTAGAGCGATAACCAGTCCTCCTGCATTCAGAAATCGTATGCGATGTGCCACATAAACCTCACTTGCCCCCCTCATCTGCATCCTTGAAGATCGTTCTAAGGACGAAGTCGACCACCTCGCGGTCTATATCCAGTTCCTCGGCCCACTGAAGGTAGGCATCAGCACTCCTCCTCTTCCAGGCGTAGTCCAGCGATAGGTGGAGATCCACCAGTAGCCTCCCAGCTCGTCCTGCGATCATCTCCCCCACTCGTCTCGCAGCCTCGATCGAAGGTAAGCAGCCTCGCCACGCCCCCCAATCGTGCTGCCCAATCGGCTCGGAGGGCCTCAGTTTGCCATCCATGAGCAATAGTGCGAGAATCTTATTATGTTTGAGCAGCCCTTCTTTGAGCAGCTCTACAGCCTCCATTGGCGCGTCCACAAGAAGGTCGACCAGATAATCGATCATAAAGCCCCCCTGATCCACGCGTATCCCTCTTTCACTCAGAAACCGTCGTGCGTATAAGCGATGAACGCGCCACGAAGGCAATTGATCCACCACTTCGTCCTCTCGAACCTTGGGCAAAAACTTATTCATACAGCCCTTAGCTGAGAACCTCTCGTTTCAAGCGAGTCGTCTCTTAATTGCGGTCTTCTGCTTGGAATCCCAGCGGATACAGCTCCCGTATCTAGATGAATCATATTGCACCTACTGAGCGTTCACAATGTATCCTCGTACACCCGCTCTTTAATGACAGGAAGTAATTCTTTAGTGGCTGACCCGGCGTCCTACGTAGTGCATCACTTGAGCAAGATATAAACCGGTATCCCGTTGAGAGATCCGTGGAAGGGCTAGGCTCTGCCCGAAGTCGATCCGAAGTGTTGAACGGGATTGCAGAAACATTCGGAAGGCCAATAAAAGCAGCCTCAGCACCCGGTAGAGCGGACTTCTTAAATACACACCAGGACTACAAGGGGCTTCCCGTCGTACCGATTGCCGTGAATCTCAGAACGTATGCGGTTGCCTTGCGCGAGTTGCCTGACCACTTTGAAGTTGTAAGCTTGAACCTGAAGCGCGATGGACGCCCCTATCTCGATAGGTTCCCCTTGAATCCTCAGCTGAGGGGTGGAGGCTGGTTTGGCGATTACCTGAGGGCTTGCGTCATAGCACTGAGGCGAGCGGGGTTCGGCGTAGATAGGGGCTTGGGCGTTGTTATAGACAGCGACGTCCCCGCTGGCGGAGGTTTGGGGAGCAGCGCTGCCCTGGAAGTCGCTTTCCTGAAGCTCCTCGACGCTTTCTTCGGCTTCGGCTTGAGCAGAAAGGAGCTTGCCGAATTGGCGTTTAAGGCGGAGAACGAGATTATGGGAATACCCTGCGGAAGGCTGGATCAGTACGGGTCCTCGTACGGGCGCGCAATACTGCTAAACACAAGGCCGCCCTACGAGGTTAAGGAGCTCCCGCTACAGGGCGTTAAGATGGTCGTAGCCGATTCCGGCATAAAGCACCGCGTGGCAGCGATACACCCGGTCAGGCAAGCCGAGATCGAGCGCGGACTGGCACAGCTCCTCTCGCTCACCGAGCTACCCGACGACCTTAAGAGATCACTCGGTAAAAGGTACTGGGAGCCTCTCTGGGAGAACTTGGATCTGCAGAGGCTTGAACCCTACTTGAGGAAGATCGATCCTAAGGCGGCTGACAGGATCAGATTCACCATACACATGCACGAATCAACCCTCTTGGCCCTTAGATTGATCGAACGTGGGGCCCTGAGCGCTGAAGACCTCGAGCGCGCAGGCGTGAAGCCGGCTGCGGGCGGGTTCTTAGAAGCTCTAGGAGCCATACTGAATAGGCAGCACGAGCTCCTTCGCGACCTCTACGAGGTAAGCCTGCCCGAGCTCGAGAGGATACGCGATGCCATGCTTCACGCAGGAGCTTACGGTGCCAAGATCAGTGGGGCCGGGCTTGGTGGCGCGTTGATCGCCTTGACCGACGAAGAGCGCGGCGCTGAAATCGCGAAGGCAGCTCTTCGCGCCGGCGCTAGGAGGGCTTGGCTTGTTGAAATCGATGAAGGTGCGAGAGAGGAGCCTCTGTGAAGTCAGTGGATAATTTAATGTATCAGTAAACTTTTTAAGTCAGTAAACGTTATTAGAGCACGTGGGAAGCGAGGAGGAGATTACCCGTGATGAAGCGCGGGTGGAGGAGTACAGGCAACTTTACAGCACGGTTGCGCTAAAGGCCGCCAGAACCGTTGAGCTAAGGACGGGTATTATACCGGCTGCCCGCTTCGCCGATAAGATCCGCCGCGTTGCGTTAGCGGCATTCAAAGGCTACGCTCCTCGCGATGTGATCATCAGGGATGTTTCCGAGTTTAATAAGAAGCTTTACGAAGTCATCGTTAACAAGATGGGCTGCGCGAAGGGCGACCTTGTGAGGATAACCGTTGATGTAGCTTACGATGAGGAGGGGCAGAGGCTGATCTTCGGAGAGCCGAAGATCGACAAGTTCGTACCCGAAAGCGAGTTGAGAGCGGAGTATGAAGCAAAGATTAAGGAGCTCGAAGCAGAGCGCGATCGATTGGCCAGAGCTCTCGAAGCTGAACGCGATAGGCTAGCTCAGGTTAAAAAGAGGATGGAGGAGCTGTTAAGGGAGCTATAGCTCGAGTTCAAAATATATAGGCGGGATCGCAGAGCCGCGCGTGGAAGAGATAGCATACCTACTCATCAGCACAGTTGCCGTGCTAGCAACGTTCTACGCCGTACACAGACTGCTCGCCCCACGGTCGCGAGGGGGTGAGGGGGGTAGAGCGCCCTACGCCTGCGGCGAAGATTTACCGCCTGAGAGAGTCCCCTTCACAGTGGTGTTCTACAAGTACGTGTGTTTATTCACAGTGACGGACGTGGTCGCCATGCTGCTGGCTTTCGCCTTTTCGGCGGCGCCCCCGCTCAGGAACGCTACGCTGCAGTACGCGGTTCTCACGTACTGTCTCACGCTCGTCATTGTTCTACTATCAACGGTGGGCTGGGATGCTAAGTAGGCTGGCTAGGTGGGCGCGCTCGAGAAGCCTGTGGGTGCTGCTATTCAACACAGGAGCTTGCAACGCGTGCGACCTTGAGGTCCTAGCCGCTCTAAACCCCCGCTTCGATGCAGAGCGCTTCGGGGTTCTACTGAAAGGAAGCCCAAGGCACGCTGATGTGCTGTTGGTGACAGGAGCCGTAACTCGCCAGGTTGAGAGCAGACTGCGCAGAATATACGAGCAGATGGCGAGGCCAAAGTTTGTGGTGGCGGTCGGCTCGTGCGCATCGAGCGGGGGGATCTACGTGGGAAGCTACAGCGTTCATAGGGGGTTGAGCGAGGTTCTTCCAGTTCACGCCTACGTGCCTGGATGCCCCGTGAGGCCGGAGGCTGTGCTAGATGCTCTGAGAGTTTTAGCGGAGAAGATAGAACGGGGTGAGCTAGGTTGAGCGGGATCGAGGAGCCGGTAAGCGAGGAAGAAGTGTTGCAAAGGTTGAAGGAAGCGTTAGGGGAAGCGCTGCTCGATGCCCGTATAGCAGGAAAACGCAGGGTGTTCGTTACGGTTGATCGAGAGCACTACCGCACGGCGGTTGTCGCTCTAAAAGAGATGGG
>Ga0209080_1001857_pt1 | contig 10033 bp, 11 predicted proteins | sample JNZ110809AmetaG_FD_184123 | JGI IMG/M metagenome (GOLD analysis project Ga0209080, IMG submission 184123) | Hot spring microbial communities from Jinze hot spring, China to study Microbial Dark Matter (Phase II) - JNZ 110809A (SPAdes) (version 3) ...
CCCTCTCCTCAAGCTTAGCGTGAAGCTCAGCCAGCCTATCAACCTTCTCAGCCAGCTTATCAACCCTCTCCTCAAGCTTAGCGTGAAGCTCAGCCAGCCTATCAACCTCATGTGTTAGCTTCTCTTGGGACTGGCTTAGTCGATTAACTGACTGAATTAACCTATCAAGAGATGATTTGATATCCTCCACTCCGATAAGCCCTGCTACAGCGTATCTAAACTCTTCATCTTCCCTCAACATTTTTAGTAGCTCGTTCTTACTAATACGTGGGTTGCTCATTCAGCCCTCCTAAGTATGATATATGCTTAACTTCCTAATATACGCACTTAATATTGGATGTACCTACTTAGATGTTATTGAGTGTACTCAACTTAGGTCTGCGGTATGATATAGTTATATTACCTCTATTCGATACTTACTTTTGGATGGTGTTATGATATGTGTGTATTAAGAAGTCCAGCTATTTTGACAGTATTCCTACTATTATTGCTTGCCCTTGCTTACGTAGTACCCCTACACGGTGAGGGTAGTGCTAATTACTTATTATACATATATGGGAGTGATGGCTGCCCACATTGTACGGCTTTGAAGAATTACTTTAACTCTTGGTATGGGTCTTCAAATGTTTACTTCTGTAGTTTGGAGAGGAATAGTAGTTGTGCGGAGAGGTTGCTTAAGTTCTACACAGACTTAGGATTAGGTGTTTCAGTCCCACTAACATTCGTCGTTGTTGATGGGAGTGTTAGGGCAGTAGTACTTGGTGAGGTTGGTGATAAGTCTTTCTGGGATGGACTACTTAAATTGCCTGAGACTAATGACTTACCCTTCTATCTAGGCCGGCAGTTAGGTGGGTATATCAGGGTGGGTAATTTAAGCAATTTCTCTGAGTTTATGGTCCCAGAGTACTACAGCATGAAGGTAGGTAGTACTCCCAGCACTTCTGTCCTAGCGTTCCCCCTCCCTCAAGCGTTGATGTTACTGACTACTTTGGCATTAAGTGATGCTATTAATCCATGCGTTATCTTCATATACACCTTACTCTTAATAGCTGCTACACTATCCTTCGGTAGTGATAGGAGGGCAGTCCTTATAGGCTTATCATTTATTATAGCAGTCTTCCTAGGTTACTACTTACTGGGTGTAGGCCTCATGACTGTTGTGAAGGGATTTCCTAAAGAGTTGCTCAGCTTAGTAGCCATAGCCTTCGGCCTATGGGTTTGCGTATCAGGTATTAAAGGTAAGTCGAGGATTGTAGCTAAGGAAAGCGTCTTAGGCTTAGTGAGTAGGGCTTCTACCTCGGCGGCATCTTCATTTGCTTTAGGTTTACTGCTAACCTTTACATTACTGCCATGTTCTGCAGGACCCTACGTAGTCTTCGCAGGAATAGCGTCAAAGTACGAAGTCCCACTACCCTACCTACTCTTAATAATGTACAACTTAATCTTCGTACTACCACTAATCCTAGTATTCCTAGTAACTCTGAAGGCTGTGAAGCATAAAGCAGTTCAGGAAGCATTAACAAAACACGGCGCTAAGCTATCCATAGCTGCTGGACTAATCCTAATAGCTGTAGGTCTATGGATACTCTACATTTAAACCTTGTAAGGCTTACGTTTTAAGAATCACTTCATTCAACACTTTTGGACTTCATACCAATATTGATAATACTGAAGTAGTGTCTAAGGGCTTATAGACCTTCAAAGATTCTGCAAGACGACCTAAGTCATTCTAGATTCCTCAGCATTCATAAATTCTCAGAAACTCGTACTGGTCCTTCAATTAATCCTCTAATGATGGGTTAGTAGTACTTGAGAGGTGTTTATGCATTGTTAATGATGTAATCCGATATCCTAGGTTTTGAGAGGATTGATTAGTTAATCGTCTAATCGATGTATGGGGTAGTGTACTAGGCCCTTCTAGACTGACGTAGTCCTCACGCATCCACCTTCAGGTAATACGTTATTACGGTTTTTACATTGTTTTTTTGCGGAAGTATCTATATCAACTGAGTGTGGTTTTATTAGGTTAGGAAATCAAATCTGTATTACTGGTGGGTTGACTTATCTACGGATTAGTACACTTAATTAGCATACTTAATAATATCTCCGGATTATTCGATAAGCATGCTTGAATCTATGGTTGGTTTTAGGATTTCTGACCTCCTCCCCGCCCTAAAGTGCGAGGGTTCTGGGGAGGTTTGGAGCTACATTCCCGGCTTTCGCCGGGTTCAGCTCCGCGCCCGGTCTCAGGCGCATTACCCCTACCCCCGTGTAGAGCGGGGCTCAGGGATATGGCTTCCCAAAACCTAAAGAATACAGAGCTTGTAAATTTCACAGCGTTCTATTAGGTCTAAATGAGTTGATGGTGTTTAAATACCCACTTAAGTGGGTTCCACACGATTTAGAACTTCAATATGAGTTTATGGTGAAGTTAAGTAACACTTAACTACACTTCAATCAAGTTAACTAAGCTCATTAACTCTGAAGGTCTCATGGTCTCTGAAGGTCGGACTCATAATCTTTAACTAATTCGAATTACTGTTTTAGGAAAGTTTAAAAGGTTTGAGCTAGTATACTATCTAGGATTTACTTATGGCTTCATCAGGTGGGTCTGACGTTAGTATTACTGCGTTTACTAAGATGCGCAGAGGCCTACTATACATATTGATTGGCTGGGCATTGCTTGGATTATCATTCGTAGTTTTTGTAAGTGCTTTCATCGCTATGGGTGTTTTCCAGATGCCGCATACGTACTTCGGTAGGCCTTTCCTACCGGTGTTTGGGGCTTTACTCTCAGCGTTAGTTGTGATCGTTATTGGCTGTATACTCTCCTTAATAGGTTTTTACCTGGAGTTTATTCCAGGTACTACTGAGTTAGTCCGGGTGAGTTCTGAGTTCTCAACGCCTTCTCGGATGGTTAGGTTAGGATATGTTTGGGGTTTAATATCGGTCTTAGTTGGTGCTGCGTTCTTACCCTTCCTACCAGCAGTTGGCTTCATCATACTTGCTTTAGGTATCGTCCTACTCGTAGTAGGTCATATAGGTATGGTTGTCCTATGCTTAAAGCTGAATAACTTTGAGAGAGACTCACTCTACCTGATATCCGGAATACTCTTCATAGTAGGTATATTCATACCGATACTCATAGTTGTGGGTTTAATACTCATGTACTTAGCATTAGGTGATAGTATTAGGAGGCATGCCTTGACTCAGAGGACTTAACAACTACTTTATTACGGGTTTGACCCAATCCCCATACCTTAACCACGCTAGGGTTGCTGTACCACTCACTACGTTGCTAAGCGCCATAGCTACCCATATACCATATGAGTTCAGCCCTAATTGATAGGCTAGTAGGTAGCCAATACCGACTCTTATAACCCAGAGCCTAATAATCCCTAACACAGTCGGTACTAACGTATGGCCTGACCCCCTACCAACAGACATACCTACGAAGAATATAGCGAAGAAAGGTATTGTGAATATGAATGTTTCTAAGAATGTTGTTGCCTCACTAACTATTAACGGGTCTGAAGTAAATATAGTGATTAGTGGGACTCTAAATACGTACACAACTACTGCACCAACAACTGTTAAAACACCTATAGATGTGGATGCCTTTACGGCAATCGACCTACACCTACTTAAATTCCCAGCCCCTAAATTCTGACCAACCATGATTGCTGTAGGCATTGTAAGCCCCCAAATAACTGCATCAGCTATCTCCATAACGATGAACCCTATAGCGAAAGCTGCAGTAACTACAACTCCGAATGAGTTAACTAAGCCATTCTGAAACATGAAAGCTAGACTATTCGATGCGTGGAAGATGAAGAAAGGCCCACCGATAGTTAAGTTCTTCACAACCCACTCACTACTGACGTCCTTAGTGATGGTGATTCTTAGGTCGGGGAACTTACGCCTAATTAGTTGGCCTAAGACTATAACGCCGACAAACCTGGAGAAGACTGTCGCAATAGCTGCCCCGGAAACACCCATCATAGGGAAGGGAGGTACTCCGAGAATGAGTATTGGGTCTAATACGATGTTAGTAATAGCTGATATACCGCCAACTACTGCCGGGGTCTTAGTATCCCCCACGGATTGAAGTATTGTTGAGTAAGTTATTGAGAGGCCGGAGAGCATTAAGTCGAAGGTTATTATACCTGAGTAATTCATGACGTCCTCAAATATTTCCTGAGGTGGTATGACTATGTACTTAAATATGTAGTACCTTATGTAGAAGTAGGTAAGCCCTGACATCAGACTAATTAACGTAGCTACTGTGAGGAACTTCGACGCTACACTACTAGCTTCGTCATACCTCCTAGCACCTACGTACTGGGAGAGGAGGGCCATATTAGCTGTAGATAACGCCATAAGTACGGCATTAAAGAACATTAGAAGGGGCCATACCTGCCTAGGTACAGCCATAGCTACATCACTATACTTACTTAGCCAGAACGCATCAGCTACGTTGTAAGATATGTGAACTAGCTGTACTAGCATTAAGGGGAAGCCTAACTTAAGTAGGGTCTTAACTATAGGTCCCCCCACCACCTCAGCCCTATAGCCATCAATCACATCTCTCGAATTACTTACCAATCACCACACCTACAGACATTAACAACTTACTACTGAGAGCCCTATAAGGATATCACTAATAAGACGTCTTAGACAACTTACTTGTAAGACCTCCTAAGCAGTGGTTAACCCCCTAAGCAAGACGTCAAACTATTACATCGCTTAGTTACCCACTACTGAAATGACGTATTAGTCAGTGTACTAACTCATCCATCATTACAGATTAAGTAGTCTACAACGGTAATACCAGTGATAAATTACTTAATCACCACGCCTACTAATTACTTAGATTAAATACCGCTAACCTCAAATGGTTAGGATCTCAAATACTGTTAGACGACTTAACGACTAATTAGTAAATGTTAGTTAGGGCTAACTACCCAATAATCTGATGAAGTATCCCACTAACTTCAGATTCAGACAGCCACCGCCACATCATCCTTCAGAACTTATATAACACATCATCTACGTTAAATTAGTTCTTTAAGGCGTTATAACTTTATACCTATATGTGTTTTAAACCCTCTTAGCAGATCCTTAGTAGAGTGTTGGTGGTCTTGAACGCAGGTAAGCACGTAATTGACCTACCTAAGAAGGTTGTAATCGGTGAGGGAGTCATTGAGAGCGTTCCTAAAGTTGCTGAAGAATTACGTATTGGTAGGAAGTGCTTACTTGTATCAGGGCCTAACGTGATGAGGTTAGTTGGTGAGAGGTTAGTTAGCCTTATGAGTGATTACGGGATGAACGTTGTTGAAGCTATTGTAGACTCACCTACCTCGGAGTCTGTTGAGGAAGTACTTAACGTAGCTGATGGTAAGGCCTTCGACTTCGTCGTAGGTGTTGGTGGTGGTAAGGTTATAGATGTTTCTAAATACGTTGCTAACTACTTAAAGACCCCCTTCATAAGCGTCCCCACAGCCGCTTCACACGACGGTGTAGCATCTCCATTCTCATCGATCCGCGGTACTGGTAGTGTAGTCTCCGTTAGGTCTCAGACCCCAATAGCCATAGTTGCTGATATCTCAGTCATAAGTAAGGCTCCTAGGAGGTTATTACTAGCCGGTTCTGGCGACTTAATAGGTAAGTTTACAGCTGTCTTAGATTGGAGGTTAGCTCACAGGCTTAAGGGTGAGTACTACGGTGGGTACTCAGCATCCCTAGCATTACTCTCAGCTAAGCACGTAATTAACTACAGCGACTTAATCTCTAGGGGGTCTCCGGAGGGTGTGAGAATAGTTGTTGAGGGCTTGATAAGTAGTTCAGTAGCTATGTGCATTGCAGGTAGTACGAGGCCTGCCAGCGGGTCGGAACACCTCTTCAGCCACGCATTAGACTTAGTTGCTAATTACCCAGCACTACATGGCGAGCAAGTAGCCCTAGGGACTATAATGATGGGGTACCTACACGGACGTGATTGGAGGAAGTTAGCACTTACTGTGAGGAAGTTGGGACTACCGACAACTGCTAAGGAGTTGGGAATACCTGAGGTTAAGATTATTGAGGCTCTAACCATAGCCCATAAGATAAGGCCTGAGAGATACACGATATTAGGTGAGTCAGGCCTTACGTGGGAGGCTGCTGAGAGGGTTGCAATGATTACTGGGGTCATCTCTTAAGGGTGGGTTAGATGATAACGTTAATAAGCTATTTAACAGCTAGGGAGGGGTTTAAATTCGTCTTTACAGGGCCTTCAGCAGAGTGTACTAACTGTAGGTTTAACTACGTATGTAATGGTAAGTTAAGAGTTGGGCAGGTATACGAAGTGGTTAAGGTATACGGTATAAGGAATAAGTGCCCTATAAATGAGTACGTCACCACGGTCGAGGTTAGAGAGGCTACTGTAGATCTAGCGCTGAGTAGTAAGTTAGTAGTTGAGGGTATGACCCTAACCTACGTTAAAATGGTGTGCGATCGTGTGAGGTGTGGTAACTACCCGAAGTGCGTGCCGGAACTCATAATAAGACCTGTTAAGATTAAGGTTGTAAGGGTTTTAGGGAGGGTTGACTGCCCGAAGAAGTTAGAGTTAAGTAATGTTGAGGCGAAGATCGTAGATACCCTAAGCACTACTTAGACGTGGTTATTACCGTGTTAATCTGAACTAACTCCTCACTAATGGTGTTACCCCTTACGTACTTCCTCCTCCTCTCACCGTCCTCCCTAGGTATGTATCCAGGCGGTGAGGAGAGTAGTAATGACCTCTTAGCCTGCCCCGGTAGTGTGGGGATTACAGGAAATCCAGAACTGTCACTACCCCCAGTTATGCGTAGTAGCTTACCCGGAATGCCTGCTAGGGAGGAATCCACTACGTCCCCAACCTTCAAACCCACTAACCTCCTAGCCCTATCACCATCAACAACTACTTGAAACGTCTTAGCGCGGAATAACTCACCAACCGCTTCCTCAACACCTAACTTCTCAGTAAGTAATTCCTTAGGTACGTAGATAGTATTATCTGGCACCTCATTCGATACTTTAACCTTAAACGTCAGTTTAACCTTCTCATTCTTAGACCTATCCTTCCAGATCCTCAGTGTTACGATCCCGTAAGGGGTGTTAACACTCTTTAACGTGTTCTGATTGACGAGTGCTGTAGGTAGTGACTTCCCAGACCTCTCATCCTGAGAGTATTTAAGACCTTCAAAACCTACTACCCTAACTGCTAATGCCTTACCACCTGCTTCAGGGTCTGAAACCACTAGCTTAAACTCTACCACACCACCACCTCTAACGACTAAACCTTAAATACGTTAAAACCTTTTAAGTCTTTCATAATTAGTAAGTCCTCAAATACCTCCTCAGAGTAGTTATTAGTAACGGAGTAGTGATTGAGGAGGTAATAGCCGTTACCACTACGACGCTGTAAAGTGTTGGGCTTAGGAGGCCGTACCTCAACGCAACCATTGCGGCTACGGATTCCAAACCGCCTCGAGCATTCATAACTACTCCGTAGGTAATGCCTGTGGTTAGGTCACCCCTAATAATGCGTGGTAGTGAGCAGCCTAAGAACTTACCGACCCACGCCGATGTGAATATAGCCATGAATTCCGGTGTGAGGATATGTGTTAAGTTGAGGTTAGCGCCAACGTATAGGAAGAAGATAGGTATTAAGAATATGTCTAATGCCTCACTAAAATACTGAATTAAGTCGTTAAGCCTGACAATATTTACTAACATCGGATCCCTTATAAATCTAAGCATGCCTAAGGCCACTCCAGCGAAGTAGGCACTAAAAGCTAAGTCAATACCTAGTAAGTAGCCAGTTAGAGTTGCTGTGAGGAGTGTTATAACTGCTACGTTAACCATTATCCTATGGGTGATTAACCTCCTAGACAATACCTTAGTAAGTATTAGTCCTAAGGTGAATACTGCTAACGCGAATAGAGCTTGCTTAAAAGCATGTGAGGTTAGTTCAAACCCACCTAGGCCAGCCACATCTAGAAGTGATATGAAGCATATCATGAGGAGGTCATCGAAAAAACTCGAAGTTATTAATACCTTCCTCACAGCCTCACCTACAAGTTCTGAAGGCTTAATCGTTAGGAATACTACCTCAGTAGCAGTATTTGATAACGCTAACCCAACTATTAAAGATGTCGTTAAGTCAATACCTACTAGCGTGGAGGTCAGCATGACTAATACTATTGTAGTAATAACTCCTGAAGAGCTGATGATTAACGACTCCTTAACTACGTGTTTACCAACCCTTAAGTCTACGTTCAATCCTACGTAGAAGAATAGAGTTATGAGTGATAGGTCTAGAAGTAGTTGGTCGTAGTCTGAGACTAAACTTAGCGATGGGTGGCTTAGTACGTAACCACTTAATACGTAGATTGTTAGGGATGCTATTCCTAAACCTTCAGCTAGGAAGGCTAGTGTTCTCGAGATGAGTAGGGCTATGAGTAGGTCGAAAATCCCCATCTTAACTAATCAGCTATTAAAACGTCTTAAGGTGATGACGCTACTACTTGGTCTATACTGTGGATTATTCCGCCTAAACCCTCAATACTCTCCCTAACTGATTCGTAGTCTATGGAGTTACCCTCAATAGTTATTGTAAGTGTTGCGGTCTCAACATCTATCTCATTTACTGTGACGACTACTTGGGAAACACCTTCTAGCTTGGATAGTGTTTGAGCTACTTCAACGACTGAAGGCCCTTTAAGCGGTTTTAAGACGTCGAGGACTATCTTCTTAATCGGCATTTAATTATGCCTACCCCCTTACTTAATCCTAACTCTGTTGACCTTCCTACTACTCCATGAGTACCTCCTAATCCTAGAGCTCCTGCCGAATCCACATGCAGCGCAGTAGTGTTTAGAGACGTTGTATGAGTGCCTACCACACCTCCTACACCTTATGTGGGTCTTACCCTTACCCATCTTACCCATTGAGGGTGTGCCTTTCACCTAAGATCACCTAGTAGCTGGTGAGATGAGGAGTACGTTCTCCCCCCTAATAACTACTGTGCCCAACCTCCTACTACTATCTGAGGCTACCTCCTCAGCATCCTCAATAACTAAGTTTAAGTGTTGGTCGAAACTCCTGAGAATCCCCCTCAACTCCTTACCACCCCTCAACTTAATCAGCACTGTACTACCGACAGACTCCTGAAGTAGTTTCTGAGCTGTATCACTCATCCACACATCGACCTACACCTAAAATATTTGAGAGGTAGTTAAAAAGCTAACTCCAAAATTAATTAGGGAGTAATCTGAACATCCTCAAGCTAAGGAAGAGGGAGGCAAACCAGCTGAAAAACACCTTAGTAGTGAAATACCCTAAAGCCTCAGACCTCGTAGGGGGGTGTGATGAGGTAGTAATTGTGAGGGAGGAAGACCTAGAGGTAGTAGTCCTAGACAGCATACCGGCCTTCAAACCATATGAAGACACATACATACCAACACTACTACTCATAAAGCTAAGACATAGAGACCTAATACCAAAGGCAGTAGTAGATGAGGGAGCAGTAAAACACCTAATAAACGGAGCTGACGTAATGGCACCAGGCATAATAGAAGTAGAGGAATTCAAAGAAGGCGAGATAGTAAGTGTCTGGGAACCAAAGAAAGAAACACCAATAGTAGTAGGGAAAGCACTCATGAACTCAAAAACAATTAAAGAAGTAAGAAAAGGAAGAGCTATTAAAAACATACACCACGTAGGCGACAAACTATGGAACCTAACCATAAAAATATACATGAAACAAACAACGTAAAAACTTAAAACCAACAAATAAGTAAAACATTAATGTGGGCCGGTAGCTCAGCCTGGAAGAGCGCTCGGTTGGCATCCGAGAGGTCCCGGGTTCAAATCCCGGCCGGTCCACCACCCCTCCTAAACCCCTATGTGAAGTTATCCACAACCGTGCCGACTCTACCTTCTTAAGATGTGCCATGTAGTCTAGGTTGTTCTTCGGAGAAGCCTACAATAACCTCAATAAGGGAAGAAG
>Ga0209080_1001859_pt1 | contig 10033 bp, 9 predicted proteins | sample JNZ110809AmetaG_FD_184123 | JGI IMG/M metagenome (GOLD analysis project Ga0209080, IMG submission 184123) | Hot spring microbial communities from Jinze hot spring, China to study Microbial Dark Matter (Phase II) - JNZ 110809A (SPAdes) (version 3) ...
CATTCCCGACAGGTTCATAGAGCATGGAAACCAAAACCTACTGAGAAACCTTGTAAGCATAGATGCAGAGGGCATAAAGGAGAGAGTTTTGGAGTTCGTGAGAGGAGGGCTTTTAGAGAGCGGGCGTTGAGGGTGGGGTAGAGGGTTAGGTTGAAGTTTAATTTAGGAGTGCTATAATATAACAACAGAAACTGTTGAGGGGGTTAACAATGAAGAGGCGGTTTTTATTTTTGCTTGCCTTAGGTTTTATCGCAAGCCATGGAGGATTTTCAGGAGTAGAAAGTGCAAAAGCCACACAAGTAGCACAAGCTCAAGGATGCACCATAAGAGTTAGCAATGTAAGGGAGCTTGTGGAAGCCTTTGACATAGCATCCAAAAATGGTCAAGACGATGTTATATGCATACAGTCTGGCACGTATACTATAAATAACACTCTTAGATACGACCTTACTCACAGATTATCGGAATGTGGGAAAAGTTTAACTGTAAGGGGAGAGGGTAATGTAATAATTCAACCAGCACAAGCTAATCGTATAGTGTATATAGACACGAAACCTTGTAGCAGTGACAGGAATGGAGACATAAGCATACAAGGTATAATTTTTCAAAATGCAAGTAATGAAGCAATCCATATTTCCACTAAAGAGAGCAATATAAGTATTACAAATAATACTTTTAGAAATAATAAAGATGGTAGAGCTGCGTATGTGCATACTTTTTCTGGTTCTGTAAACTTCCAAAATAATGCATTTAACAATAATACAAATGGTGGTGTATATGTATATACTGGCTCTGGTCCTATAAACTTTAAAAATAACGATTTTAGTGGTAATGCAGCACGTCAAGGGGGTGGTGCTTATGTAGAGACTTCATCCGGTGCTATAAATTTGGTAGACAATTTGTTTAACAATAATAATAGTAATACTACATATTCCGATGAAGGTGGTGGGGGTTTAAAGGTAGTATCTTCATCTGGACCTATAACTTTAACAGGCAATACTATTACTGATAATAGTGCTGATGGGATAGGAGGTGGTGCATATATATATTCTTACAGTGGTTCTGTCAATCTCGTAAAAAATACAGTTAAAGGAAATAGATCTAATACAGGAGGAGGAGTTTATGTAGAAACTGTTCATCATTCAATAACATTAGAAAGCAATATTTTTAGCAATAACAGAGGAAGTGCTGGCGGTGGTGCTTACGTTAAATCAGAATATGGTATAACTACCTTAATAAACAATGTGTTTAATAACAACAACTCCAATAATAGCGGGGGTGGTGTTTATGTTTATGCTTATACTAAAGGCGTTATAATAAATTTTTCAAACAATACTTTTGAGAGCAACAAAGCTATCAATCATGGCGGAGGTATTTACATATACACAAATTCTATTTTTGCCACTGATCGCACGATATCAATAAACTTCTACAACAATATATTCTCGAATAATACATCTAATAATGATGGTCATGAAATATATGTACAAAATACATCAAATTCCTCTGTTACAATTGCTCACAACCTTTTTACTCCATCTACTCCTCCTATAGACTTTTCCAAACCTCATCATCAAAAGATTTATGTTTATTCACTTAACTCCTACAATAAGGGTATACCTGCAGGTTGTTCTACTTCAGATAGTTTTGGTAACATACAAGCAGACCCTATGTTTGCAGATACACAAAAAGGAAACCTTCGTCTTCTGGCAAGTTCACCAGCTATAAATAAGGGATGTAATACTGTCCCCATAATTCCAAGCACAGATAAGGATGGAAACCAAAGGATATTGAACGACATCGTGGATATGGGTGCTTATGAATATGGTGCTTTGCCTGCGTCACAAGAATCCAAGGTAAAGCCACTTTCTCAACCACAACCACAATCTCAATCTGAAAAACAGGCACAAACCCAGTCTCAACCTCAATCACAGAATAGCCAACAACAGCAGTATGTTAATCCGTTCAAAGAAAGCGTAAAGGAATACATTAAAACCTGGGAAAATATAAAGGATAAACATTTTGGACGCTGATGAGAAGTTAAAAACTTCTATTTAAAGCATGCAAACGAGGGACTGTTTCAAAATTTGTGTAAATTCTGCCATACTTGATAACATACCCTCAAAAAGAATTATTAGCTGAGACTATATCCTCTTGCCCATTCAACTCCTAACACCATACGATGGCTTGAGGCATTCTGTATACCAGAATACGAATATGCTTCCTGAAAGGTCCTTATCGGTAGTAGATTGGCTACCTTTTATCAGCTTGGTTAGCTTTAAAACAGATGACGAAGAGAAAACAAGTTTAATAGTCAAATTAGTAAATGGTGTAAGCTGTATTATACCTAAAATCTCAAAAATATTAAGCATAATATCCAGCACTTCAAGCATACCATTTGACTTTTTTAAGAACTTTTTAATTGAGTATTCTTCACCTTTATATTTCTTTATCTCTTCTTCAATGTAATTATTTACCACAGGTTCTCCAACAAGCAGAGCATCTTTATATTCATCAAATTCCAGTTTGTAAAAAAAGGCTATAACACTATCCTCACTGTCTTCTACATTAAATGGTGCAAAAGCAAGACCAAATTTTCTCTCTAATGTCGGATTGTTTTCATCAATAAGATTTACCCGTATAAATTCTTTCAGAGCAGTCTTTATCTGCTTGCCTGAAATACTGCCTATTATCTTAAGCAAATCAGCTTTCCCATGTTCATCCAGCTCTTCTATAACACTTTTAAACACTTCCTGTGAGATATGAAAAACTCTACCTTTTTGGTTGGATATACGAAATGTGTTGAAAGTATTCAAGTTCAGGAATGATAAATAACAGTCAAGCAATTTTTTTATATCTTCCTCTGTAGGCTCTATGGCATTATAGTTCTCCATCCGCTCTACCGTTCATATAGAATGCTTTTACTTTACTTTTCTCTTAGAATAGCACATTTTAACTTAAACTGCAAGTTGTATATGACCTTCTTAGGGAAAGAGTTCAGACTATTACCTACCCAAGCTCTTCACTATCTCCATCACCGCAGTGTTTTTCTCATAAAGCCTTGTGAGGTTTTCGCTCCTTCTTGTTATCCATCCACTTCTATACAGATGCAGTTCTCTCTTGAAGTCTTTTGGCTCGCCTTTTAGGACCACTGGCTCCTTTTCTCCTTGAGGTAGATACTCAAGCAAACTCCTTAAAAACTCCGTGTGGTTGAAGGCTTTTGGTAGGAACTTGAGTGTCTTTTTCTCTCCCATTAAAGTGGTAAGAGTGCCATCTATCTCACCCATTAAGCTTATGGGTATTTTTATCTGAGCGTATTGAGCAAGACCATCCTCAAAGGGAGAAAAGACTACAAGATGCTCAAGACCTTCAAATACTTTCTCAAGCTCTTCCATTTTCATATAGTCCGTTAGGTCTTCGCCAAAGATGACAAGGTTCTTTACCCTTTGGAGAGCTTCATGAAGGTCCGAAAGCCAGCTCAATGGTATGTGTTTCAAGAATCCAAGAAAGTTCCCATCGTATAAAAGCATAAGCCTAAAGCCCTTTTCTTTGCAAAGGTCTTTGAGATACGCACCCCACTCTCTTGCCTCTTGTGGTTTCATGCCTATGGCATTGAAAACTATCACGCCCTTACCTTCAAGGTTTTGCAGGTCTTCCTTTTGAATTTCAATGGGGTTCAGCTTTTGGTCTCTTGTGCCTTTGCCTATACGGTATACCTTGCCTTTGGTGTAATAGGATAGCACTGGTGAGGTTGAGGTTATGTCTTCTCCTATGAAAACATAAAAGTCCGCCTTCTTTATATCTTCTATGCCTATTGGCTGGTATTCTCCATAGCTTTCAAGGAAGGCTTTTAGGTCAAGACTTAGGGTTGAGCTTACCATTACGCCAGTGCTTTTTACTATCTGAGCTATTAAGTCATAGTCTTCGTTTGTCATATAAGGGGATAGGACAAGTAAGGTCTCTTCATGCTTTCCCTTAAGCAACATGGAGAGGAGGTTGGCTATGTTGCCACTGGTTTCGTCCCTGCCATACATTTTGGGAGATCTGAGCCTCTCGTGGTTTAGCACATCGTAGCCAAAGAAAGCCTTGGCACATATATTTAGCTCGTCAGTGGGCTTTGTTCTATACACCTTTTCCTTTGACCTCCAGTCTCCAACGCCATACTCTATCTGTATCTCACAGCCTACAGGACACAAATCGCATGTGGTTTTTTCCTTTTTCAAGAGCCAGCTTCTTGTCCAATACTTGAAGGGTTTGGAGATGATAGCACCCACTGGACAAACATACACACAAAGACCACACATCTCACAGGAAGAGGTATCCATAGGTCTAACAGTGGGTGCTATGTTTGCTTGAAAGCCTCTCTCTTCTACATATAGAGCGTGAGCTCCTACCACCTCGTTGCAAACCCTCGTGCATCTATAGCATACCACGCACCTATTGGAATAATACTCTAAAAAGTCGCTTTCCCAGTCAAGCTGATGTCTCTCCTTTTCAAGGGCGGAGACTGGCACGATTTGTTTCTGGGGTCCAAAGAGAGCTCCATAGTTTTGCAGGTCGCACTCTCCCGCCTTGTCGCATATGGGACAGTCAAGGGGATGTCTTGTCATAAAAGCCTGAAGGAGATATTTTTGGTTTTCTTTTACCAAAGGATGCTGGACGGATATGGACATACCCTCCTCTGGGTAGACATTGCATGATGTCATGAGCCTTCCAGTCTTCTCGTTGTAGACTATGCACATTCTACAAGCACCGATTATCCTCAGGCGAGGATGGTAGCAAAAGTATGGGATGCTTATACCAAGGTCAAGCAGGCTTTGAAGCAAGGGCTTTTTCTTGTCTACCTCATACTCCACACCATCTACAAATATCCTTACCTTTTCCATAGCACACTCCTTAGATTTTCAATTTTACTGGAGTTCCTCTTTTCATGAGCTTTTCAATGCCCTCCACCGCCTCGTCAAAACTCGCCACTATTCCTCCAAAGCCCTTGGCAAACTTCTCCGCATCTTCCTTGCTGGCAAAGGCTATAGCAGAGGGGGAACAACATGGCATGGCGGAAGAGCCTATTACATACCATGCGGAAAAACAGCTTAAAGGTCTGCAATTTATGAAGTCCCAAGTCATGCAGGATTCAATGTCCTCCTCTTTTAAGTTTTTGTATAGCAAAAGTCCACAGTGAGCACAACAAGCCCTTACGAACTTACCTCTCTTCATTCTGTATGTAAACTCAAGCCTTTTTTCTATAGGTTTGGTGCAATAGGCACAGGATGGAAGGGTTTCTTCTATGACCTCTCCTGCCTCCTCTCTTAGGAGCAGTTCTCCATGTTTTCTTACAATCCTGCCCTCCTTCTCAAGCTCCCTCACATCCCTGTAGATGGTCATAAGGGATACGCCAAAGTGCTGGGCAAGGGACTTTACGCTCCTGTATCCCTGTGGTATAAGCTCTATTATTTCTTCTTTTCTGTCCATGTTAAAATTATATTCCCGAAATGCCAAAACATCTAATATCTGTGAGGGACCTCAGCAAAGAGGATATAGACCTTTTGAGGCATCTTTCAAACAGGTTCAGGGACGGAGAAAGAGAAACTCTTGAAGGTGATGTTGCTTTGCTTTTTCTTGAAAGCTCTACAAGGACTCGCTTATCCTTTGAGAAGGCTTGTAGGCTTTTGGGGCTCAGAACCTATTACGCAGGCAGGGGAGAAAGCTCAATAGAAAAAGGAGAAAGTCTAAGAGATACCATAAAAACTCTTCAAGCTCTTGGCTTTAGAGCCTTGGTGCTTAGAGTTCCCTTTGTTCTCTTTCCTTACGAAAGCTACAAGGGGGAGGAAATAAGCCTTATAAACGCAGGTGATGGGACGCATCAGCATCCTACACAAGGGCTAATTGACCTCTTTACCGCCATAGAGGTTTTTGGTTCTTTGGAAAACCTAAAGGTGTTATACATCGGAGACATACTCCACAGCAGAGTTTTCCGTTCTGGTGCATACCTTTTTGGTCTTTACGGTGCTAAGGTTGGAGTTTGTGGACCCAAAACTCTTATTCCTTCAGACCTTTCTCCCTTTGGAGTGGAGCAGGTTTTTGATAGTGTGGACGAGGCTATTGAGTGGGCGGACTTATGCATATGGCTAAGACTACAAGAAGAAAGGTTTACAGAAAGCTACATTCCAAGTAAAGAAAGCTACTTTCTCCAGTTTGGTCTAACCAAGGAGAGATACAAAAGGCTAAAGGGCTACTTTATGCACCCAGGACCTGTAAACCTCTATGTGGATGTGGATGCGGAAGTGGTTTATTTGGAGAAGTCTTTGGTTCTAAAGCAGGTGGAAAATGGGCTATACGTAAGAATGGCGGTTTTATACTGGGCTTTAAAGGATGGCTAAGATACTTCTTGGCGTTAGCTCAAGCATTGCCATATATAAGGCTTGTGAGCTTGTAAGGGAGCTCATAAAGTCAGGGCATGAGGTTAAGGTTGTTATGTCTCCTTTTTCTGAGAGGTTCATAAGCAGGCTTACCTTTGAGGCTCTTTCTGGAAACAAGGCTTATGTGGACTGGGGAGATGACCCTCTTTTACACATAAACCTACCAAGATGGTCTGACCTTTTTGTAATAGCTCCATGCAGTATAAACACCCTTTCAAAAATTGCCTTAGGCATAGGAGACAACTTACTTACCACCTGTGCCCTTTCTCATAAGGGAAAACTTCTGCTCGCTCCTGCTGGGAATGTGGAGATGTATAAAAATCCAGCGGTGCAGGAGAACATAAAGAGGCTAAGGAAGAGAGGAGTGATACTTGTTGAGCCAGAGGAAGGAAGGCTTATCTGTCAAGAGGAAGGACAAGGAAGGCTAGCGTCCATACAAAGGCTCCTTGATTGGATAGAGTATGCCCTAAGACCTAAGCCCCTTGAAGGCAAAAGGGTGCTAATAACCGCGGGTGCTACCAGAGAGTTTATAGACAGTGTGAGGTTCATATCCAACCTTTCCAGCGGTCTTATGGGTTTTTCTCTTGCAAGAGTTTTTAGATGGTATGGTGCACAGGTAAAGGTTATAGCAGGTTTTACTACTGTGGAAGAGCCACCGGAAGTGGAAATTGTAAGGGTTTTATCCGCTAAGGAAATGTATGAAAAAGTAATGGACTTGAAAGACTGGGCGGACATTATTGTTATGAATTCTGCGGTAGCGGACTACAGACCTCTTGAAACCTACGAAGGAAAACTAAAAAAACAAGAAAGGCTTACTTTGGAATTGGTTAAAAACCCAGACATACTCGCAGAGCTCGGAAGGTTAAAGAAAGACTATGTGCTTGTAGGCTTTGCTCTGGAGGAGAGGCAAAAACTCCAAGAAAACGCTCTTAAGAAACTGCAAGATAAAAACCTTGATGTTATAGTAGCAAATCCCTTAGAGAGCATGGGTTCAGAGCAGTACGAAGGTATAATCTTATTCAAAGAAGGAAAAGCGATAGACTTAAAGGCAAGCAACAAACTGCAGGCAAGCGAGCTCATGGTTAAGGAGTTGGTAAAGATTTTAGCTCTTTAAAGACCTCTTCCACTTCCAACTCAAAACCTTCAAGGACTTTTGACTTAACCTTTCCTTTCTCTGTGGCGTAGGAGTAAAGCTCATAGCCATTTTCTGTAAGTTCGTAGACGAACATGGTTTTTTCTAAGGGAAATATAAGCCAGTATTCTTTAACCTTAAACCTCTCATATAACTTCCGCTTTTCCACAAAGTCCCTTACCAAAGTTTGAGGAGATATAACCTCCACCACAAGCTCAGGCACACCGTAGACCTTGTCCTCTACCTTTGAAGGGTCAGACGCGTAAACAAGGTCAGGCTGTAGCACGTTTTCTTGGTCAAAAACCACATCCACAGGTGATAAAAGAACCTCACCCAATCCCTCTTTCAGAAAACTTCTAAGTTTAAAGTATAAATTGCCTACCACTCTTTGATGGTTTACACATTGTCCAGGCATCTCGTAAACCTCCCCGTTAATAAGTTCAAGCCTTGAGCCTTGTGTGTATAGTTTGAAAAACTCCTCTGCGGCCAGTTTTGTTTTGACCTGCATCACAAACCTCCAAAGACCTCTTCCAAATTAATCTCAAAGCCCTCAAGGACTTTTGAGCGGACTTTTCCCTTTTCTATAGCAGAGGAGAAAAGCTCATAGCCATTTTCTGTTAGCTGGTAAACCACAATGGTCTTTTCTGAGGGAAACACAATCCAATACTCTTTCACTCCATACTTCTCGTATATCTTCATCTTGTCTGTTATGTCCCTTTTCAAAGTAGAAGGCGAAGCCACTTCTACCACAAGGTCTGGAACACCGTAAATTCTGTCCTTTACCTTTGAAAGGTCTGAAATGTAAACTATGTCTGGTTGTAAAACTATGTCCCTTGAAAGAACGACGTCAATAGGAGCAATCACCACAATCCCTACTTGTTTATGCTCGCAAAAATTCCTTACTTTAATCGCCAGCCTAAAGAGAATTTCTTGATGTAGAAAACTTGGTGCAGGCATCTCGTAGACCTCTCCGTCAATAAGTTCAATTCTTGACTCTTCTGGATATATCCTGAAAAACTCCTCTGCGGTTAGCTTTGTTTTAACCTGCATCACAGACCTCCAAAGACCTCTTCTAAATTAATCTCAAAGCCCTCAAGGATTTTTGAACGGACTTTTCCTTTTTCTATAGCGGAAGAGAAAAGCTCATAGCCATTTTCTGTTAGCTGGTAAACCACAATGGTCTTTTCTGAAGGAAACACAACCCAATACTCTTTTACTCCATACCTTTCGTATATTTTCATCTTGTCTGTTATGTCTCTTTTCAAAGTAGAAGGCGAAGCCACTTCTACCACAAGGTCTGGAACACCGTAAATTCTGTCCTTTACCTTTGAAAGGTCTGAAATGTAAACTATGTCTGGTTGTAAAACTATGTCCCTTGAAAGAACGACGTCAATAGGAGCAATCACCACAATCCCTACTTGTTTATGCTCGCAAAAATTCCTTACTTTAATCGCCAGCCTAAAGAGAATTTCTTGATGTAGAAAACTTGGTGCAGGCATCTCGTAGACCTCTCCGTCAATAAGTTCAATTCTTGACTCTTCTGGATATATCCTGAAAAACTCCTCTGCGGTTAGCTTTGTTTTAACCTGCATCACAGACCTCCAAAGACCTCTTCTAAATTAATCTCAAAGCCCTCAAGGATTTTTGAACGGACTTTTCCTTTTTCTATAGCGGAAGAGAAAAGCTCATAGCCATTTTCTGTTAGCTGGTAAACCACAATGGTCTTTTCTGAAGGAAACACAACCCAATACTCTTTTACTCCATACCTTTCGTATATTTTCATCTTGTCTGTTATGTCTCTTTTCAAAGTAGAAGGCGAAGCCACTTCTACCACAAGGTCTGGAACACCGTAAATTCTGTCCTTTACCTTTGAAAGGTCTGAAATGTAAACTATGTCTGGCTGTAGCACGTTTTCTTCGTCAAAGACTACATCTATTGGTGAAGGATAAACATCTCCCACAGAAAGTATATCAACATACTGACCAATAGCAGATAGCATCTTCCTTACAATTCTCTGGTGTTTTGGCGTAGGTGCAGGCATCTCGTAGACCTCTCCGTCAATAAGTTCAATTCTTGACTCTTCTGGATATATCCTAAAAAACTCCTCTGCGGTTAGCTTTGTTTTAACCTGCATAAACTTAAATCTATTACACTACTACCTGCTTGGCAAAAAGTATCTGAGGTATTTTTCTTAGTTCTTGCATAACCTCCTCTGGGATAGGGTCGTCAAGATTAAGTATGCCCAAGGCGATGCCACCTTTCTTTTCTCTTCCAAGTCTAAAGCCTGCTATATTTACGCCTGCATTACCTAATATACTACCTATCTTTCCTATAACTCCTGGGACATCTCTGTTTTCGAAGACAAGCATTATACCTTCTGGCTCTACGTCCACTCTGTATTGGTCAATTTGGAATATTCTCATGATGTGCCCCTCAAGCACTGAGCCTGCTACTGTTCTTTCTGTGCTGTCTCCTCTTGCTA
>Ga0209080_1001864_pt1 | contig 10016 bp, 5 predicted proteins | sample JNZ110809AmetaG_FD_184123 | JGI IMG/M metagenome (GOLD analysis project Ga0209080, IMG submission 184123) | Hot spring microbial communities from Jinze hot spring, China to study Microbial Dark Matter (Phase II) - JNZ 110809A (SPAdes) (version 3) ...
CCTTTACCCACCAATGGAGCTTGCTGAGGTCTTTGAAGAACTCGAAAACCTCATTGCACAATACAAGAATGCAGAAAATTTAGGAGAAGTTTCGAGAGCTGAGAAAATCTATGAAGAAATAATTGAAAAAGCTGAAAAGGCAAAAATAAGATTTCGCAAAGATCGGGCAGTAGAAGATATCCATCACTACCTGAGCACAGTTAAAGAGACGCAAATTGAATCCGGACTGCATATCTTCGGCAATTTAAGAGAGGAAAAGCTTGCAGATTACATTGCAACAACGATGGTATTCGACACCCACGAGTGTGCTTCGATCAGGAGAGTTCTTGCGGAAGCTCTCGGCTTTAATTACGAGGAGCTTAAACAAAATCCGAGCAAGCTTAACTCTTTGGGAATCACGAATTCTCAAACCCTCAGCCTTTTGCATAGGCTTGCGGTTAACACGCTCAGAAGATTGCTGGAAATGAACGTTGAAGAAGTTGAGCCAGACTTGGTTGAAAAAATTCTCAATGAGGAGGTGTTAAAACTTGCTAGAATTGAAAAGTTGTTTTAAGCTTAAAATCGATGATAAGGTCTTAGGGGCTTTTAGACGGGCTTTGGAGATAGCAAAAAGGATGAAGGCTTTAAAGGAATACGAAAACTTCTTTTTAGCTCTTTCTGGAAACTACGTGGAACCCGGTGCATCAGGTTCTTTAACGAGAGGAAAGATTGAGATTTTGCCTACCGGAAGAAACTTCTATGGCGTTGACCCAACTGCGTTGCCAACAAGAGCAGCATGGGAAATAGGCGTAAAGACTGCGGAAAAATTGCTTGCACATTACTTAGAAAAGCATGGAAAATGGCCTGATAGCGTTGGACACTGGCTTATGAGCATCGATGGCTATAAGGCTGATGGAGAACAACTGGCACAAATTCTTTACCTTCTCGGCGTTCGACCAGTCTGGATCAACAACGCTGTAAAGGAAATTGAAGTAATTCCGCTTGAAGAACTTAAAAGGCCGAGAATTGACGTTTGCGTCAGAATCACTGGAATCGTCAGAGACACTCTGCCAAATTACGCTGATCTTATTCAAAAAGCGGTTGCGAAGATCATCGCCTTAGATGAGCCGTTGGAGATGAACTTCGTAAGAAAACACTATTTTGAGCAATTGGAGAAGCTTTCAAAGCTTGGAATAAGCGAGGAATTTGCAAAATGCAGAGTTTGGGGGTGCAAGCCCGGAGCTTACGGAGCGGGAGTTAATTATGCGGTTGAAGCTTCTGCATGGAAAAGCGATGAAGATCTTGCAAAAGTTTGGATTCACTGGAGTGCCTATGCTTACGGCGATAAATTCAGGGGTGAATTCTCTCCTGAAGCTTTGATCTTGAATTTAAAAAACGTTGAAGTTATTACAAGGAATCAGATAAGCGATGAGCATGATTTATTGAACTGCTGTTGCCATTTCTCCTATCAGGGCGGTTTCTACAATGCAGTAAAAGAAATTAAAGGAAAAGAACCCGAGATCGTTGTAGTTGACACCAGAGAGATGACTAATGCTGAGATCAGAGAGATGAAGGATGAGATCGAAAGGATCGTTAGGGCAAAACTTCTAAACGATCGCTGGATTGAGGAGATGAAAAAGCATGGCTACAGGGGGGCTAACGAGTTTTCTAAGAAAATTCTTCACCTCTATGGATGGTCTGCGACGACAAAGCTTGTCGAAGACTGGGTTTTTGATGAGATCGCTGAAAATTATGTGCTGAACGAGGAGATGAAAAAATTCTTCGTTGAAAACAACGTCTATGCTTTAGAAGAGATCGCAAGAAGGCTTGTGGAGGCGAAAGAAAGGGGACTCTGGAAAGCGAGCGAAGAAAGGTTAAGAAGGATCAGAGAAATTTATGCTGAGATCGAGGGAATTCTTGAAGAAGATCTCGTTGGTGACGTTCAGGGTGGAGAAATTAGATTCTTGAATTCTGAAGACGTTGAAGACTGGAAGCAGAATTTGAAGGAATTGGAAAAGGCTTTTGAGGTGATAAAATGAAAATTACACTCCTGATCTTTTTGATCCTTGCATGCTTTTTATGCGGTTGTTCAGAAAAATTGGTTGAATCAAGCGAAAATTTAAAGATTCTTGACATGTCTGGTAAGGAATTAGAGCTTAAAAAAGCTCCTGAGAGGGCGATTTTTCTTTCAGGCGAATCTTGGATCTATGCACTCGGAATAAAAGAAAAAGTTGTAGCAGTCTCTGATAACGCAAAAATGAATCCCATATTGCTTAAGCTCGATCCAGAGGTTTCCAAGATACCTTCAGTTGGTGACATGAACAGAGTTAACGAGGAGGCGATTTTATCTCTGAAGCCTGACATAATAGTTGTCTGGGATGAACCGCCAAGCTATAAGGAAAATGCAAAAAAGCTCGAGAGACTTGGAATACCGATCTTTAGAATAGGTTACATCGATAAATATCCAGAAGACGTTTGTAAGCAGGCTAAACTTCTTGGAAAGATTTTTGAAGTCGAAAAGAGAGCTGAAGAGCTTTGCAACATAATAGATAAAAAATGGAGTGAGATCATTTCAAAAAAGCCAGAAAAGAAGGTTAAAGTTCTCTACTCTTTTACGTCTCCAACCTACATAGCCTGTAGGAACAACTATGCGGTGTTTATAGAGGCTGTTGGTGGAGAAGTAGTTTATCCAGAGCACTGCAATTCGACTTGGATCCAGGTGAGCAAGGAATGGATAATCGAAGCAAATCCAGAGATCTGGATCATAAACTATTACGCAAGATATAACGAGTCTGCAATTCTGGGAGATCCGGCTTTTAGCGATGTTGAGGCTGTGAAGAAAAAAGCTGTCTTCAAGGAATCATTTTTGCCAATGCAATTCCTTGAGCCTTACTTCTTGCTGACTGTCCAGCAATACAGGAGCTGGATAACCGGAGATGTAGATCTTGAAAAAGAGGAGAAGATTTTGCTTAAAGAGATCTACGGTGTGGAGTTATGAGAATATTACTCATTTCAACGGTCGTTAACAGAAGCTTGAAGACTGCAATAAGTTCGGTAAAAGATCTATGCGGTGTTGAGCTGATCTATTCATATGATCTCTGGAAATATGCTAAAGAGGAGCTTCAGAATTTAGTGAATAAATCCGATCTGATTTTGCTCGACGTTCGCGGTGATCCTGCGATTTTGAAGGAGATTGACTTCAAAGACAAGGATGTGATTGTTTTAGTAGGCGGTAGCACTTTAATGTCAAAAGCAAAGCTTGGAAAGTTCAGAATACCTGCAAAGGTAGCTTCAGAGATTACGAATCCCGAAAGCATAAAGAAGAGAATTGAGATGATGCAGAAAAGCATTGAAATGCTCGGTAAAATTTTACCCTTCGGAGCTCTAAAAGATGCAAGAGATTATATAAAAACTTTGCGATACTGGTCGAACGCTGGCTTTGAAAATTACAGGAATATGTTTCTGCATCTTTGCAAAGTTAAGGGAATGCAAGTCGAGGTTAAAGAGCCTGAAGAGTTTCCTGAATATGGCTTTTACCATCCAGATTGTAGATTCAGCTACACTCCAAAAATAAATCCCGAAAAACCAACAGTCGGGATACTTTTCTATGGAGGGATGCACTTTGAGAGCTGTATAAAAACTCTTGAGATGCTCACGGAAAAATTCAAAGATCTTAACGTAATTCCAGTGTTCAGCGAGGGAATTCTGAATCTAAAAGCCCTTGAAAAGCTCTACGAAGTTGGCAAAGTCGATGCAATAATAAGCTTGCTCTGGTTTAGGCTCAATGGTGGACCGATTGGTGGAGATCCGGCTAAGACGATTGAAATGCTGAAAAAAGAAAAATCAAAGCTATTCACTCCTGCCCTCATGTTCAATCAGAAGATAGATGACTGGCAAGAGCATGAGAGGGGTCTAAATCCAGTGAATTTGCTCGCAAGTGTTACTTTGCCCGAGATGGATGGTGCTGTCGAGCCTATTCCGGTTTGCGGTGTGCGAAATGATGAAGTGGTTCCAATAGAAGATCGAGTTGAGAGATTTGCAGAGAGGGTAAGGAATTGGGTCTTGCTGAGCAGAAAGCAGAACTCAGAAAAGAGAGTTGCGATAGTGATCTACAACTACCCTCCCGGAGAGGAAAATCTTGGAAAGGCAGCATATCTGGACACTTTCAAAAGCCTGGAGGTGATCTTGAAGGAACTCAGAAAAAGAGGCTATAGCGTTCAGGAGGCGGATATAGAGAAGCTACTTCTTGCAAGGAATCTCTTCAACCCAAATGCTCTTCCTGAGAAGATGATAGATTGCCCGAGGTTGGCAATCGAGGATTACATCTCCTTCTTTAGCACTCTTGAAGAAGACGTGAAAAGAGAAATCATAGAGACCTTTGGAGAACCGCCTGGCGACATAATGGTCGATGAAAGCGGAATTTTAATACCTGCAGTAATTTTGGGGAATATTTCAATCGTTGTTCAGCCTGCAAGGAAAAAGCTGTTCAGCGAAGAAGATGTTTACTCTGCAATCCATGATAAAACAAAACCACCTCACCACCAGTATCTTGCAACCTACTTCTGGATTCAAAAGATCTTTAAAGCAGACGCAGTGATCCACCTTGGAACCCACGGCACAGCGGAGCTCATGAAGGGTAAAGAAGTGGGCTTGAGTTCGAAATGCTATCCAGATATACTCATTGATTCAATTCCAAGCATATACGTTTATCACGTTGTCAACACTTCCGAAGCTACGATAGCAAAGAGAAGGCTTTACTCAACGCTGATAAGTTACAACTCTCCACCCTACACTTTTTCTGGGCTTTATGAAGACTACTTGAAGCTTGAAGACCTAATTGAGGAATACAGACAAGAAAAAGCTCATGGAGGAGCTGAAATAATTAAAACAAAGATAATTGATTTGGCTAAAAAGCTCAATTTGGGAGAAGACATCGATAAGCTTGAACTGAAACTCTATGAATTCAAGAAGTCCATAATTCCGAAGGGTCTGCACGTCATTGGCGAAAGATACGGTGAGAAAGAGCTGAAAGATTTCATGCTAGCACTCTCTTTGAGAAAGATAACCAAAATTCTCGCTGATAAAAAAGGATGGAGTCTTGAAAATCTGAGCAAAAGAAAATTGCTTGAAGAAGAAGCTGAGAGAATCGTTGAGAGATTCCTGTCTGGGGAGAAAATCAATAAAGATGTCGAGGAAGTCCTAAAAGAGAGCTTTGAGACGGCAAAGAAGTTTGTAGACAATTCTCTGGAAATCGAGAACCTTTTTGAAGCTCTTGATGGAAAATACGTTGAGCCTTCAGTGGGTGGAGATGTTATAAGAAATCCCGAAGCTTTGCCGACTGGAAGAAACATCTACGCGTTCGATCCGCTTAAAGTGCCAACTGAGGGAGCAGTTGATAGAGGTAAGAAGATCGCTGAGGAGACGCTGAAGAGGTTTTACGAAAGCAACGGAAAATACCCTGAGACTGTTGCGGTTGTTTTATGGGGCTTTGAGACCGCAAAAACTTACGGCGAGACTGTTGCACAGATCTTTGAATACTTGGGAGTCGAAGTAATTCATAAAACACCCTGGGAAAAGGAATTGAGGATAAGAAGTCTTGAAGAGCTTAAAAGACCAAGAATCGACGTTGTGGTTACAATTTGTGGATTCTTCAGAGAGATGTTTCCAAACGTTATAGATTTGCTCGACAAAGCCTTCAAAATTGTTTCCGAGCTTGAAGAAAGCGAGGAGATGAACTTTGTTAAAAAGCATAGCAAGAAAATCGGAAATTACAGAATCTTTGGGCCGAGAGCGACTGAATATGGAACAAGAATGCTTCAGCTTGTCGAAGATAGCGCTTGGAATTCGGAAGATCAGCTTGTGGAAGCTTATTTAAGCTCGATGTGCTTTGCATATGGCAGAAATTTCCATAGTATTGAAGCAAGGGAAGAATTCAAGGAATTGCTTAAAACGGTTGAGCTCGTCTCACAAGTTAGAAGTAGTAACGATTACGAAATAACAGATCTGGACCACTACTACGAGTTCTTTGGTGGAATTGCGAAGAGCGTAGAAATTCTAAAAGGTCAAAAGCCTGAAATGCTTATTGCAGATTCCACAACCGAGAGCTTGAAAGTTGAAAGTATAGGTGATGCTATAGAAAAAGGAAGCGTAACGAGAACTCTAAATCCGTTGTGGATTGAGGAAATGCTCAAACACAGGTTTTTGGGAGTGCAGAAGATCGCAGATAGGGTTGAAAATCTGCTTGGTCTTTCTGCAACGACTGGTGTTGCTAACTGGATCTGGGATAAAGTTGCTGAAAGATTCGTGCTCGACGAGAATATGTTTAACAGGCTAAAGGAATTGAATGTTTACGCAACCAAGGAGATCGTTGAAAAGCTTCTCGAGGCGGAAAGGAGAGGTTACTGGAAAGCGAGTGATGAAGTTAAAAGTAAACTGGTTGAGAAGTTTATGGAGCTGGATGGAATTCTTGAGGAGGTGATAAAATGATCTTTTTCCCATTTTCAGCAATAGTTGGGCAAGATAAGGCTAAGCTTGCCTTAATTTGCAACGCGATCGATCCGACGATTGGCGGAGTTTTGCTCAGCGGCGATAAGGGCACGGGAAAGTCGACGATGGTCAGGGCTTTTTCGCAGGTTTTGCCTGAGATCGAGGTTGTTGAAGGCTGTTATTTCAACTGCAATCCATACAACATTGCAGAGATGTGCGATAGCTGTAAAGAAAAAGCTAAACAAGGAGAAATTAAGATTGCAAGACGAAAGATGAGGGTTATCGACCTTCCACTGAGCGTAACCCTCGACAGACTTGTTGGGACGATCGAAATCAGCAAGGCTTTAAAAGAGGGTATAAGAGCTTTGCAACCCGGAATTCTGGCTGAAGCTAACAGAAACATCCTTTACATCGACGAAGTAAATTTGCTTGAAGACTACATCGCAGACGTTTTGCTCGACTCCGCAGCGATGGGCTGGAACTTCGTTGAAAGAGAGGGAATTTCTTTGAAGCATCCGAGCAAGTTCATACTCGTTGGTTCGATGAACCCAGAAGAGGGAGAACTAAGACCACAGCTTTTGGACAGATTCGGAATGTTCGTGGCAATAGAAGCTTCGCAGAACGCTGAAGAAAGAATCGAGATCGTTAAAAGGGTCACAGAATTTCAGAAGGATCCACAGGGTTTTTACGAGAAATACAGAAAGCAAGACGAAAAGCTTAGAGATTCGATTGTTAAGGCGAAGGAAATTCTTGGCGAGGTTGAGATCGAAGAAGAGCTTTTGAAACTTCTCGTTGAAACGATCATACAGCTTGGCATAAAAACGCATAGAGCGGAGATCGCGACTGTTAAAGCAGCAAAAGCAATCGCAGCTTTAGCTGGGAGAAAGAAGGTGAGCATAGAAGATCTAAACAAGGCTATGGAGCTAACGCTACCACACAGACTAAAGTCGAGACCTTTCCAGAAACCTCAGATGCCACAAATACCACAGAGGCAGGAGAAATTAACAAGCGAACAGAGATCAGAGAACAAACCAATGGAAAAAGAAAGTATGGTTCAACAAAAGGATCAGAGTTCTGTAGGAAATTCTGAAATGAGGTTTGAAGCTGCGAACGTTGAAATCGAAAAAAGATGCTGTAAAGAGGAGGCAAAAAACGCTGGAAACAGAAGTTCAAGGGATTGCAGGCTAACGCTAATCGGAAAACCTTTGGGCATTCCCATTTCATATACACTGCCAATTAAAGATGCGAGAGACATAAACCTCTTTGCAACTCTAAACTCTGCGATGCTCAGGGGATATCCTTTGGAGATAAGGGAGGAGGACATAAGGGTAAATGTGAGAAAGGCGAGGGCTCCAAAAGTAACTGCAATCCTGCTCGATTCAAGCGGTAGCATGGCTTTGCAGAAAAGGATAAGCATAGCAAAGGGAATTGCGAAGAGGATCGTTGAAAACTCTTATAAGCGCAGAAACTTGCTTTCTCTGATCGTTTTTAATGGCAATGAAGCAAAGGTAATTGTTAGCCCTACAAGGAAGTATGAGGAGGTTTTTGATGCTATCGAAAACATCCCAACAGGAGGAAAGACTCCTCTTGCTTCCGCACTTTTCAGACTACTTTGCATCGCAAGAAGTTTGAAGAAAAGGAACATAAAGGTAAACGGAATTCTGATCAGCGATGGTAAGGCGAATGTTTCAATGTTCGATAGAGTTGAAGAAGATATAAGGAGAATTTGCAATTCTCTTGCAAAAGAGGGTGTAAAACTTGAAATCTACGACACAAGAACCAAGGCTTTCGATCCTTCGCCAAGCTATATCGAGCTAATTTCGGAAATTACAAATGCACAGATCTTGAGGGTGTAGAGTGGAAGCTGTAAACTTGGCATACTCAGTAATAACGATGGCTATAGCATGCTTTACTGGTGTATTTTTAGCCAACTTAGCCCTTGAATTCGGTTTTGCAAGGCTGATTTCGAAGCCTTTAGCTCCACTAATGAGATTTGCAAATCTGCCAACGGTTTTCGCAATTCCAGCAATAATTTCAACAGTCGACGTCCGAGGGGGCTTGAGCATCGTGGGTTCTTTAAGGGAAAAGAATGGAGTTGATGATTCAGCAGTTATTGCCTATAAACTCGTAACAAGACCTTTCTCAACAGTCTTCTTCCTTTTTCGCTATTATTTGCCAGTCTCCATAGCTGCTTTGGGTCTCTATGTAGGCTCAATCTACATAGTATTAAGCTTCATTTCAGCGTTTATCTGCATGCTTATCGGCATTGCTTATGGCAGATTGAAGGTTAAGAGGAAAGAAATCGAGCTTGAGCTGGAACAGAATTCGAAGAATAGGAACGATGCCATAAAAGCGTCCTTAAAATCCGCCTTTGATATGACCAAAAAGGTTGTTTTTAGGTATGTGATCATAACTGTCGCCATCTCAGTTCTTTTGCTTTTAGGCTTCTTCGATGCTGTTTCCGAGAACATAGACATTTACACGAAACAACTCGGCTTCTCCTCAAACTTCGCAGCTTTGATCTCCATACACATCTTCAGCCCCATGTCCGCTGTGCTTACTGCGGGAGAGTTTTTGAGAAATGGTCTGATTGATGTTAAAGAATCTCTAATTGCCCTTTTGATAGGTAGGTTCCTCTTCATAGCCATAATGGATTATCCAAGGCATTCTTTGCCATTCTACGCTTCAATATTCCCAGTTAAGCTTGCTTCAAAGCTTGTTTTGGCTGGAATTGCTGTAAATGCAATTGCAACGCCTATCTTGATAGCTTTTATATGGATTTCCTGAAATTCCTGTAGAAAGTCTCTCGAGATTTTAATTCATTTTGAGCAATATTAAAATTAAAATATAATCGCTAGCAATTTTGAACTTAAATGAAACGCTAATTTCAGCCATAAGTTAAAAATTAGAAAGCTCGCTAAGAGCATTTTTATCTTAAGTCTCTTTTATCTCTTGTGCCTTCCCCAGCATGTCCATCTTCTCCGAGATTAGTTCGATCAGTTTCTCGAGTTCCTGATCGCACGTTGCTTTTGCTATTGTTGTCTCTCAGAACTCTACTGACGTATAAACGAGAAGAGGATCATAATCATGAGCAACGTTGACAGTCTTCCCGAGAACTGGGGGTCGATTCTGGAACCTCTTGGAAACTTTGCGAAAAAATAGGATGTTACCAAGAGGGTTAAGCGGGCGAGATGAAAAATTCATGAATTTTAATAAATTAACTTAAGTGGTCGATGATAAGTTAAGCGTTTTTGGGCGAGCAATGCTAAACGCTCTCTCAATTTACCTTCTGAAGCTCTCTTCCGACTCGTCAAGAACTATATAATAGCCTCAATTTACTTGGAGGTGTCCCCTTGAATTAGGTTGTAAAGTGTATGTAGAGAGCACCTCGTAAAGGTTATACCACTCGAATTAAGCTGTAAAAACTTCATTCACGATGATCGAACTACAGTCGTTTCGACGCCTCTCTGTAAATTGGGTCAAGAAAATCGTATTCCGTGTCCCTTTTTTCTATTATGCTTGCTGCGATAAGTTTTTGAAGAATTTCATAC
>Ga0209080_1001865_pt1 | contig 10016 bp, 10 predicted proteins | sample JNZ110809AmetaG_FD_184123 | JGI IMG/M metagenome (GOLD analysis project Ga0209080, IMG submission 184123) | Hot spring microbial communities from Jinze hot spring, China to study Microbial Dark Matter (Phase II) - JNZ 110809A (SPAdes) (version 3) ...
AACAGAAGTCTATGATAGTAACTATCCATCCATATGCTTTTAGCGAGGAAATGCTTGTTAGGATGAGGAGTATATCTGACGTCCACTTCATATTACAGTTGAAGGAGATAGGTGATAGGATAGTGAAAATACTACAGGTTCCAAAGATAAAAGGTGCGGTAAAACAAACATCAATCACACTGGCATTTGACGTAGATCCAGCTTTCGGTGTAAAAGTACTACCATTCTCTAGAGCTAAAGCGTGAGGAGAAATGCAGAGATATGAGAAACTAGAACAACAAAGAAAGCTCATCTCAGAAGCTCATCTCAGGATTCTACAAAGCTCATCTCAGAATACTTAGAGGATTATCCGAAAACCGTCAATGTAGAAGTGGTTTAGAGTAAGTTCACCATCATTCTAGATCTTCCTCCTAGCTTCAAGAGTAGAAGTAGCTCAATCAAAGCATAATCTCTATCGAATGGCCTCTTAAAGTCATAGCAGCATCCGGCACCGAAAGCTTAGAATAGAAATTAAATGCTAACGTGCGCCTATGAATATAAGTAGTAGAAATAGTAGTCCGATAAAGGTTATTGTTACTCCTAAGAGTAACTTTAACTTCTGCTTATTTTCTTGATGCCAGCGGCGGATACCTACTATAACCTTCTTACTAGAGGCTATGTAAAGTATGGCGGCTAGAGGTAATATGAATAAAATATTATAGATAGCTAGGAGTAACATTGAGTATGGAGCGCCCGCTATTATTGAGATGAAGGCTGGGTAGACTCCTCCAGTGCATGCGCATGGAAGATTATGGAATCCTGCGAGAAACCCTGCGACGAAAGAGGATACGTAACCAAGCTTCCACATATACGTGATTGCTTTTTCACTAATTATGGAAGACCTGTTAAGTGGCAGGATCTCTACCCCAAAATATGATAGTATATTGACTGCCCCAATAATTATCATGAGAGAAGTGCTTACCCGCGTGAGGAGATGCGAGAGAGTTGAAATACTTAGAGAAATTGTTAACATTCCTAAGCCCAATAGCATATACGATGAGAATACTCCAAGAATGTATAATGTTCCTAAAATTAAGATTGTAGACCTTTCAGCGCCTAAAGAATATGAAAGTGATATGAAAAGAGCTAGAAGGCTTAAATTGCATATATTTAATCCACCCAAGACCCCTAAAAATAGGAGATATAGATAATCCATATTTACCGCCTAGAATCTATAGACTACCGCTTTTAAATTACTGAGCAGTTCAACTTTCACTCGATCACCAGGAGATAGGCATGGCTCTTCAACCATGTTATGAGTATACTCGAAATGTATAGTCTCCCCGGAATCCATCATAATTACCGCTCTACACGTAATAGACTCTACATGCCCTTTGCAGTCAAGGTCTGCTTGAACTATACCCAGCCCACCGACTAGAACATTATTCACGATCTCACCGTTAAACACGTCTCCAGAAATCGTTCTAGAATGAGAGCCAGTCTGATTTATATTCGAAGGTATAGAAAAAGCTAGTATGCCGATAACGATGACGAATATCAAGAATGCTGAAAAAAGTATGTATCGGCCAGTTCTTTTGTTGTAAGATTTCATCTTCCTCGAAGAATATGTTCGGCTCCTCATCTAGATGCGCACCTCAACCTATTCTTCGACTGTTACTCTTCTAGTTCCTGTATGAAGTCACCATGCCAAGAATGGTACCAGACTGCCCCTGTAAATTCATTTACGCTTAACATGCCATGCATCCGCCCATCGAGTTTATAATCCATTGTATAGTAGCCGTAGAACCTTGTCGGCTCCTCTACCTCTATTCTTCCAGGATAGATACGTGAGAGATATTCGTACGCTATCTGCATTGCTTCATCGTCTGTTACCCTAGTCATGAAAGATGTAATAGTCTGTGACCCCATCATATGCCACATCCTATAACGCATTCCATACTTCGTATTCCACATCATGTTGGGGCCAGGCTCAGGCATTATCGCTCCTGTGTACGGGTCCACGAGGAGTTCAAAAGCTCCAATGCCGGTATCTTCTTCTATTACGATGGCGTAGAAGTTGTTTGTGAACTCCATAATTTCTTTGACATAGAAGCCTTGACCTAAGCTTGATATATAGTAATTTAACCTCGATTTAACATCATTTATATCGAGTCTCTGAGTATTATTCGATGAAGACCACCAGCCGCCATGCATTGGGCATCCAAATCCTCCATACCACCAACCTCCACGCATCTGCTGTGGATACTTATATGCCTGTGCTCTCGACGACATTAACATCACGTCGGGCCCCATGGCGACCGCAGTTACTGTTAAGAAGCCTATTGCCCCTATTAATGCTACTGCAAGAGCTATTGCGATTATCAACAGGTTAGAATTTTTTAGGTTTCTCATATTCCCACCTAGCAACAACGATGGAAGGAGTGAGTGTGAGACTCATTATTAGAGGGCGTATTAATGTATCTTTCTGGATTCTTCTCGAATTCAGTTTTACAGTATTCTGAGCAGAAGTAGTATGTTTCTCCGAGATGCGTACTTTTAATGCTTCCCTCTTTCTTCACCTTCATGCCGCAGACCGGATCTCTAACCTCTTCTCTTCTCCTAAACATGGATCTTTCATCTCTTTATCCATATCCGAGTATATAACCAACGCGTATTCTTTATAACAATTTGTAGTTATCTGTAGCTATGGTCGAATAGAATCTTAGAATCAATTATTAACTGCAGATAACGTTTAGGATTATTTAGAGGTTGATTACCTGTATAACGGTTAGCTATTCGTAGAGATCCGCCTTCTTTAACTCGATTACTACGGCATGGTCGCTTAGAGAGAAGTATACATCTACTCCTATCCTCTCAAATATAGGCTGTATATAGTGGGCTATGAAGATAGAGCCTTTTGAGCCTAAAGTATGTGTAAGCGTGATAATATACTTATCTTCTTTAATGACTTCACTGTATTCAAATAAGTTCGCATACCTCGATAAAGTCTTTAGATAATCGATTACTGATTCAAGTGATAATGTACCTTCTCTGGCCAGTATGAATGTCTCCGAGACGTCTTTACCCGCATTATAACTTGCTCTTATCAATTGCTCCTCTGGGGCAACGCTCAATATATGCCTAAAAGCTAAATTAAATAATTTAACCACACTAAGTTTTTCTGCATATCTATCAAAGTTTACGTAAGAAAGAAGGATCTGGTTTACTAATGCGTTCACGCTGATGTTATGTCTTTGAGCATCCTCTTGAATTAACTTTAAAGCTGCTTCACTTATCCTAAACGACCTAGTTACAGTTTTCTCAAGCTCTGTCAAGCTGTATAAACCTTATACTGAACTAGATTATAAACATCTCTTTAAATCCAAGAAAACCTTAAGAGCTCCAGCTATTTGTTAAAGCTTGGTATTTCTATGGCTAGAGATCCGGTTTGTGGAATGATGGTGGATGAAAAGAAAACAAAATATGTTTTTGAATATAAACTCAGAAGATACTATTTCTGTTCTGAAGCTTGCAGAGATCTGTTTAAGAGTAATCCAGAGAAATACATAAAATAAATAGGATAGCCGTTACCATGAGAATAATCGGACTCAATATCTCTGATTATTTTCTTGGACTAGTTTTCTTTATTACTATTCTCCATAATGCTTCATTTAGACGTTCTACACTCAGTACTTCATGACCTCTCTTAATAACTGCTTCTTGAATAGTTTTAGTTGATGGCTGGTTATCGAATATTACTTCCAGTACTTCACCTTCTCTAATCTCTTCTAAAGTCTTAATAGTGTAGAGAGTTGGATATGGGCAAGGCAAGCCTAAAATTTCTAGTTTATATCTACCTAGCCCGACTTCACATACTTCTACCTTCATGGATAAAGTCACCTTCTAGAAGCCTATCCGCAAATTCGTGAAAATCTGTCAAACCACTATTCATAAATTTTCTTAAAATGTCTTCTATTACGAGACTTACCTGCTCGCTTGGAATGTTTCTGATAAGTAACTTAGAAATCTTTGACTCCCTACCTCTAACATAGAGGTTAAAACATGGTATTGAGACTCCGTTCTTGCTGATAGTTGTCGACTGTAAACCTATATCTGAGACAATATGCTGTGAGCAAGAATTAGGACACCCACTTATAGAGATGCTTACATCAAGTTTTTCTAGATCTTTACCAAATTTATTAATTAAATAGTCTAATAAGGTGGTTGCTCTTTTCTTACTGCTTTCAAAACTTTTACCACAGAAATCACTTGGACAAGCTCTCGTCCTAATCTTAATCAATGGTTGTTCCGAATCTAAGCCAAGTGTCTTCAATTCTTCTTTAACCTTCATTAACTCATCTTCTGGAATATGCACGAGTACCAGTTTCTGAGCTGGGGAAACCCTGATCTCATCACTATATCTTTCAGCTATCTCAATTATTTTCTTGAATTGATTAACGTTTAATATGCCTGTAAATGTTGGCACCATTAGAGAATATAATCGAGGGTCCTTCTCCTGTGATATGATGTTATGCTCTCCCCACTCTAGACTTATCTTACTACAATCAAGATATTGAAAGCTTTTTGACATCTTTTCTTGAATTAATTCTTTAACCCTGTTTAAGCCAACCTCCCTAATCAGCCATTTAAATCTAGCAGTGGCTTTCCTATTTCTAAGACCATGATCTCTATAAACTTCAACTACTGCTCTTATGAATTCTAATACTTCATCTAGCGGAACGAAGACATTCAATGGTTGAGCTAAAGATGGTGGAAATCCTAAACTCCCTCCTACTAGAGGTGTAAATCCAAGCCCATGCTCTGACTCGACCGCTACTAGTGCCAAGTCATTTACCTCAGGTTTAATGCAGTTTATTGGACATGAAGATACTCCTATCTTAAATTTCCTCGGAAGGTCTAAGTATTCTTTCCTTCCAGTAAACATCTCTACGGCTTTCTTAACTATTGAACTGGTTTCAATTATCTCATGAGGTTGGATGCCTGTTAAGGGGCAGGTAACAATATTTCTAACATCACCATTCCCTGCTTTGGGATAATATTGTCCACACATGTCTGTGCATAATCCAGCTTCTTCAAGCTTTGAGAAGATACTAGGCGCGTCTTCATCCTTAATCCAATGCAACTGTATATCTTGTCTTGTGGTTACCTCGAGATAGTCTCTTCCATATTTTTGAGATAGCTCAGCAATAATTCTCGCCTGATCAATTTTTAGAATTCCAGCAACTATCTTTATTCTCAGGAAGTAGGTTGAACCGTTTCCCTGTTCGTAGCCTAACGCATATTTACCCAAATATTTATCGAGAATGGTTAGTTCTTCTAGGTTGAGCTTCTCTCACCCCAGGATCTTTTCATAACGCCGTTATATTTATACCTTATGAACCTACTTAACGGCTGTAGAAGAGCCGAATACTAATAAAAAAGTTTAGGTCGTCTCAACATTAGGAGAAGATGTATTCTAATGTCTCAATTAATGAATTATTGGAAAACCTTAATAAAAGCTGGTTGAAGCCTGTTAAAAATAAGGTCATTAAGCTGGATAATGGAGTCTCCATTATTGTAAAGTTAGAATATCCTGAAGATTTTATGAATGACCCATTAAGAACTATTAAGAGGAAGCCTGCTACGATACTCTTCGAAGACCTCTTCAATAAAGGCTTCCTAAAGCAAGGTAGAACAATAATTACTGCATCTTCAGGAAATTTCTTAAGAGAATTAGCTTTGCTATCTTTGAGACGTGGATTTAAGATAATAGGTGTAACTCCCCCAAGAATACCATATGAAAATCTAAGGATATTGACAGCCCTTGGGGTGAATGTAATCCATATAACAGAAGAGTATGATCTGTGCCCACGAGAGACGACGGTTTTCTATACGAGAGCCTTAGCAGAGAACAATAGGTATATGCTGGTGAACGCAGACCAGTATATTAGCTGGCAGAATGTCATGTCCCACGTATACACAACTTGGAGAGAAATAAAAGAGGTGGGAGAAATAGACTATGCATGCATACCGCTTGGAAGTACTGGAACATTTATGGGAATATCTCTTGCCTCAAACGTAGAAGGGAAGAAGGTTCAACTCATCGGAGTTCAGCCAACAAGATATCATCATATTCCAGGTGTTCATTATATTGTAGGTGGCTGTGAGTGGAGCCCAGAAATATTCTCACCCCTATTAGCCAACAATATAGTTACAGTAGATGATGTAGATGCCTACGCAGGCTTAATGATGCTGTGGGAGAAGGGAGTATATGCTGGACCATCCACCGGCATGGTGTACGTACAAGCATTAAAATTAGCAGAAACAATTAAAGATGGCCGAGTCTTAATAATCTCCGCTGACTGCATATTCTCATATAGGGACTACGTGTTAAACTACTTGAGAGAGATAAAAGATCAAGTTATCTCAAGATATCCACATCTCTATGAGGTATACCTGAAGTATGTTGAGTGGCTTAGAAGGTTACCAGATATAGAGGAGAGGATCAAGCTTGTAAAGGAGGTATACGGCAGCAAAGAAGAAGGTAGAGTATACAAATTCGAGAATGTTGAAGAATTATTAAAGACATCAAGGAGCTTGCAAGCTTTATTACAATAGTAAATCAATGCAAATGCAACATTTAGAGAATAATGTTAAAGCAGAAAATTTATTAACAGGAATATTTTCATAGAAGATAAGTATGGAGGTTGATAAGCTTGCCTAAAGTAAAATTGGTATTCCCATCTATTCTTGCTTGTAGCGGGGATAAGGTTCGGGAAATAGAAGCGTCAACAATAAGAGATGTCGTTGAATATCTCTGTAGCTTGAGACCTGACATTAAGAGTAGAATAATTTCACATGATGGGGAGATTAATAGGTTCTTAAATTTCTATGTAAATGGTGTTAATGCATACTTTATTAAAGGTGTGGAGACAGAACTTAAAGATGGGGATGAGGTCTCAGTGATACCTGCTCTAGGAGGGGGATAAGAGAGTGGTTGAAGAATTCACAGACAAGGAATTCGAGATGTATTCTAGACAGATCGTTTTGAGCGCCATCGGGTATCAAGGTCAAGAGAAGTTAAAAAAAGGCAGAGTAGCTGTAGTTGGAGTAGGAGGTTTAGGAAGCCCGGTTGCAACGCTTCTAACAGCTATGGGCGTAGGATACATCAGGATAATAGATAGAGACATCGTTGAAGTATCAAATCTTCATAGACAGCACCTATATACGTTTAAGGATGTAGGATATCCTAAAGTTGAGGTTGCTGCAAAAAGATTAAGAGAGCTGAATCCATATATTGAGGTCGAGCCATTTCCAATATTCATAGATGATTCCACAGTATTGGAAGCTGTTAGAGATGTAGATGTAGTAGTAGATGGGTTGGACAATTTTAAGGCTAGGAGAGCGGTTAATAAAGCCTGTAACAAACTATCAATACCCTACATATACGCATCAGCCATAGAGACTTACGGCTCCACTACAACTATAATCCCTGGGGTGGGGCCATGCTTAGAATGTATTTTCCCAAACGTATCTGATGAAAGCCTACCTACATGCTCTACCGTAGGAGTTCATCCATCAGTACTACAGATAATCTCAGGTATAGAGGTTTACGAGGTGGTTAACATCTTGACCGATAAGAGTCCACGTCTCCTCGGAAAGCTACTAATATATGATCTAAGAGAATTAACTTCGAGTTTAGTGGATGTAACTAAGTCGAAATACTGCTCGGTATGTGGTGGATTAGGAGTAGAGAAAGAAGAAGTGAGGTACCCTGTAGTTGAAGAAGTATGCGCTCGAGGGGGTCTAGCGACTTTCATGGTAAATCCGGGGAGAATTATACGGCTCAACTTAGAGGAGCTACTGAGTAGGTTGAATTCTCCAAAGTATAAATTGATTACGAGAAGCCAGCTTGGTATGACCTTACAGATCGATAGCAAAATTAAATTCAGTCTCCTTCATTCAGGCATAGCGGTAATTGAGGGAGTAGAATCCGGCGAAGAGGCTCTCAGAATATACAGGGACATAATGGAAAACGTTATAAAAATTGAGACCGAAATATAATGCAGTCGATGATGTACTCCCACATTCAATAGTCTTAGGAGCCGGACTAATCTTAGTCCTAATAATATGTGGTGTTCCAAGTTCTTGTTTTTAGGGTTTCAGGATTGTTCCTACTTGTTCTCCCTTAAGAGCTTTTTTAAGGTTTTCAGGCTTTCTCCCGTTTAAGTATATTGTTGGTATGCGGCTTCTAGCAATAATCTTTAATCCTAGTAAGTCTACAAGTTTGTATTCTCCAGCTTCATGAGAATACTCTACAATCTTCTTCGCCAATTCGTTTACAGAGATTTCTTTCAACAGTTCTGCATCTGGGTTCTTCTTAGGGTCTTCAGCGTATATTCCATCTACATCTGTAGCTATTATTAGTTTTTCCGCATTTATCGTTTCCGCAACTAATGCTGAAACAGCTACTGTTGATTGTCCTGGTTGAAGACCTCCCATGACAACTATCTTTCTACTCGTAGTGTATTCTCTAACCTGCTCGAGAGTTTCAGGTACGATCGGATACGCTAATTCACCGAATAGACCTATCAACAGCATAGCGTTTATCCTAGTTATCTTTATCCCAACCTCATCGCATAATCCTTCGTTTAATCCAAGCTTACGTGCTGATTCAACATAGCTTCTAGCAGGTTTTCCACCACCTACAACTATCACCCATCTTCCGCCATCGTATGTTTCTTTAAAGATGTGCAGGTATTCCTTGAGAAGGCCGATATCTAAATCATCGTCGAAGATTACGTGCCCACCTATCTTTACAACTATATTCAATTCTAACCAATTATAGACCGGGGGTTGTTGGATTAAAGTATTGTTATGTTTATTTCAGGGTCCCCTCTCTGTTATCTCTCTAACTATTCCAGCAGCGATAGTCATTCCACTATCTCTTATAGCAAACCTACCGAGTTCAGGGAAATTGGCATATGTTTCAAGGGCTACAGGTATTAGAGGTCGGAGTCTTACTCTTGCAGCATCACCTGTCTTCAAGAAGCTTGGATTCTTCTCTACTACCTGGCCAGTCCTCGGATCTATCTTCTCGATCAGTTCGACAAATTTTACTGCTGTCTGAGCAGTATGGATATGCATTACAGGAGTATATCCAACTGCTATAGCTGTCGGATGATATATTATAATCATCTGTGCTATGAATTCTTTGGCCACCGCGCACGGGTTATCTACATGGCTTACAACCATGCCTCTACCTATCTGAGACTTGTCTACACCTTTCAATGCGAAGCCTATATTGTCTCCAGGGATTGCTTGCTGTAGAGGTTGATGATGCATCTCTATAGACTTCACCTCTCCTTTAACACCTGCAGGCATTATTATTATCGCGTTACCTGGCTTAAGTATGCCTGTCTCTACTCGTCCAACAGGCACTGTTCCAACACCTTTAATTGAGTAGACTGCCTGGATAGGTAGACGTAATGGTTTATCAATAGGCTTCGAAGGTTCTTGGAATGAGTCTAAAGCTTCCAACAATGTCGGTCCATCATACCACTTTATCTTATCACTTTTCTCTATTAGGTTGTCTCCAATCCATCCAGAGACGGGTATAAAGTTTATCTTCGAAACATCGAATCCGATCCTCTTCAACAGGTCCGTGACCCCTTGCTTGACTTCATCGCAACGCTCTTTAGCATAATTTACTGTTGGGTCATCCATCTTATTTATCAATACCGCTATCTGCTTTATCCCAAGCATGAATAGTAGGAAAGCATGCTCCCTAGTCTGGCCTCCAGGAGATATTCCTACTTCATATTCACCTTTCTTCGCTGAGACAACTAGTATTGCGCAGTCTGCTTGGCTGGCTCCGGTGATCATGTTCTTGACGAAGTCTCTATGCCCCGGCCCCATATTTGTTGAACATAAAATATTCGGTAGCTGTGAAACAAATATAAGATTTAGGAATGAAGATGAGCTAGATAATTTTGTTAGAAAGCTTTCTGAGAGAACTGGTAGACCTGTAACTTTCA
>Ga0209080_1001867_pt1 | contig 10012 bp, 10 predicted proteins | sample JNZ110809AmetaG_FD_184123 | JGI IMG/M metagenome (GOLD analysis project Ga0209080, IMG submission 184123) | Hot spring microbial communities from Jinze hot spring, China to study Microbial Dark Matter (Phase II) - JNZ 110809A (SPAdes) (version 3) ...
TTTCATTGCCTCATCTCTTTTCCCCCGCATTCCGCTCGGGTTTTCATCGGGCTTGGGGGCGTTCAGGGGCACCCCTAGACCCCCACATCTTGAGTACCTGTAGAACAGGTTTATGCATGCGATTACGTCTCTATCTCCTGTGAATCCACACCTACCGCATCTCAGTACTCTACTACCGCTATCTTCTAACTTGCTTCCACATTTCGGACAAGTTGATGATGTTTTGCTTGGATTAACGTATCTAACTGCTAGTCCTCTCTCTAATGCTTCGTATCCTATGGTGAACAGCATCTTTCTGTAGAACCACAGGGATAGCTTCTTGTTGAATGAGCTACCACCGTTGACTCTATCCCTTAGGTGGTTCAAGTCTTCCAGCAATACAACAGCTCTACACCTACCGGCTATCTTCGCTACTCTATCACCCAGCTTGTGAGCGCAGTCCCAAGCTATACTCCTAATTCTCTCTCCATGTCTTTTAATCGCTCTTCTAACACCTCTGATGAACCTCCATGATCTAGAGTACCTTCTCTGAATCCTCTCGATCCATATTCTGTGGGTTAGTATCTTTCTGAGTGGTGTCTTGAACCGCTTTAGCTTCAGCAACTCTCCACTAGATGTGAACACGGCTAATGTAACGTTGTCGAAGTTCACGTCAACAGTCATAACCGTCCTGGGCTTTCTAAACTTAACGGTTTTCTTGAAGTATACTGCTACGTAGACCTCGTTCTCAACTACCTTCACAGCTATCTCGTAGTTACTCCACTCTTTGTATTTCTCTATTCTCTCAGTAGATGTTAGTAGTCTCAGCTTAACCTCCCTGTTTTCATGTATTTTTAGGATAAGCGCTCTGCTCTCCAGGTCCAACTTGTAGTCGTACTTGTCTATCCTAGCTGTCAGTCTTCTGAGGACTGGTTTTCTACCGTTGTTTCGCTTGCAAGCTTTAATCACTGCTTTAGCGTAGACGTAGATCTGCTTCACGTGGTGTGCTCTGAAACCGAGCTTCCTCAGCTCCGAGTAGAACATTCCGTGTAGAGTGCTTATCGAAGGAACTTTATCCAAGCTCCACAGCTTGTTCACAACGAACTGTACAGCATCACGGTAAAGCCTCAGGAACTCAACTAATGCACCGTGGTCATCACTACCCTCGGGGAGAGCCCTCACCTTAAGAGCCTCAACGAGCTCTCCCTCCCTCATCGAGAAGCTCTACCACTACTCAGCATAGACATAAGGGTTTATAATGCTTTCTATCAGGTTTACTTATGAGTGATAGATTGGCTGACAAGTTCTACTTCGTTAAGTGTAGTGTTATAAGGTACAGGTACGGTGCACCAGTACTCTACCCGCTGGGGAGAGACAAGGAGAAGATAAAACATCTACATGGAAAAGAAGTATACGTGCTAATCATAGCAGAAGAATAACATCACCTAATACAAACCTATATGAAAACCGAAACAGTTGCGATAAGCAATATTGTTGGCTATCAAATAGATCCTCTCTCAAATAGTTCTAATTATTATCACCAGCCTCAGCTTCAGAATCATTGAAAAGCTAGGTCGCATTCATTTGTGAGAGTATGCGAAAGTAACGCTGCTGATTTGGTGATAGTATGCTGCGACTAATTGTTAGATGTGAGAGTGCTATTTTTAGTTCTTCACGATCTCTATTACCATATCTGCTATATATTCGGCTGGGTTTATTCCTGTGGTCCTCATAAAGCCTTCCCATTGAGGAGTTGCGTTAACCTCGTATATTACATAGCCCTCGTCTGTTTCACCTATATCTACACCTGTGTAGAGGAGATTCAATGCTTTTGCGGCCTTTAGTGCTACTTCCGCTAGTTCTTCAGTTAACTCAGCAGTCTCGGTTCTAGCTCCTTGAGATACGTTAGTTTTCCACGTTCCTTCTGGGCAATATCTATACATAGCTCCTAAAACTCTATCTTTTACTACAAACACTCTGATGTCTCGTTCGTACTTTCGGACGTACTTTTGTATGTAAATAGGTAGTCCATGCATCTGTAGGAGTCTACCGACGTTATACACCATATCTGGGTCACTGGCGAGAATGCTTCCATATCCCATGCTACCTATGAGCGGTTTTATGACGACTTTACCCCACTTTTTAGCTATCTCCACCGCATCGAATACGTCTTCTACCACAGCAGTTTCGGGAACTGCGAGACCGGCCTTACGCAATTCCATCATTGAGAGATGCTTATCGCGCGCTACCATGATAGAGTTTACAGGGTTGACCACTACTGTTCCTCGTGACTCTAGTTGCTTTAGTAAGTTAACCCTACGAAGAAGTGTTTCGAGCGTAGCAACACTACCGAGCCCTCTAACTACGGCAGCATCTAGCTCTTCAAGCTTCGTATCTGAACCAACACTTACCCAACCCTCGCTACTTGAAATATATGACACTAACCGAGAGAGTCTCAAGTACATAACCTTTACGGCACGTTTCATAAACGCCATCATAAGCTGTCTACTAGCTGAAGTAGGTACCGGAGCTTCATGAATTATGGCTACCTTCACCCAGCTCCCTATAGCAGTAAGCCTACGGAGCTTTTAACTACCGAACCTAAAGCATTATTACAGATAAGACCAGAATCCTTATACGAATAACGATGCCAACCCGATATTCAGCACCGAAAATGCTACATAAGCCTTCAGCCAGGAGTTCACTTATCGATTAAGCCTATACAGCCACTTGCTCACTCCCAAAGCTTTCTAACAGTCTCGGCATCAGTAGGGGTTCAGCACAAAAGCTTATAAATGCCCAATCTCCTAGTGATTAAGGTGAGCCAATACGAAATTCTGCCCCAAGTGTGGAACAGTGATGGTGCCTCAGAAAAAAGATGACAACTACGTATTCAAATGCCCGAGTTGCGGTTATGAAGAGGTATCTAAAAGAGGAGAAAAGTATAGGCTATCTGGTAAAGCAGGTTCGGAGTCTAAAGTGAAAACTACATCTATAGTAAGTGAAGGAGGAGGACTGATGAGAAGTCAAGAAGAGATTGAGCAAGAGAAAGAGGAGTTCTACGAAATTCTCTTGGACCTCCTTAGCGAAGAGGAAGGAGGCGGCGAGGAAACTAGCTAGTCAGTGGATACCTCAGTATAGCTACGACTCCACCAAAAGCTTTCTTGAGCCACTCGTACTCCATGAACTCCTCACTAACTACTACTATTCTAGTACCTCTCGACTCGGCTAGATTCTTCAGCTCTGTTAGCTTAGGATGATCCTCTACGATGACGAGAACCTCAACTGCACCTAGCTCAAGTCCCCTAACTATCTCTAGTTCGCCATAAGTAGCCAACCCGTCGTCTTTTGCTAAGTGGTACTTAAACTCCTCTAAGACCTCCTTAGTCTTATGGTACTTCGTTTCTTTAATGAACTCTTTAGCTTTTTCAACTAGCTCCCTGAGACCAGGCTCACCCTGAGAGCTTACATCTAGCGGGGTTCCCAGAACTACTTTCTGGAGGCGATAGTCAAGGTAGCCACCCTTAACGAAATCTAGCTTAGAGTATCCAGGACCTCCGACTATTATCCCCCTTAGTTTACCTGCTTCTAGTAGTGGTATGAGGTAGCTACTAGCTTTCTCACCAACTTTCTTATAGAACTCCTCAACCATTTCCTCAATTATTCTATCATATCGCCTCTGAGACCATCCTCCTTTGCTGTGTTTTCCAGGTATGTAAGCCTCCAGCTCATCTAGAACAACTACAGCTCCACCCTTCAAGAGGCCTATAGTAGCTTCATCGCGCTCGATGACTATTAAACCGTATACATCGCTTTCTTCTACCATACTCTCCAGGAATTCCGTGTGGAAGTACTTGTCCGTTCGATAGAAAAACACGTTAATAGGTTCAGGGGGTGAGAACACTAGTACTAATGTCTCACCTGTATCATCATGTTCTCCAGCAAACACCACGAGACCGTTTCTCGGAATTTTCGGTATTTTTAAGAGCCTATCTATAGCTGACTCGAGAGCAAACTGAACTTTAGACCTAGTCCTTTTTAACTTTATGTTCTCAGTAATCGAAAGCTCTTGTCTTAGCATGTTCACGACTTCGCCTATTGGTCTACCTGGAGGTACATAAAGAGACAGAAGAGTTGTTGCGTGAGCACTCCACTTCTTCAACTCCTTGATGAGGGGCTTGAGCTCTTCCTTGCTAATCTCAAGGTTTTCAGAGCTAAATGCTCGACACCCAACAACTAGTTAAGAAGGCTCTTTTAAGTCCATGGCTCTACTGGCTAGCAGGCCTGATGGTAACGATACTGTTATCAGCTATTCCCTGAGATTTTAAATCGGCAGAGCCCCACACTTCTCCTCGTGGAACCTCCTCACTAACAACTACCTTCAGCTTCACCCTCCTTCCATGAACTGAGATCTCAGCGTAATCACCTATAGAAAGCTCTTTAGCAAGCTCTGGGTTTACATATAGACTACCTGTCTTCACTACAGGGTTGTACTTAAGCTTTACTCTTATCTCTTGCGGAGTGCTCTTTTGCTTTTTAAGGGCCTCTGCGGGAGGTATTATCGAGAGGAGGACTTTTATATCCCTCTTCTTTCCTAGCTCACCTTCTGATGACACTTAGGTAGCTCACCGAGTATCTTTTATAACTTTAGTTTAATAAGTAATCCGCAACACTTCAGTGGGTTATTTAGGTCGATGGTTCGATAATAGCTTTCATCACAGTTCATCTATAAGGGCTGTTTCCTTCTTGATTTTCCTAGGATTTGTTTTATAAGCCTTGTTTTTGCTTATTTTTATTAGGGTTAGCGAGTCTGAGAAGATATTGAGACTAAAGGATGTTTGTAGAAGGCTTGGTATTAGTTACACTACTCTTCACTCTTCATAGGTGGATCAAAGCGGGTTACATTAAGGCTGTTAGGGCTGTTGGTAGTAAGTATGGGGAAACTCCTTACAGCAGGGTCCCAGTACCTTAAGGAGTGACCTAGTAAACAGAGGCGATCATTATCGGACAAGAGTTATTGTTGCTACAGTAGTCAGTGCCGCGGCCGGGATTTGAACCCGGGTCACGGGCTCGAAAGGCCCGCATACTTGGCCGGGCTATACTACCGCGGCACCAGATAAAGTTTGATGATGCTGGCTTATAAAGGTTGGTCTCCAAAACAACGCGTAAAAAGAAGGGTTACTAGCGTTATTGGGTGTAGAGAAGTGAGTAAGACGATGAAGTTTGCGAGTGTTAGTGAAGTCCTTGAAAAACTCGTTAACGAGGTCTCAATAGACATAGAGGGAGAAGTCGTCGACATTCAGGACGCTGTTGGAAGATACGTCTATAGAGACTACATCTCAAGAGTCGACCTGCCCCCGTTCGATAGGTCCGCTGTAGACGGTGTTGCTGCGAGATTCACCGATGTTGCTGGAGCCTCAGAGACTTCGCCCGTGTTACTTAAGCTTGTCGGTAGAGTAGACGTAGACAGTAGCGACGTTACGTCGCTTAGTCAATTCGAAGCAGTACTAGTATCTACCGGTGCTCCAATACCTAGTGGAGCCGATGTTGTGATTCCCATCGAATACTGCCTTATAAGGGATAACCTAGTCTATTTGTATAGAACGTATCCGAGATACTCGAACATATCGTTTCGTGGAGAGGACCTTAGAGTAGGAGACACGATTGTTCGCAAAGGCACCAAGCTAAAGCCGTGGCATGTGGCAGCTTTAGCCGCATCAGGCTACGATAGTGTCGAGGTTTTTAGAAAGCCGAGGATCGCTGTACTGAACACTGGTGATGAAATACTGAAAGGATTAGTTCCTAACACGACTTATTACTTGATTACAGCATATATAAAAGAGATAGGTGGGGAAGTATCTTATACTAAAGTGGTTCCCGACGACATCGAGGAGATTTCGGAAGCCTTAAGAAGAGCTCTACAGGTTTCTGATATAGCAATCATAACCGGAGGGAGCTCGGTCGGGTCACGAGATCTAGCTCCAGACGCTGTTCTAAAGCTTGAGTCATCTAAAGAAATCTTTCGTGGAGTTAGAATCAGGCCCGGGAGAACAGCTAGTGCTTATCTCGTAAACGGTAAGCCGGTGCTCCTAATATCTGGTCTCCCAGTAGCGGCATATATAAGCTTAGAGCTATTTCTAACCCCCATACTTAATAAAGCCTTCGGTAGTGTCTCAGAGGTTAAACCGACAATTAGTGGGAAGTTGGTGCGGAGATTATCTAACGAGGTGGGGTTTAAGTCCTTCTATAGAGTTATTGCATGCCGAGACCGCGGTGAAGTCGTAATAATACCGCTCAGACTGACAGGTTCAGGTATACTCTCAACACTGATAAAGGCCAACGCTATCCTTGAAGTACCTGAGGACCTCGAGGGATACGACGAAGGCAGTGAAGTTGAGGTTACCTTAATTGGTCCACTAGAGGAGTGTTCTAACACCTCAAATTCAGAGACTAGGAAATCTAAGGAATAAGCATCTCGATATATTACTCTTAGTACTCTAATTCCTGTTCCTGAACATATTACCTATCAGAACCAACAGTAAATGGGGAAATTATGAGGCGTGACGACTTAGTTGAAGTACTACTGAGAGAGGAGCTTAAGATAGTCAACAAACACCTTCCCCATTACAGGAAGTCTCTAAAGGAGTTACTAAAAGAGGAATTTCCTAGTGTGATTTGTAGAGATGGAACGCAACACTTTTTCAGGAGAAGTGAACTAGAGAGGGTTTCGACACTTATTGATAAAGAAAACTGGGACCACGTCTTTCTCCCGGTCGTTATAACCATAATTCCAGAATCGAGAGGTATCGTTGGCGTGATAGAGGATAAATACGCTATAGAACTAGTAAGTAGAATTCTAGGTATTGAGCACCGAAGTGAGAAACTATTTATTTATGAACCTCAACTATTTGAGCTAAGGAGAAATTATTCCACCATATTTCAACTCGCCTTATCCTACACACCTGACCTCAGTTTCGACCTTGAGAAACCATCAAACACCTACACCAACACAAAACCCTTATAAACCTAACGTATCAAAACAATTATCAACCCTCTAAGTCCTAAGTGTTGGTATATCTTTGCTAACGGCTCTGCGAAATCGCTCGATCTGGCGTCATCAGCGTACGGAAAAGTGAAATCTATATTTACCTACCTCATTTCTAAGTGATTGGTGTCAGCTTGAGCGACATCGTAGCGAGTATCGAAGCCGAAGCTGAGAAATTACTTGAAAGTGCTAAGAAGAGAGCTCATGCTATAGTTACTGAGGCTAAAGCCGAAGCCGAGAGGATTCTTGCCGACGAAAGCTATAAGAAAGAGCTCGAGGAATTGAGAGTGTCGTTAGAGAGATCGCTAGAAAAGGAAATCCGCGAGATAACAATGCGTGCCGAAGAAGAGGTAAGAAGATTAATGACGATACCTGAAGAATCTTTAGACAGACTAGCTAAGAAGATAGCCTCAATAGTAGCAGGGATTCGGATTGAGTAGCATTAGGCAGGCTATCCTCAGCGACCCCGATGTAGCTGTAAAACTTACGATGATAGTACCAAGAGACTATGTTGGTGAAGTTACTGAGCTGATGGTGAAGAGAGGAGTACTTGAACCCGTAGCTCTGGAACCAGGTAGTCCAGAGTTTAAAGAAATTGAAAGCTACTTTACTCTCTTAGATAAAGCAAAGGAAGTGTACCAGTATCTCGAGTCAAATCTCGCAGAAAAAACTGTAGTGCGCATAGAGGTACCTCAGGATAGTCTCAGAGCAGTTTTAGAGTCACTAACCAATAACTTAGAAGAAGTATGTAAGAGAGTTAAGAACATCAACGAGCTAATTTCTCTACGTAACACAGAGCTAGAGGAACTTGAGGCGGTAAAGAAAATAGCAGAAGTACTACTTAGCAAGTACCCCGATGGAAAGGTTTCATTGTTAAATTACTCTGGAAAGCTCATAGTCATTAAATCAGTAGTAGCTACAGAAGGATCTTATGAAGTACTTAGGGAGAAGTCTGTCGCCATACTTGGGGAGGTTCAACATGGGAAGAAAATAGTAGCTTCTTTAGCGTTTGCCCCAGGAGTACTTGAGGACATAGTTAGGACCTCTGGATTAGATGTGAGGGTGCTGGACGTTAGAGAGCCTTCGGAAGAACGCTTAGATACCTTCGTCGCTAGACTAGAGGAGAAGATAGCTGAAATACGTAAGACTCTGGAGGAACTTGATAGCAAAAAGAGAGAAGTACTTAAATTTGTGACTAAGGATATAGCACTACTGAAGTCTCTAGTTGAAAGCGAGTATGAAAGGCTTAAAATTCTCCGGAGTGCTATTAGCTCTAAATACGTTGCTGTGGTATCAGGCTGGGTGCTTCGATCCAAGGTAAACGACCTTCTTAAGTCCTTAAGTTCCTACCCTATTTACGCTAGCATAGTTCCCGACGAGAATCCCCCAGTGGAGTTCAAGAATCTTGAGCCATTCAAGCCATTCGAGTTACTGACCGAGCTCTACGGTATGCCATCGCCGCATGAATGGGATCCCACCCCGCTGCTAACTTATTCGTTTCTACTCTTCTTTTCCTTAATGATGTCTGACGCAGGTTATGGATTAGGAGTTATTCTAGCCACGAGGTATATACTGCCTAAGTTTGTTTCAGACCCAGAATCTCCAGGGTTCGTGAGATTAAAGAAAATCCTCTATATTGGGGGAGTTCTCAGCGTGGTTGCTGGAATAGCATCTAAGAGCTTCCTCGGTTCTCTAGTTGGTAGATTCATACCAATAGAAAAACCACTTATTAATACTTTCAACATAATGGAGCTAATAGGGCTTAGCCTAATCATAGGTTTCGCATTTACCTTTGTATCCCATCTAATAGCTTTAGCTAAGAACATAAAGCTCCGTAAGAACTATGACTCAATATACGAAGTAGGCATACTGGTCTTAATGATCGGGGGACTATTCGTTGTGACACGTGTATTTAATCTAGGTTGGACATACGTCGCTGATGAACTCTATACAGTAGCACAATCTCTGACTATTGTAGGCATAGCTATGGTTATCTTTGCCAAGATCAAAACAACTGGTAGCGTTGGAAGTTTTCTGTGGCTTTTCGATGTCGTGGGGATAGTGGGTGACGTGTTCTCCTACGTTAGGATAGCCGGTATAGCTGGTGGCACGGCTTTCCTAGCAGAAGCGTTTAATAGTATACTTTCTGGAGTAGTTGGCAGTATAATAGAGTTCAACTACGTTATAGGCGTAGTTGCTGGAGTATTCTTAGTGTTGATTATACATACTTTGAATTTAGCGCTCTCAGCTGTGAGTCCGTTTGTCCATTCGTTAAGACTTTGCTTATTTGAGATATCGTCTAAGTTTTTTGAAGCCCAAGGAAGGAGAATCAAGCCAGTAAAGGTAGTTGTCGGGAAAGTAACCATATAGTCGCACAGAAACCTTAATACACTGTGACGTAAAGTACCTAACATAGACCTCGACTAAGAGTCGTCCCGCAGTCAATAACATAAGAAGAGTAGGCGGTATTCGCTAATAGTTCTGTTAAAATAAAAATAGCTAAAAGACAACGGGTATCGGGCTGAAGCATTTAACCATCTCTCGATGGAGGCTGAAAGGCTGGATAAGAAAACGTGAAAACCAATGAGCAACCACCCATCTCTTAACGGCTCTCTCCCTCGGCCCTACTTACGGGAGAGAGTTTCCTCAGGTTACCGTAGTTCACACCGCTCCCTACGGTGAGGCAGGTATCTTTCAAGTCCCCCTCGTCAAGCTCATCGAGCTCATTCCTACTCAAGATCGTCTTCTATATAGGGGTTTATGGGCTTCCAGAACGGAATAAGCGCAAACTAACCGTGTAACCATCGTGAAGAAAACTGTCCCTCGTTGAAAGCAATAGCGCATCTATATAGGGACTTCATGGTTTATAAACGAAGATAGCCGATTGGTAAGAGAACGACTCTTTAAGTAAATAAAAAACATTAAGTCGATTTATACCTATCACCGTGGGGTAATGCTTATATAGTGATTCTATAGTTGATTTAGGAG
>Ga0209080_1001870_pt1 | contig 10008 bp, 9 predicted proteins | sample JNZ110809AmetaG_FD_184123 | JGI IMG/M metagenome (GOLD analysis project Ga0209080, IMG submission 184123) | Hot spring microbial communities from Jinze hot spring, China to study Microbial Dark Matter (Phase II) - JNZ 110809A (SPAdes) (version 3) ...
CAACAAGATTGATAGGATCCCCGGCTGGGAGCCCCACCCTGGAGCCTCGTTCGTCCAGAGCTTCGCGCTGCAGGATCCCGACGTGCAAATGAAGCTCGAAGAGCTCCTCGCAGCCTTGATCGTTGATCTAAACAGGGAGGGCTTCATGGCGGATAGGTACGACAGGGTCAGGGATTTCACGAGGACTGTCGCGATCGTCCCTATCAGCGCGCTTACGGGCGAGGGCATAGCTGACTTGATGCTGGTTCTGGCAGGGCTTGCCCAGAGGTACTTGATTAACCGGCTCCACGTAGCAGAAGGCCCGGCAAAGGGGGTAGTGCTCGAAGTGAAGGAGACGCCCGGTCTGGGGACCACCGTGGCTGTGATCCTGTACGATGGTGTTCTAAGGAAGGGGGATACCGTTGTCGTAGGGGGCATGGAGAAGACGATTGTGACGCGAGTTAGAGCGATCCTCATGCCTAAGCCGCTTGACGAGATGAGGTCGCCAGAGGATCGCTTCTACCTGATGGATGAGGTGAGAGCGGCCGCGGGAGTGCTTGTGGCCGCTCCAGACCTCGATGGAGCTATCCCCGGTGCCCCATTTCTAGCCGCCCCTACAGATGAGGAAGTGAAAAAATTAGTTAGTGAAGTTGAGGAGGAGGTAAAGTCCGTCAGGGTTGCGCGGGACACTGTGGGTGTCGTCGTCAAGGCGGATACGCTGGGGACGCTGGAAGCCCTCGTCAGTTACCTGCGTAGGTTCGATGTACCAGTCAGGTATGCGGACGTGGGGCCGGTCGTAAAGCGTGACGTGGTAGAGGCCGAAATCGTCAAGAACGCTGATAGATTGAGAGCGGTTATCTTGGCCTTCAACGTAAAGGTCACAGAGGAGGGCGAGGTTGAAGCGAAGGCTCGGGGCCTACGGATCTTCCAAAGCAACGTGATTTACCAGCTGTTCGAGGAGTACCTGAAATGGTACGAGAGCGAGAGGGAGAGCGAGAAGAGGGCGGAGCTCGGTAGGCTGATTCTTCCCGGGAAGATCCAGATCCTCCCCGGCTACGTGTTCAGGAGGAGTGACCCGGCGATCGTGGGAGTAAAAGTCCTTGCAGGTAGAGTGCGCCGAGGCTCTCCCCTCATAACGAGGGAGGGCCGGGAGGCGGGTGAGGTCATGCAGATACAAGTGCAGAGGAAGCCGGTCGATGAAGCGGTCAAAGGACAGGAAGTTGCGGTCTCGATCCGGGGGAAAGTCATCATCGGGAGGCAGGTTAAGGAGGGTGATATCCTCTACGTGGACGTTCCCCTCGAGCACATCAACAAGCTGCTCGAGAAGTTCGCAGGCGATTTGAGCGAAGAGGAGGTTGCTCTCCTGAAGAGCCTCCGGGCCTTCAAACTAGGCTTCTTGGAGGTGCTGCCTCCCTAGCCAATCGCCAGCAAAATTTCAAATACCATTAAAGGGGCAGTCTGCCGATGGTCTCGTTCAAGGTCGTTATAGCGAATCCGAAAACTGGGCGCTCGGAGCAGGTAGAGGTTACGGGGCAGAACGCAGCCAGGCTGATAGGCCTCCGCATCGGCGACGTTTTCGACGGTAGTATAGTGGGAAAACCCGGTTTGAAGCTAAAGATCACCGGCGGTTCGGGGAAAGCCGGAGAACCGATGCTGCCCTTCCTACCGGGTGGAGTGAAGCGCTACCTTCTGCTTTCACGGCCGCCAGGCTACCACCCGAAGGATAAGGGCGAGAGAAGGCGTAAATTCGTTCGCGGCAACATGATCACAGAGGATATAGTCCAGATAAACACGATAATCGTCGAAGGCGGTGATGAAGTTGGAGAAGGGAGTGGAGCTTCGTCAACCTCTGGTTAACATAGGGACTGCCGGCCATGTGGATCACGGTAAAACGACGCTAGTCGAAGCCTTAACGGGAGTTTGGACCTCCAGGTACTCGGAGGAGTTGAAGAGGGGTATAACGATAAAGCTAGGCTACGCTGACACCACCATCCTGAAGTGCCCCTCCTGCCCACCGCCGCAGGCGTACTACACCTCTGCGACAGCCCCACAGAATGGCAAGTGTAAGTACTGCGGGAGCGAGCTGGTCCCGGTCAGGAAGATCTCCTTTGTCGATGTCCCGGGCCACGAGATGCTCATGGCCATTATGCTGGCCGGTACAGCGCTGATGGATGGGGTTCTACTAGTAACCGATTCGTCGCAACCCTGTCCCAGGCCACAGACGAAGGAGCACTTCATGGCTCTAACGATGGCGGGCGTTCGGAACCTGATCGTGGTGCAGAACAAGATAGACATCGTGCCGAAGGAGAGAGCCAAGGAGAACTACGAGGAGATCAGGGAGTTTCTCACCGGTACGTGGGCTGAGAAGGCACCGATCATCCCCGTCTCGGCGCTGCACCGGGTCAACATCGACGCTCTGATCTGGGCTATCGAGAAGTACATCCCCACCCCCTCTAGGGACCTGAGTAGGCCACCGCTCATGCTCGTTGCAAGGAGTTTCGACGTGAACAAGCCTGGGACATCCGTGGAGGAGATCAGAGGGGGTGTGATCGGTGGGATGGTAATCCAGGGCAAGTTCGAAGTGGGCGACGAGATCGAGATCAAGCCCGGCGTCAAGGTACAGGTGCGTAGGGGAGAGGTGAGGTACGAGCCGGTTATCACCGAGATAACCAGCTTAAGGTCTGGTGAGGAGGAATTGGACGTAGCCTACCCTGGAGGGTTGATAGGCGTAGGGACGAAGCTAGATCCCAGCATGACGAAAGGGGATAATCTCATGGGATGCGTGGTAGGGCGCCCGGGAGAAACCCCACCCGTGTACAACCAGCTGGAGGTTGAGTACCAGCTCATGGAACGCATCGTAGGTTTCGAGAGAGAGATCCGCGTAGAGCAGCTTAGGAGGGGTGAACCCCTCATGCTCAACGTGGGGACGGCGGTCACAGTCGGCATCGTAACCGCAGCCAAAGGTGGTACAGCATCTCTCTCGTTGAGATCACCTGTCTCAGCGCTCCCCAGAGCAACAGTTGCCATAAGCCGCCAGATCGAGGGGCGGTGGAGGCTCATAGGGTACGGTAGAATACTCGGCTAGCAACCTTGATCTATTAAGCCTGGAGCTCTCGATCCCTCACTCCGAGCCCGCGCTCTTTGAATTGTGCTACGTGAATCCTACAGCATTCCCGCGGCTCTGAATAAGCTGGCGAGAAGCCAGGATACTGCCATCGCTGCTGCCGTACCAGCAATCGATTTCTTCCAGCTTAGATCGCCGATTATCTTGAAGGTTAGGAGCGTGAGAACCATGTTCCATATCGTTCCAAAGTAGCTCATAGCATCGAGAAGGTACCGTAGGGGGATGCCGATGTGCGAGGAGGTGAGATCTAGCCTGTACAGGTAGGCCGTTAAAGCGAGAAGCCTCGGGTAAGCGCCAGGCTGGCTTACGAGTTCTACAGCGGGAACGATTCGTGAAGCGATCACGTAAGATGCAAAGTACACGGAGAACGCTAGGAGCTGAGAAGAGAGGATGTAACCTGTCGCGGAGAATACAGTAAACCCCTCGATCCTTGAGCCAAAGAGGTACATTATGAACCAGTAGATGACGAAGAGTATGAACCAGAAGACAAAGAGTGTGGCGGCTCTCATCGAGACGTAGCCCGCGATGTTCGAGTAAAACATGTCGAGCAGCGATTCCCTCGTGCCGTTCGTGACGATCGTGACGCCGGTCACCAGCTGAGCGGCGATGAGGGTCTGAATCGCGAAAGTGATGGAGAGGAGTATGGCTGGTCCGGAAGCGTCCGGCGAAAACTTCACTTCCTCAACAAGCTTGAAAGGCTCGAGGTACATCTGGGCTGTTCTCCTGCCAGCCCTTGCGAGGGCTTTCGCGAAGGCGCGCGCTAAGCGCCCGAGAGCCTTCAGCCTTTGTACGTTCAAACTCCCACCAACGTCGTTGTGTACTCGATACCCGGGATACCGCGGATCATTGTTACAACCTTATCGAGCTCGCTGAGCGAATCAACCTCCACTATTATCACGGCATCCCAAGCACCGTATGTGATGTAAGCCTCCTTAACGCCCTTAATCTCCTTAACTTTGAACACTACGTCGTACTCCATGCCCGTCCTTATCGTCGCCAACACGAACGCTAGCACCGGCCTCTTCAAGAGTCTCAACCCTAGATAGCGGCCTAATTTTTAAGTTTCCTCACTAAGGGTCAGTCTGACTCAAAGCTACCTATATAATCTCCAGCCAGTAATTTGGTGCGATTAGGCTATGAGCATTGATCAAGCTCTCCAGCTTTGGGTGGAGAAGTACAGGCCACGCAGATTGGACGAGATGGTAGATCAGAGGGAGATCGTTGCGAGGCTGAAGGAGTTCGTGAAGGACAAGAACATACCGCACCTTCTCTTCGTTGGACCCCCTGGCACGGGTAAAACGACTGCCGCGCTCTGCGTGGCGTACGAGCTGTACGGAGAGTACTGGCGTGATAATACCCTGGAGCTGAACGCTTCAGACGAGAGGGGTATAGATGTGATCAGGACGCGCATCAAGGATTACGCGAGAACAATGCCGATCGGCGAGGTCCCCTACAAGCTGATAATCCTCGACGAGGCGGACAACATGACGGGCGACGCTCAGCAGGCGTTGAGGCGCACGATGGAGCTCTTCTCCAGGACGGCCCGCTTCATCCTGATCGCTAACTACGCCTCGAAGATCATTGAGCCGATACAGTCGAGGTGCGCGATCTTCAGGTTCCAGCCGATACCCAAGGAGGACTTCATCGGCCGGCTCAGCTACATCGCTGAGAGGGAGGGGGTGAAGGTGACGCCAGAGGGCCTCGAAGCAATCTGGGAGGAGAGCGCTGGCGACATGAGGAAAGCCATCAATACCCTACAAGCGGCGGCAGCCGTAGCCAGCCTGGTTGACGCGGATACGGTCTACAAGGCTATTGGGAAGGTGACGCCCACTGAGGTGCGGGAAATGCTCAAGCTGGCGATCTCCGGGGACTTCCTCGCGGCGCGGGAGAGGCTGAGGATTCTGCTATACTCTTACGGGCTCTCAGGCGTCGACGTTGTCAAACTCATCTACAGAGAGGTGACATCGGCTAGAGGGGGCTTGGATCTGGACGACAAATCGCGCCTCGAAGTAATGGAGCTCATAGGGGAGGTCAACTACAGGCTCGTTGAGGGCGCGGACGACGAGATCCAGCTAAACGCCCTTCTGGCTAAGCTAGCGCTAGTGGGAAAGGGAGCCTATAATGTCCGCTAGAGTTGGCCTCTGGGTTGAGAAGTACAGGCCAAGGAAGATCGACGACGTCGTCGGCAACCCCGAGGCTAAGAAGGCTTTCGTCGCTTGGCTTAATAGGTGGCTGGCGGGAAACCCTCCCGATAAGAAGGCGATCCTCCTCTACGGCCCGCCAGGCTGCGGCAAGACCAGCCTCGTCCAAGCGGCTGCCAACCAGCTGGGGTTAGAATTGATCGAGGTGAACGCCAGCGACGTGAGAACCTCTGAAGCACTGCAGAGGAAGGTTCTCAAGGCAGCCATGGAGGGGACCTTAGCTGGCGCTAGAGGTAAGGTAATCCTCCTTGACGAGGTGGACGGTATCGACCCGCGAGCGGATAGAGGCGGGCTTGAAACGATCTTTGAGATCATCCAGAGGTCGCGTCATCCCGTGGTGCTGACGGCTAACGACCCTTGGGATCCCAAGCTGCGAGAGCTCAGGAACTACTGCGAGATGGTGGAGTTCAGGAAGCTCGGCAAGCGGGACGTGATGAAGGTCCTTAGCGAGATCTGCAAGAGGGAGAGTGTCGAGTGCGACCCGGCCGTCCTCGACGCCATCGCCGAGAACAGCGAGGGCGATCTGAGGGCCGCCATCAATGACCTCCAGTCGATAGCTGAGGGGCGGAGGAGCGTGAAGCTGGAGGATCTTGAAATCCTCGGCTACCGCGCCAAGCAGCTGAACATGTTTGAGGTCGTGCGCTCCGTCTTGACCACTAAGCGCCCTGAAGCAGCCCGCTCCGTCCTCAGCATGCCCTCCCTCGATTACGAGATGCTGATGCTCTGGCTCAACGAGAACATCCCGCATCAGTACTCACCCAGCCTTACAGCGATCTCCGACGCCTACGACGCGCTTTCGAAGGCAGACGTCATGCTGGCCCGGATAAAGAGGAGGCAGGCCTGGGCCCTCCTCCCCTACGCGCTAGATCTGATGACGGTCGGCGTGGCATCGGCGCGGGATAAGCCCCCCTTCAAGTTCGTCAAGTACGAGTTCCCCAGGAAGCTGAGGCTGCTCGCATCAACGAGAGAGGAGAGGGAGGAGAAGCTGAGGGTTTTCCGGGCGATCGCTCGCGCCTGCCACACGTCTGTCCGCACAGTTATGCTCGAAGTTGCCCCCCTTCTGAAGCTGATCTGCGAGAGCGATCCGGAGCGGGGCTCTAGGATAGCTGAAAGCCTCGGACTGCCCCCCGACGCCCTCTTCAGGGCCCTCGGAGTTGAGCGTCGCCCGGTTAAACCGGCTGCCCCCTCTAGGCCGAGGCGCCGCGCTTAATCTCCTCCCTCACCATCGTTATGAGCTCTCGCTCCAAGGTCTGCAGGGGGATAGCGGACAAGCCCACGAGGGTCGTCCTCCCCCTCTGCCCCTTGCCTGAGCGCTCCGCTGATACTATGCCCATCCTCTTCAGATTTTGCACGTACTCCCACACCGTCGTATGCCTCCGAGGCGGCACACCGTACTCCTCGCACACCTCCTGGTACTCCATCTCCAGCAGCCCCATCGGGATCTTGCTTACGAACTTCTTGCGCTGCAGCAGCCTAGCGAGAGCAAGTAGGAGCAACTTCTCCTCCAGCTTTAGGTTCCGGAGAACCTCCCTGGGGACCGGCATGATGTCGCTGTACGCCCTCCTCACGTCCTCCGGCTCGATAACGCCCCTCCCCTCGCTCTCAGCGTACTTCCCCGCTCTATAGAGCAGCTCAATTGCCAGCCTCGCGTCCCCTCTACCACCCTTATCGTATCCCACGAGCTCCGCGATCATCCCGAGCACCTCGTCGCTGGCCGCCGACTCGTACAGGGCACCCTCCTCGAGAATCCTCCGCCACAGGATGTCCATAAGCTGCTGCGAAGTGTAGGGGTAGAAGCGGATGAGGTTATGCTGCAGCGTGCTCTGTATCGAGGGGTCGAGGATCAGGAACTGGAGGTCGCGGAAGACGAACATTATCCCAGCCCTGTGGACGGTATCGCCGACCACTTCGCTCAACCGAGTCAAGTTGTACAAGGTGTCCTCCCTACCCCCGGTGATGTAATCCGCCTCATCGATCGTGACTACGAGGTACTTGTTGGCGTTCTTGAGGTGGTTCCAGATCATGTACAGCAGCTCCTCCCTGGAGTAGCCGCGCCGGGGCACGTTCAAACCCAGATCCCTCCCGATCTTCTGGAGCACAGAGAAGAACGAGCGGTTAGCGTGGCAGTTGACGTAGGAGTACCTGATCACCGCGCCCCCGCGGGTCTTCAAACCGTCTACGCTTTCACCGAACTTCTTAGCCACAGCCGTCTTACCCGTGCCCACATCGCCCACGAGTATGACTCGCACGAACACCGAGCCCGGGCTCGCCAGAAAGGGCTTGAAGTACTCCCTCAGCTGCCTCAACTGCTCCTCCCTGTGTGGGAGGTTCTTCGGGATGTAATCTACCTGCAGCTTACTCTCATCCCGGAAGATCCTACTTCCAACCCAGAGACCATCGTAGGACATTCCCACTACCTTACCTTTCAGCTCTAGTGAATGACAATCAAACAACGCTTAAAGACTTTACCGCAGCCGGTGCGGAACACGCGTGAAGTATCGGAAGGCAAAACACCCCTTAAGAGCCTGGAGCGTCAAAGAGCGGTTGCACGAACGCTGGGGGTCCCCGCCGAAACCGCGCTGGATAGGCATCCATCCCCGTCCAGAGAGTGTCGGCAAGCGCGGCCACCACTGCAGAGCGCATCGCGCGAGAGCACCTCCTAGGCTGAACCCTGCGATCAGAGGGCCCAGCGACAGCGGAGAGCCCGCAACCTCACTAGATTTAGGTACTCAAGTTTAAGTATCATGCTGGAAAAATAGAACGAACTAGACAGCGAGCAGGAGTAGCCAGTTCCCTTCATCCCTCTGTACCAATACGGTCCGTGCTCTTACGCCGTTTCGACCGGTCAGGTTCAGCTGCCCCGCCCGTAACGCTATGAGCTCCTCCAACATGTGCCTGTCTATAAGCCCGCCCGTTCGAGCTTCCACGCTTCTCAGCTTTACGCCTAGGCGAGCGGCTTGAGCTAGCAGCTCATCCACAACTGCTTCGAGGCTACCCTCAGCTGAGGCTAAAACCCTGCGGACGCGCAACAGCCCCCGCACTGGGTACTGCTGGAGCAGGCCGATAAGGTGGTCGTGGCTAAGGCTGCTGTACACGACAATGCCCCCCTCGATGAGCTCCAGCTTGACGCCCCTATCGTGGGGGTAGAGGGCGTCCATGAGATCCCTCGCTACGCGCTTCTCCTTGCCCCGCTCCGTGCTAACCAGGAGCTTCGGCCCTCCAGTCACGGTAGACGCCCTTCAGGAATCTTGTTAAACCCCCCGCTCCCTCATGTGTCGAGGCGTCTTGAGGCTGAGGATCCCGCTTAGAGCCGGAGTCTTCGAGCTGGAAATCACCGTGTGCAGCGTGCCCGATCTCCTTCCACACGAGGAAGTGATTCCGGAGCACCTGAGGGGTCTGGTCAGCGCGTTCGCGCGCAGCCGCTACCAGAGGAACCCGGTGATCGTGGACGCGAGCAGCAACCTGATCCTGGACGGCACCCACCGGTGGGCTGCGATGAGGGAGCTCGGGTTCCCACTGATCGCGGCCTGCAAGGTCGACTACATGAGCCCCCTCGTGGAGCTGGACACGTGGGCCCGGGTGTACGACTGGGCGGGCTCAGACGTGGAGAAGGCGCTGGAGGGTTTCGAGGTGGAGCGGGTGGACCTGGAATCGGTGAGGGAGTCCGACCTCGCCGTCATCCACCGTAGACGGGCTTACGTGGTTCGGCACGAGGGGGTGAGAGACGCTTTCGAGAAGCTGCGAAGCCTGGAGCGGATGCTTGAGAAGCAGGCAAAGCGCCCCTCCGCTTACGTGCCCCGCTCAAGCTGGCCGCTGCACGCGCACAAGCCCCTTCTCATCCTTCCGCCATCACCCTCCAAAACCGACGTGCTAGAGGCGGCCCGCGAGGGCTACCTGATGCCCCCGAAATCCACGCGGCACATCATCCCAGCCAGGCCCGTGGGAGTGAACGTGCCCCTGAGACTGCTGAGGAAGCGATCGCTCGACCCAGAGCTCTTCGAGGAGGTTCTCAGGCAAAGACGGCTTCTCCTGCTCCAGCCCCCCGTGATGCTGGATCGAGAGTACCAGGAAGCCCTGCTCATGTTCGCCTGAGGCGACAACCATGAGGGGCCGTTTTCTGGTGGGCTTCAGGTTCCCGGCGGAGCCGGAGAGCATCGAAGCGGTTGAACCGACCCTAAGCAGGGTTAAGGAGCTGCTGGAGCAGCGGGGCGCGATCCTGGACGGGTGGGAGTACGACCAGCCCGAGAACCTCCTCCTCATACACCTCCACTGCGAGCCTGAAGCGCTGCCAGAGGCGAAGAGGGTTGTGTCGGAAGCGCTGTGGAGGAGCCTGGGGTTGAGGAGCGAGCCGGTGATGCTGGGCCCCCGCGGCTTCGTTGACGTTGAGGAGGCCCTACCAAGCCCAAGCACCCTCGGTTTCCTGATCAGGGTCGCCGCCGAGGGCGTTGAGCACAACGGGCTGGGGAAGGGTGTGTTGCCCCTCTTGATCCACTACCTGTGCGGCTTCAGCAGGGCGAGGACGTTGCTGGCAGCTTCCTACCTGGGCTTCGACCCAGCGGAGGTCGACGCGGAGCTCTCGCGCCTAGCGGAGCAAGGCTACTTGAGCAGCGACTTGCGCGGGCTGACGAGGGAGGGTGAGAAACTACTGAACTCCCTTCTACCGAAGCTCAGGATCCAGCCGCGCACCCAGACGAGCGGGGGGAT
>Ga0209080_1001873_pt1 | contig 10004 bp, 10 predicted proteins | sample JNZ110809AmetaG_FD_184123 | JGI IMG/M metagenome (GOLD analysis project Ga0209080, IMG submission 184123) | Hot spring microbial communities from Jinze hot spring, China to study Microbial Dark Matter (Phase II) - JNZ 110809A (SPAdes) (version 3) ...
TACTTTATCATCCCCCTTTGATTTTCTTTTAGAAGTGGAAACTTTAGTTCCTTCCATCTCTTGAGAGGGCTTTGGGGCAGGAACTGCTTCTCCACCCATGAGAGGCAAAAAGGATTGATACTGCTGTAAGAGCTCTGCGGGGATATAGGTGGTATACCAGAGGATCTGGGCACGCTGAATGGTTATGTGGGGAAGGCCAAGAAGCACAGGAAAGAGCCCCCTCTCCTGGGAAACCATCAAAGCAGGCCATTCCATCTCGAAAAAATCTCTCTTTTCCAGGACAAATTGGAGGTTCTCATAGAGAGGATTATAACAGACCAGGCCCAGATAGAGGCCTGTAGGTAGTTGAATAAGCACGGGATTTTTGGCAACAGGTTGGCTCTGCATGATACTCAAATTTTAGCCTATTTTAATTCCCTTGCAAGAATTTGTGCCCCCTTGTCAGGTGTAACCTTATGAAATCCACTAAGCCTGGGACCTCCACTTTAAAATCAAGGTAGAAGAGGTTTTCCACAGGGGGAAGTTTAAGGTAATCCTTAAGTGTGGTGAGATAATACTTTTGGGGATCTAAAGTAAAGTGCCTATAGTCATAGTGATCTGGAAGGGCAAGAAATTTCTCTAAGGGTATTTTCAGGTCCTTTAAAACCTGAAGAAATTGAGTGTTATAACCCAGACCTGAAAAGGCTATAAATTTGATCTCCCCTGAGGGTTTAAAATCCTTGCCTGATGCCCTGCAGATTTTCCATTCACTGCGGTAAAGCTTGAATACAGGTTTGTCTTCAAAGGCAAAGTCAAAGGGCTCTACCTCTTGATAGGTTAGCACTATGGCATGGGCCCTTTTGAGGGAACTTAAAGGTTCTCTGAGTCTTCCAAAGGGTAAAAGCCTGTCTTTTAGGTCTGCCTTTTTTAAAAGCACGAGGTCAAGATCACGATAAAGCCTTCGGTGCTGAAAGGCATCATCAAGTAAAAGCAACTCTATGTGGTGTTCTTCAAACATCCTTTTTCCACCCAAGTAGCGATCTTCACAAACAGAAATCACTATTTGTGCATGACCTCTTAGAACAAACCCTAAGAGATAGGCCTCATCCCCTGCATCCCTCAAAGAGGCCTTTAACTTCCCTTCTGAAAACACTTCTCTATAGCCAGAGCTACTTCTCTTGTAACCACGAAGGAGAATTCCAACTCTGTAGTGTTGGGAGAGCTTTTCTGCAAGAAAGCGCGTAAGAGTAGTTTTCCCAGTGCCTCCACAGGAGAGATTTCCCACGGAGATTACAGGCAAAGGGAGCCTTTTTATACTTAGGAGGCCTAAGTCATAGAGGAAGTTTCTCAGAGAGACTGCCCAAAGGTAAGGATTAAGAAGAGAGAGGGCTTTCATTTTTCTCTTTTAATTTCTTTAGGTCCTTTAGAAGGAAGGAAACAAAGATTAAGCCACCTAAGAGGGCGCTAAGATATTGGCTAAGAACGCGCCAGAGCATGACAAAGAGGCCTAAGTATTCCTCCTTTAAATGGGGAGAAAAGATAGGAAGGGCCCCAAGTTCCCCCACACCACTTCCCCCAGGGGTAGGACTTATAAAGATAGCGTATAACAGGGGAAGCTGGTCGATAAAAACCTCCTTTATATCAGCCCCTCTATTGAAGGCCTTGGTCAAGAAAACTCCCATAAGTAAAAAACTGAAATATAGGAGGACACTTAACCCTAAGGCCAAAAGAAAGGTCTTCTTCTTTGTTCTAAAAAAGATTTTACAGGTTACCACATATCTTAAAAAGGTCCTTCGCAGCTTGGTCATAAAATCAAGGTGTTTACCCCTCTCTTTGCCTCGAAAGAGGAGTTTAAAGGCTGTATAGGCAAGAAGTGATATTATCAAAAGAACCCCTACAATGAAGAGGAATTCCTTTGTTTGTTTGGGATCCTTCAAGAGGGCCTTTAAAGTGAGGGGAAAAAAGAGGAGATAGAAGAAAAAACCAGAAAAACCCTTCATGGTGACGATAGTCATGATTTGATAAAATTGTCCTCCCTTGCGGGCAAGGGTATAGAGGGGTAAAAATTCTCCCCCTAAGTGGGCTGGAGTGACGGTGGCTCCAAAGGTATTGGTTAGTGAGACGAGATAGCCATACCAGAGGGGATAAACCACACCTAAAGCCCTGGCCAAAACAATGACCCTCAGCGTGTCAAAGGTGTGAAAGAGAAAAAGAAAAAGCAAAGTGAGGGAGAGGTATTTTTTATCGAGAAGCTTTAGCGTGCTTAAAAGGTCCTTGGGAAAATATTTATATCCTAAGTAGGTAAAAGATAAAAGAATGATAAAGAGGGAGATAAGAAATCCATAAAAAAGATTGCGCATCATGGTGTAGGCCATTATAACATATGGAAGGGACTTTTAAAACAGAACTTTTCTGGTATCTTATAGACAGAAAGCCTAATCTTCTCAAAAGGTTTCTACTCCATGGAAAAGAGAATACTCTGGGCACCTTGGCGGGGAGTATACGTGAGTGAAAAAAAGAGGGAAGGCTGTATCTTTTGCCCTCCCTTTGAAGGGGTCTCCCCTGAGGACAGGCCTATTCTCTATTTTGACGCCCTGGTCATGGTTATGCTCAACAAGTTCCCCTATAATACTGGGCATCTCTTAATCTCTCCAGTAAGACATGTTGCGGACCTGGAAAGCCTTAGCGAGGAAGAGCTTTTAGCCTTGATGAAAATGGCTCAACAAGCCCTGAGTATACTTAAAGAGGTGCTAAAGCCTGATGGCTTCAATGTAGGTTTCAACCTTGGTAAGGTCTCAGGAGCAGGATATCCTGACCACATCCATCTCCAAATCGTGCCCCGCTGGGAAGGGGATGTCAATTTTTTGACTCTTTTATCTGAGGTTAGGCTTGCCTCTCAGCATTATTTACAGGTTTATGAAAGATTAAAGCCCTATTTTGATAGGCTAAAAAGATAAGTAATTTTTTCTAATTGAATTGAGGGCATTCATGAGAAAGATTCCCAAGGTCATGTCTACTCAACATCCCGACAATGTGTCCCTTCCCTTTTTTGCGGAAACTCCTGATATGTCGGGAGATGATGAGATCCAAGAGGCCTATTATGCCTTTTCTCACCTTGGTTGTGATGAACAGATGTGGGATAGTGAAGGTAAAGAAGTAGACGATTTTGTGGTCAAAAAACTTTTAACCAAATATCCCCATTTTTTCAGGAAAAAGCGCTTAGGAGAAGAGCTCTTTCTCACTCTGCGTGTGCCTAACCCTGCTATTGAAAAAGAAGAGGCTAAGATTTTAGTTGAGGCCTTAGAGAGTATCCCCAGATCTATGGATGCAGCAAGGCTATTTTATGAGGGTGAGCCCCCAACTCCAATCTTTGAAGTAATCCTGCCTATGACTGTTTCTGCAGAGGAATTGAACAGGATTTACTACTTTTATAAAAATTTTATCTCTGGTAAACAGAATCAGCCTATTTATGAGGGCTCTATTACCGTGGCAGAATGGGTTGGGGAGTTTTTGCCTGAGAAGATAAATGTCATCCCTCTTTTTGAAGATGTGGGTTCTATGCTAAGGGCTGATGAGATCGTGAGGGAATATTTGAAAGACAAAGAGGAGGATTACCTAAGGGTCTTCCTTGCAAGATCTGACCCTGCTCTTAACTATGGGGTTATCTCTGCCGTCTTAGCTAATAAGATTGCCCTTAAAAGGCTCTACAAGCTCTCTCAGGAAATAGAAAAGGAGATTTATCCCATCCTTGGTGCTGGCTCACCTCCCTTTAGAGGTAATCTCACTCCTTACACCGTAGATTATGTGCTCTCCGAATACCCTTTAGTAGAAACCTTTACTGTGCAATCGGCCTTTAAATATGATAACCCTATAGAGGATGTCATAACAGCCATTAAGAGGATCAAAAACTTTGTGAGATATCCTATTGAAGATTTTGAAGAGGCTCTTGCCTTGACCCTTATTGAAAAGACTACTTACGAATATCAAGGGATAATTGAAAAAATAGCTGAGCTCATTAATCTGATTTCCCGCTATGTGCCTAAAAGAAGGATGAGAAAACTCCATGTGGGGCTCTTTGGCTATTCTCGTCAATTTGGTAAGATTACTCTGCCCAGGGCTATAGGTTTTTGTGCGGCCTGTTATTCCATTGGCTTGCCCCCTGAAATACTTGGTTTTTCTGCCTTAACTAAAGAGGAACTCTGGCAACTAAAGGGCCTATATAAAAATTTAGAAATTGATCTCTCCATTGCCTTGAAATACTTTAATCCTAAATCCATAGAACTTTTACCAGAAATTAAAAATCAAATTTTAAAGGCCCTTAATGTCATAAACAGGCTTAATTTACATGTGGAAACTGATTTAGAGCATAGAGAAATTACAAGCCGAATTATTAGGGATTTGAAGGGAGAAAACTACTCTAATCTTAGCAATCTTATTATTGAGGCCGCCCTTTTAAGAAAATTCCTTGGTTAAGGGGCAAAAAAATCAGGAAAGGCAAGGCGGGCTCTAAAGGCTAAAAGGGCAAGCTGCCTTAAGAGATGATCCACAAGGACAATCCTTGCCATGGCAGAAAGAACAGGCACTATGCGGGGAATAGCGGAAAGATCATGCCTTCCCCCCACCTGGATCTCTACCTCCTCTTTGCGAAGGTTCACCGTCCTTTGAGGAAGCCTGTGACTGGGGATAGGTTTAACCGCAACCCTAAGGATTAGATCCTGCCCAGAGGAGATCCCTCCAAGCATACCTCCTGCATCATTTTTAAGAAAACCTCTTGGAGAAATGGGGTCGTTATTTTGAGAGCCCTTTAGAGTGGCCACTCGGAAGCCTGCCCCTATTTCCAAGCCCTTAATAGCGCCTACAGAGCATAGGGCCTTAGCTAAATCGGCTGATAATTTGTCAAAAACTGGTTCACCAAGGCCAGCTGGAACATTTTTAGCAAGGATTTCGACAATACCCCCTAAGGTATCTCCCTCTTTGGCAGTTTCCTCAATTTTTTGAAGCATCCTTTTATAGGCCTCAGGGTCAGGGCAAAAAAGTCTGTTCTGATAGATAAAGTTAAGGTCTCTTTCCTTGGCCTCAACCCCACCAAGATTAATTGTATAGGCATGGACCTCAATTCCGTACTCCTCAAGGACCCTTTTAGCCACAGCACCAGCAGCCACCCGCGCCACAGTCTCTCTCCCGCTTGCTCTCCCACCCCCTCGGTGATCCCTTATGCCATACTTCATGAAATAGGTAAAATCGGCATGCCCTGGTCTAAAGACCTCTCGGAGAGGCTCATAGGCAGAGCTTTGAGGATCTATGTTATAGATTACCAAGGCAATGGGGGTTCCAGTGGTTACGCCCTCAAAGACCCCTGAGAGAATTTCCACCTTGTCGGCTTCTTTACGGGGAGTCTCTCCCTTAGCCTTACCAGGCCGCCTTTTTTCTAATTCTTCTTGAATATATTCCTCTGTAAGGGTTAGACCTGGTGGACAGCCATCTACAACTGCTCCAAGGGCTTTGCCATGAGATTCCCCAAAAGTGGTTACTCTAAAAAGGGTCCCGATGGTATTGCCTGCCATGCCTTGTATTTTATCTCAAAAAGTGAGTTTAGGCAAACTATATTCTATAGGGTATGGTCATGGGAAAAGCAGGCTTGACTTACCAAGTGAGAGGGAGCTTGAAAAATTTAAAAATTTTCCTATACTCAAAGATATGAGGGGAAAAATCTTGTTGCAAAAAATAAGAGAAGCCTTTCCTCCTAAGCAAGCTCAAGTTCTTGAGGAGCTCTTTGACTTCTTGGATGAATTGGTCAAGGTCCATGATTTCAACGAATTGAAGGCCATAGTAGCAGAAATTGCCAAAGAACAAAAGGAACTTGCTGAGGCTCAAAAAAGAACTGATGAAAAGATGAGAGAACTTGCTGAAGCCCAGAAAAGAACTGATGAGAAGGTGAAGGAACTTGCTGAGGCTCAAAAAAGAACTGAAGAGGAGATTAAGAGGTTAGCTGAGGCTCAAAAGAGAACTGAAGAAAAGGTAAAAGAACTTGCTGAGGCCCAAAAAAGAACTGAAGAGGAGATTAAGAGGTTAGCTGAGGAGCATCGCAAAACAAGGGCGCGTTTGGACCGTCTTTCTCAGGACTTTGGAGGCTTTACCAGAACTTATTCTTATGCCTTTGAAAATGAGGCCTATCGGAACTTGCCTAAGCTTTTAAAAGAAAAGTATGACCTCGAAGTAATAGAAAGATTTGTTAGGACAGAAATTGAAGGAGAAGAAATTAACTTTTTTGCCAAGGCTAAGAAAAACGGTTGCATTTGCTATATTGTTGGGGAAGCCAAACTCAGATTTGATGACAATAAGCGAGATTTTGAGAAGACTTTTAAAGAGATAGAAAAAAAAGTTCAGGCTGTTAAGAAGGCCTATGGCGATGTAGAGATCATCATGCTCCTTGTTACGCATTTTGCCAAGCCAAGGGCCTTAAGGATGGCTCAGGAAAAGGGAATACTTGTTGTCCAAAGTTTTGAATGGTGATCTTTTCTAACCCCCATTCCTCGATCCCCTTTTATCGCGTAGCAGTTCAAACCCCTTTAGTAAAGTTTAGGGTGGTTTATAAGGAAAGTGACCTCTTGGTCTTAGCAGAGAGAGATCTGACTAAGGAAACCCTTAATTTAGTAAGAGAGATTAGGCTTCCCCTTGAGGGATATATCATGAAAAATCCCACTTTTCTTAAGAGCTTAGTTCCTCTACCAGAAGACCCAGAGGCTCCCCCTTTGGTGCGAAAGATGCTTACAGCTGGACAAGTAGCTAAGGTGGGGCCCATGGCCTCAGTTGCTGGAGCTATTGCCGAAGCGGTGGGAAGGACTCTCATAAAAAAAGGCCTTACAACAGAAATAGTTGTAGAAAATGGAGGAGACATTTTCCTTGCCTTGAAAAGAGAAGCCAAGGTTGCCCTCTTTGCAGGAGACTCCCCTTTTTCAGGAAAAATGGCCCTACTTATCCCTGCAGACCTTCAGCCCTGTGGAGTATGCACAAGCTCAGGCAAGGTTGGACATAGCCTTAGCTTTGGCCTTGCAGAGGCTATCACTGTTGTCCATAAGGATACCGCTATAGCCGATGCCTTAGCCACAGCCTTTGGTAACATGATCAAAGAGGGAAAAGACTTCCATAAAATTATAGCTAAAGCAAAAAAAATAGAAGACCTCTATGGCGTGTTTGCCGTGCTGAATGACAAATTTTATGCCTTTTCCACAAAAATTAAGCTTGAGCCTATTTCTACCACTTTCTCACCTAAAGGATAATCCTCACCTGCCTAAGCAGGATAAGTGTAATCTATCCCTCTCCCCATAGATCCCTCATTTTGGGCAGTAAAAGAGAGCTTTAGTAAGATGCTACTCATATTATTAGCTAATATTATTAGCTAATATCCGTGAAAAAGTGAGGAGGTTCTATAATTACTTTTTTCCGATTTTACATGGAAAAAGAGAAATAAGATTGGTAGCTCCACCTTTTACGTGGGTTAAATTTCACAACAATTTGCAGGCTGAAGCCTGCGCCTACCCGCGGTTTATGATGTAATCATTAGGATGAAATTCGGAAAATTTTAAAACACCTCCGTGAGAAAGTTGAAAAAGAAAAAATACTCCTTATAATAACCTTAACATTTTACTCAAGAGTTAAGGAAAATGAAGCCCTTCCTAATCATTGCTGGTCCCTGCGTTTTAGAAGACCTTGATACTGCCTTATTGATTGCCCAGACGCTAAAGGACCTTACCTCTTCTTACGGCTTTAACTTTATCTTTAAGGCCTCTTTTGATAAGGCTAATCGCACCTCTTTATTCTCCTACAGAGGCCCAGGCTTAGAGAAGGGTTTGGAAATGCTTGCAGAGATCAAAAGTAAAGTTCAGGTTCCTATAACTACAGATGTCCATGAGACCTGGCAGGTTAAACCCGTTTCCGAGGTAGTGGATGTGCTTCAAATTCCCGCTTTTCTCTGCAGGCAAACAGATCTCCTACTCAAAGCAGGAGAGACAGGAAAAACTGTTAATGTTAAGAAGGGGCAATTTCTCGCCCCTTGGGATACAAAATATATTGTAGAGAAGGTTAGAGCTTCCTCTCCTCAAGAGGTGTGGCTCACTGAGCGTGGTACCTCCTTTGGCTATCGCAATTTGGTGGTGGATTTTAGAGGTATCCCTATCATGAAGGAATTCGCCGATAGAGTCATCTTTGATGCCACCCATAGTGTGCAATTGCCAGGGGCAGGTGAGGGAAAATCTGGAGGCGAAAGAAGGTTCATCCCCTACTTAATTAGAGCTTCCCTTGCCGTAGGGGTGGATGGACTTTTCATGGAAGTACATCCTGAACCAGAAAAGGCCCTCTGTGATGGCCCAAACTCTCTTCCCTTAGAAAGCCTTGATAAAATTTTCAAAGAGATTAAAGCCCTTTTAGAGGCCCTTACCAGTGTGGGAGATCTCTCCTGAAGTCTTAGAAAGGGCAAGCCATATTAAGCTTCTCCTATTAGATGTGGACGGGGTCTTAACTGATGGAGGAATCATTATAAATGGAGAAGGGGATGAAATTAAGGTCTTTTCTGTGCTTGATGGGATGGGTATAAAGCTACTTCAGAGGGCAGGTGTGGAGGTGGGGATCCTATCAGGAAGATTTTCCCCAGTGGTAAAGCATAGGGCTAAAGAGCTTGGCATTGAACTTGTATATCAAGGGGAACTTGCTAAGTTACCTGCCTATGAAAAAATCCTTAAAGAGAAGGGGCTAAAGGACCATGAGGTAGCTTATGCAGGAGATGACTGGCTGGATATTCCTATTCTGAGGAGAGTTGGCCTTGCCCTCGGGGTGCCCAATGGCTGGCCACCTGTCAACCAGTATGTTCACTATGTGACCAAAAGAGAAGGCGGCAAAGGGGCTGTAAGAGAAATCTGCGAACTCATCCTCAAAGGAAAAAATCTATGGGAAAACTTTTTAGAGGAATATTTGTCTTTATAGCCCTGCTACAAGCTACCTCTCCCCTCTATGGTCAGCCTGTTAAGGAAATAAGGGCAACCCATCTTACTTATCAACGCTACCTTGGGGAAACCTTAAGTTGGAAATTAAAAACAGAGGAGTTCCTCAAAAAAGGGGAAGACTATTTTGAGGCTAAAAATATATATATAGAAAATATACCCAAAGGGATAAAAATTAGTGCTGAGAGGGGGCGCTATCTCCTCAGGGAGGACAAGTTCATTCTAACTGGGAGGGTTAAACTTTATACCGAAAAGGAAGGCGAGGTTTACACAGAGGAGCTCTATTTTTTCCCCAAAAGGGACTTGATTGAGGCACCTGGGGAGGTGCTAATTAAAAAGGGCTCTATTGAGGTCAAGGGAGAAGGCTTGACCTATCAGGTCTCCCTTGGTGATTTTAAACTCCATAAAAGGGCAAGGGCCCAATTTCGCTTTTAAATGAGCACTGAAGAAAAAAGGGTAAAAACCTTAAACAAAAGACTGGAAAGGTTTGAAAGGAAGGCTAAAGGGCATAGAAATAGGGTAAAAGAGCGTTTCTGGAAAGAGGGTCCTGAGAGCTTTACTGATGAAGATCTTCTGGAGCTTCTACTTTTCTTTGGAATCCCAAGGAAGGACACAAGAGGCATAGCCAGAGAACTCCTCAAGGCCTTTCAGGGACGTCTGGATCAGGTCTTAGATGCTGAAATAGAGTCTCTCCTTGATATACCTGGCCTTGGCTTAAACGCCCTTTTGCCTCTAAAGGTTGTGCACGAAGTGGCCAGGAGATATCTTAGAAGCAAAAGCTTGGGAGCCTGTTATCTAAAATCTCCCAGGGAAGTCCATGAATACCTTCTCTATGAACTAAAGGGTAAGAAACAGGAAATCTTTATGGTCCTTTACTTAGCAAGTGACCAGAAGGTCCTTGCTGTTGAGAAGCTCTTTGAGGGAACTATCACAGAGAGTGCCGTATACCCCAGAGAGATCTTTGCCAGAGGGTATGCCCTTGGGGCAAGTAAGCTCATCCTGGCCCATAATCATCCCTCAGGTAACCTC
>Ga0209080_1001875_pt1 | contig 9995 bp, 10 predicted proteins | sample JNZ110809AmetaG_FD_184123 | JGI IMG/M metagenome (GOLD analysis project Ga0209080, IMG submission 184123) | Hot spring microbial communities from Jinze hot spring, China to study Microbial Dark Matter (Phase II) - JNZ 110809A (SPAdes) (version 3) ...
ATATAAGATGCTGACTGTTCATGCCTAACAAGTATATGTCTTATGGACGATGAGTAGAGGCTGTCGTAGAGGGGGCACGTCTGGGAGCCAGGTATACCAAACATGAGACTTACATGTGCTTCCTCAAGAAACTTAACAATTAGGTCGGCAACCCTCAAGCTAACACCTCAACATGGCAATTATTACTAAATGTGACTCTCTCATTAGATTATTTTGGATCTCGAAAAGTTAAAATTTCCATTCCTCTAGAATATTGATTAAAAAGAATAGTGCTTAGAGCATGGAAAGTGAAATCTTTAAGAAATTTCTTGAGGCTGAATCGAGGAGGGCGCCTATAGAAAGGAAGCAGTCTGGCGTAGGTGAGCGCCTTTGGCTCTTCTGGGGGGAAAGCAAGGATAGGGCGGAGATTAAGAGGGGCACATCTGACATAATTGACTCACTCTATTTCGGCGAAGAACCATCGAGAACGGTGGTTATTGATCGTAGGGTTGCTAGGATGCTTCAGGAGAGACTTAAAGGGCTGGAAGAAGAGAATCTAAGGCTATATAAACATATAAGGATCATGAAATTCACAATTCTCGCACTCCTACTAGCGGTCTTTGGCATAATCATAATGTTACTTATGTAGAGGTGCCAAAAATGGCTCTTCAGAGTAAGGTGATGGATTTAGAGAAGGAGATTAGATCTCGCTTCATCGCTAATGAGGAAGCCATCAAAATGCTCATATTGAACCAGCTGCATCCCCGCTCAACAACACTTATACGCGCTCCTAGAGGTGTTGGGAAATCAACGCTCATGCTCCTATTGCTTAAGGGCATGGCGGGTGAAGACTTTGTTGTGGTCTCAGGAGCCTCTGAGGTTAAGAGGGGTGAGGTTGTCGGTAGGCTTCATATCCCATCACTTGAGAAAGAAGGCGTTGAACGGGTGCTCTGGGCAGCTTTCGTTAAGAGTCGTGGGAAGGGGATTGATGAGCTGAATCGACTTAACCCCTACACCACAGCCAACATACACCATCTAATGCAGTTCGGTGAGGTGTGGGCATATGGGCAGAGGTCTAAGGTTGAAGATTACATTCTAATAGCTAATGAGAATCCCTCTGACCCAACTTCATTCACCCATCCGCCCCCATTCTATGATAGATTTGACATATGCGTATACCTTAGGACACTAACCTTCAGCGAGAAGTTTCAGCTTCAGGACCTTCTAGAGAAGCACGATTGGAACCTTGTTGAGTCTATGCCGCAGGTGCTCTCCTTCGAGGATCTACAGGAGATTAGGGCTGAGGTGGCCGATATCGAACTTGAACCGGATCTTATTGGCTGCATCAACCTACTAGTTAGGGATTTTCAATCCTGTATACGTGAGAAGGAGATTTCAGAGGTTAAGCCTCCAGTGCTCTGCGAGGGCTGCCACTTCATACGCGATATCTGCGGGATGATAAAGGAGCCAGTAAGCGAGAGGGCGACTGTCGCGCTGACCCACCTAGCTAAGGCGGCTAAGTGGCTCTATGGCAAATGCAGCATCGAGGATCTATTCAGCATGGCCCTATGGGTCTTCCCGCATAGGCTGAACCTTATCAGGACAAGGAATATTCTAGGCGACATACAGGATTTGCTTGAGAGGGAAAGGGTGAAGATGGAGGATAGGCGGTTAAGGAGGCAGTGGACCATACTTAATGAGTTAATGAAGGGCTTTAATCTATCGCTCTACAGGCTTGCGAGGGAGGCCGCTGTTGAGGACGTAGTCTTTGCCGAGGAGCTGATCAGGATGGAGGAGCGCTGGATAAGCGAGGGGTTGCTAAAGCGCGGGGAGGACATAGCGTCCCAGATGGGTTGGCGCCTCTACGGCTATAACCAGTGGAGGCTGAAAATGTGAGCCTTAAAATTGGGGTTGAGGATATTGCTAAAATCTTTAATCAGGCATGGTTGGAGCTCCATTGCCCACCGGTCAAGCTAAGGGTTGGGGGTAAATCGGATGGTGGGCCTAGAGGTCCAGCGGCTATCTACGCTGTTAATGGCGAGGTTTATGTTAGGCCGGATATTGTTCCTAGGGGATGTGATCCCCATAAATATTTGCTATGGTATTTTAGGCATGAGCTTGCACATGCACACTACTGTCCATACGATCTTAAAACGGCCTATAGCCTAGAGAAGGCAGCCTATAGTGTAACTGGAAATTGGGATCTAGCCTATTTAGCAACCCACCTATTCGCAGATTTACAGGTAAACATAAATTATCTTCCTAGGAAGTTCGGTGAGCTCCCCTACTTCATGAAGGTTCTGAGAAACTACTACACGTCAATTCTTGATTATCTCCTCTATGAGGTGTATCTTCACATAAACCCGATCTCTAAACCGTCGAGTAAGGCTATTGAAAACGTGACTAAGGAGATGCTGGCGATTATACTGCTCGATAAGCCGTGGCACTCAAAGGTTCAGATGCTGGCGATAACTCTAACAAAATTAAAAACCATTCGCCCAAGCCTCTTCTTCCCAAGGAGAATGAGAGAGCATCTAATAAGAAACCCTCTCATGCTGAGAGAAGACCTTCTACCCGGCTCCCTTAAGTCATTTGAGGAGATATTCGGCAGCGTCTCAACCCCCTCTGATGCGAGAGAATTCTTTAGGCAGTGGATTGAGCCCCGCCTACCGCCTGAGGAGAAGGAAAAAGTCAAGAAGATGATGGAAGGAAAATTAAGCTCCCATAAAACGAAGGTTAGAGCTGAAAGCGATAAAAAGGAGGCGGCAGCTGGGAAGCGGGAGAGTGAGAAGAAGCAAGGTGGCAGGGTGGGTGATAATGTTAGGAGGTTGGAGTTTTTCGGGGGTGATTTTGGCGAGGAGCCCCGGCTACCGAGTTCGCTATCAAAACCATACGAGAAGATTCCCTCAGACATATTTAACGAGGCCTTCTGGAAGAGATATTGGTATAAGTCTAGGGCTGAGAGGATTCTCATGCGCTACCTATCCGAGAACCCGATTAGGAGGCCGGTTTGGGCGGTTGTGAAATATCCGGATGACTGGTATATTGAGGATGAAATTGAAGATTTAGACATAGACGTCAGCCTAGATGAGGGCCCACTAATACCGGAGGTTACCACGCTAAGATGGGTTGAGGAGCCAACATATCACGGGCAGTCGCTGATCATCGGATTCGTCCCATCAGCGATAATAATTTTAGACGCAAGCCTCAGCATGTTACAGATACATGATGATGCGGCGATAGCGGCCTTCATAGCCTATCTAAGCGCCCGCAGATCTGGTGGGCAAACATCAGCGATAACATTCTCGACCAAATACGTCTCAGCAGACTGGTCATCCCCAGAGGAGCTGAAAGAGCTGGTGCTTTCAATGGCCTTTAACGAATATACGATCTTCCCAATCAATGAGGTTGGGAGATTGGTCTTTGATAAGCCTGAGAACTGCTTTATTACAATAATTACTGATGGTGGGTGGCAGAATATTGATGAGGCAATACCCTTCCTCGAGAGAATGGCGGACCTAGGGCACAAAATAGTTATATTTTTATTGCCCGGTGGGAAATACCCTGATAAAGTTAAGGCCATAAAAAGCAGCCCAAATTTAAGGGTTTATAATGTGGTTAGACCGGAGGCCGACCTTCAGGGAATGGTTCTATCCGAATCTGTCAAAACCTATAAGGCCTTCTTATCATAGGTCCCCATACCTCGGGGGAAACGGTTCTCTTAAGGCGTGGGATCATGAGAACAATTAGGGATTTGGGCGAAAGGAAAGTGATAGAGATTATTCTGGGACTCTTAGACTCCATGCCAGATATGCCGATCCCCTTCTGGGACGATGTGTCTGCGGTCCCAATAGGCGGAGATATGGTGGCCGTCGTTAAGGTAGATATGTTGGTTGGCAAGACGGATGTGCCTCCGGGAATGAGCCTAAGGCAGGCGGCCAGAAAAGCTATAGTTATGGGCGTGAGCGATTTCGCAGCTAAGGGTGTAAAGCCTTTAGCAGCCCTAGTCTCCCTAGGCCTACCGGGAGATTTTAGGGAGGAGGATGTTAGGGAGATAGGCTTAGGTATAGGTGAGGGCGCTAGGGAGTATGGTATCTACATTATAGGTGGCGATACAAATGAATCATCAGATCTAATCATAGACTGCGCACTCATAGGCCTAGGCGATATGAGAAGGATCGTTAGGCGCAGCGGGGCTAGACCCGGCGATATACTGGCGGTAACCGGACACTTCGGAAAAACATCTTCGGGACTGAAGATTCTACTTGAGGGCCTATCCCCACCAGAGCATTTAAGAAAGCCCCTCATAGAATCCGTTCTCACGCCGAAAGCCAGGCTCAGGGAAGGCTTGGCCCTGGCGGATCTAGGTGCATTAACATCCTCAATAGACTCCAGCGACGGCCTAGCGTGGAGTCTCCATGAGCTCTCAGAGGCAAGCAAAGTCGGCTTCCTAATAGAGAGGGTTCCGGTGGCACCGGAGGCTGAAGAGTTCGCCAGAGAGTATAATTTAGATCCTCTTGACCTAAGCCTATATGGCGGCGAAGAATATGAGCTGGTCGTTACGGTTAAGCCTGAGCTCTGGGATAAAGCTAGGGATGCGCTTAGGGAGATTGGAGCGGAGCTGATAGAGATAGGAAAGGTTACTGAGGAGGGGAAAGTCAGGTTAAAAGCTAATGGGGAGCTTAGGGTGATAGAGAGAAGGGGCTGGGAGCACTTCAGAGGCACCCGGCGCTAGACACGGCATTATAGCCCGTAAGGTTTATTTTAACCCCCTAGACTATATATTTTATTGGAGGTAGGCAGACCCGTAAATGTCAGAAGCGTTTATTGGCATGCGCTTAATGAACGGCTATGACCCCGCTCCACCCCTAGGGGGTAGAATCTATGCGGGCGAGAGTCTCGCTGATAATCACGATGAGTTCTCTAAGTTCCCTAGGGGTGGGTCTGCTTGGCCCAATTTATCCAATATTTGTTCTTAATCGCTTCTCCGCCTCAATAGTGGATATAGGAATGCTTCTAACAGTCTTCGGCATAGTCTCAGCGCTCTTTAAGGTATTAGCCGGTAAATTAATTGATATCTATGGGGCGAAGAAAGTATTCTTCATCGGCATCGCGCTAGGAGCCCTATGTTCACTCGCATACATCTTTGCATTTAATCTCACGCAACTATACATAATAGAGTTCTTATTCGGCTTATCCTATGCTCTCCAGAATCCATCGCGCCTAGCGCTAATCATGGACGTAAATAATGGGGAGAGAAAGGGCTTATTGCTCGGAATTTTCGAGTCTGCATATGATTTCACTGGGTCGGTGGCCGCGATAGTCGCCGCAATAATGGTTAGCAATTTTGGTTTTGAAGCAATTTTTTATGCGTGCTTTGGGTGTCAGATAATAACGGCCCTCTTAATCCTAAGGTTTGAGTAAATTTAAATCTAGCATGCGACCCTCATATTCTCTAGAGATATTCTCAGTCGATTACGTAACGAGGTAGGGTCTTGGTCAATTCCAACTATAGTAATATCATATATTGGCTTGGGGACTCACTCTACTTAAATATAACTAACCGATGCTCCAACAGATGCTACTTCTGCTTCAGACACTACTGGAACGGTATAGCTGGATTCAACCTTAAACTTAGGGAAGAGCCTGACCCAAAGCGGGTAATCGAGGATCTGAAGAAACATATTTCTAGGAGGAGGTGGGTTGAAGTTGTCTTCTGCGGCTTTGGCGAGCCGACCGTGAGACTCGACTGCATTCTGGAGGTTGCAAGGTGGATTAAGAGGCATTATCCTGGAATAAGAATTAGGCTGGACACTAATGGACATGGTCTCCTACTTAATCCGGGAAGGGACGTTGTGAGAGAATTGAAGGATGCGGGTGTTGATGCTGTAAGCGTCAGCTTAAATGGACATGATGAGGAAACATATAATAAGGTCTGTAGGCCGGATTTCAAGGATGCATACAAGAGCATTTTAGAATTCATTAAAAGGGCGAAGAACGAATCTCTAGATGTTGAGGTGACCGCTGTAAGAATACCGGAAATTGACATATTAAAGGTTCATGATTTGGCAGCGAATCTCGGCGTTAAATTTAGGGTGAGAGAGTTTATCCCATGCTTCTATTAAAGCCCCTCTATAACCTTCAATAAATCAAGTAGTTCAGATAGCCTCTCTATCTCATATGCTGCCTTAGCCTCGCTCGTCTCCGGCTCCTCAGCACTGTGATCTCCCCTCCTAAGTCTAACGCTCGTTAAACCAGCCCTATTCGCATGTATTATAGCCTTATTAGGTCGACTGCTTACATAAAGAGCCTCTTCGGCTCTAACATTCAATTCCCTAAGGCCGATCAGAAATATCTCACTACTTAATTCTGTGGAGCCATACTCCTCAGATATCACCACAGAGTGAAATATGTGATGCACACCCAACTGTATAAGTTTTTGCCACTCTTTAACGGCCATCCCATCTGAAATAACACTCAACTTATACTTTTGATCACGAAGCTTAATCAATGTTGGAATTGTATCTGGGAATGGCTTAAGGTAAGCTTGGCTGGTCTCACGATACGCAACTACACCAGCGGCTATAACCCTAGGATTCCACCTCAACCCCAGATGCTCAAGCAGCCTATCAAAGTGCCTATTATAATTCGGGCCATAAATCCTCACTACCTCCTCCAGCTTCCTGTATCCGGCTTCTAGGTCAACTGGAAGTCCGGCTTCAATCATAGCCCTTACAGCGTTTAATCTAGCCATCCTCATCTGGAGGGAGGAATCATATAGTGTATCCTCAATATCAAATATTACCGCCTTCACTCTCATCTCACCTCACCACCTTCATGAGCTTCTCAGGTCTATCTGGATTTAAACCCCTAAAAACAGACATATAATACGTGAATATCTGAATTGGGACGACAAAAACCATTGGGGAAAAAACCTTAGGTAAACCCGGAGGAACATAAAAGGTGCAATCGGAAATATCAGCTAGGGGCTTAGATGCCTCTTCTCTCTCTAAAACAGATATTACATTTGCTCCAAAACCCTTAAAGCCGCTTAACAGACCAATGTAATCGCCAGCTTCGTCCGATGCGCAGATAATAATCATCAAAGTTCTTTCATCAATGAGCCTTATGGGACCATGAAGGAATTCTCGAGTGGCAAAGCCCTCAGAGAAGATCATACATGTCTCCTTAAGCTTTAATGCTCCCTCTAAGGCTGTGGCATAGTTCGGCCCGCTCCCCAAGATAAAAATCAAATTTTTGTCCCTATATTTTTCAGCCGCCCTCCGAATAGTCTCAATAGAGGAAGCAAATATTTCCTCAATCATCTCAGGTGTTCTATACAGCCCCTCCCTTAACCCCTCAATATCCGCTTGCGGAATCTTAAGCTCCGCCATCTCAAGGGTGAGCATGAAGATGGCTGCTAATTGAGCAATGTAGGTTTTTGTTGCTGGAATAGCCTCCTCCCTACCAGATCTGGGATAAATTACATAGTTAGCCAGATTGGCAAGAGTACTTCCGGGAGTGTTAGTTATCGCGAGTACATCTATCCTCATCCTTAAAGCGGCCTTAGCAGCACCAACAATATCTGTGCTCTCACCAGACTGGGATATAGCCATGAGAAGAGCCCTCTTAGTCTTAGATAGATTTTGGGGTACCCACCGGTGGAATTCTGATGCTGGTAGGGTACTGGTGATGATGCCAGTTAGGCTTGAGAGAGCATATTGACTGGCTAACCCAGCATGATAGCTCGTTCCGCTCCCAGTCACATAGAATATCTCATAATCCTTAAGATCCTCAGCAATCCTCCTAATGTTCTCCCGCTCTTCAGTCAGGGTTCTTCTAATAACATCTGGCTCCTCAAGTATCTCCCTAATCATATTATGCTGGTAACATTTGATTGCTGACAAATCCAGCCGGCCTCTAAGTTTAGAGTCTACCGCTCGTAGTAGATGAGCTTCTCCCTCTCCAATTTCTTCTGCAGATTCTCCACAGCCCTGTAAACATCTTCCTCCTTCTTTGCACCAGTACAGACGAGCTTCCCGCTTGCAAAGAGAAGTATAACAACCTTTGGATCATCCATCCGATAAATTAGCCCCGGAAACTGCTCCGGTTCATACATGGTCTTACCCAACGTGTATGCCGACCTTTCCAGATCAACCATTCCGCCTAGGTTGGCTGAGGCAACAATATTCTGTATCTTTAATTCCGGCTTGCCAACTATAACTATCCCGCTTCTCTTAAGCTCCTTAATGACTCTCATAACTGCTCTTCGGGCTTCTTTCTCAGATTTCGCACCAGTACAAACCATCTTACCAGAATTGAAGATTAAAGTTGCTGTTTTAGGTCTTTTGAGCCTGAAAACAAGCCCCGGAAACTGCTCCGGCCGATATTCTACGCCCGGATAACCCTTTACAACAGCATTTAGGTCGATTTTTTGATTTAATGTTGCCGATGCGACGACATTCTCTATTTTAACCTTAACTTGAGGTTGGGAATGTGACATCTCCTTTCTCTCCAGCCATAAACGTATATGCCTTTATAAAGGCGCATATTTATATTTAATCCTTCAATAAAGGTCAAAGGTTCCGCAGAATCATCCTAAATGGATTTTTTGGGCGGAGGGATGATCTTTTCAGTTGAGGGCCGAATCAATAAATCGAATACCTCGCGTCCATTAAATGTGATTAGGATGAGGAGTGATAGCTGGAACCAGGAGAATGTTGGGACTCCCATAAGCACGCTATCGCCTATTCGACAATCAATCCTATAGGTCATAAAGCCCCAACTTAAATTAGCATTTCCAAACTTCTCCTTATTCAATTGAAGGTCTCTATACATTCCTAGAATTATCGTCTCCCGCGAGATTATAACGAAGCCCCACAAGCTAAATACCATGAAGCTTATGATTAGCATGTTTACTGCCGCTATATAGGCGAGGCGCACACCTACCTTTCGCTCCCCCTCACTCTTCTCCCCTCTATCTTTATTGTCCGTAAATAATGTTAGGGCTATGAGAATTACTATTGCCGCTATAATTATTATGATTAAGCCCCCATTAAAGTCTCCCCATTGATGTAGGAATAGATAGAGGTTGCCGAAATATGGAACCCTTAAGATGACTCTGCCAATAAGTAGCGAGGCATTCCAAGGTGAAAAGCGGTCCACTATCCTAGTTCTATCTCCCGCAGTGGAGATCCTAGTAACTCTACCATTCTCATTCCTATCTATGCTTATCACTCTATGAACTATGGGCGGCTCGTTTGGATTGATAGGGTTCCTAAAAACAACTACATCCCCAATATTTACCTGAGACGGATCAGCGGTCTGAACCACTATCATATCCCCAATATTGAGAGTTGGTATCATGCTTCCAGATGAGACCACAAGCAGCGGATGCTCTACACCCAATATTAGCCGTAAGGAGAAGAGGATTGCCAGTGATAGTATTAAGGCTAGGGCAACATCCATAACTGCCCAGAAATATCGGTTCCTCCAAACCCTCCTAAGAGTCTCCATCAAACCCTCCTAACCCTCCGCGTGACCGACATTTCTTATTTAGCTCCCAATTAAAAGATATTTCTTATTCATGGTGAGACAATGGTTTTTCTTGCAAACACCATGTAACCCGTGTGTCCCGTCATTAGAGTCTCCGGCCTCGTCTTACCCCTCTCAGCCCTAATCCTCCTAATGAGACACTCAATAGTTTCTATGTCCGCGAAGTTATTTGCCCTCAGATCCTCAACGGTCCTTACAACCTGATCTATTGTGGGGCTAAATGAGATGAATGAGCCGCTCCCCCTCAATGCCCTATAGGCATGAGGCACTACAAGCCACGGGGTCGCCATATCTAAAACCACAGCATCAACATTCACCTCATCAATTCCCTGAGTTATATCCTTATTTTTGAGCTCCACATAATCTAATACGCCGGCCCTCTCCAGATTCTTACGTGCAATCTCAAGAAATTCCCCTCTAACCTCATAGCTGTAGACTCGTCCAGTTGGTCTCACGTAGCT
>Ga0209080_1001877_pt1 | contig 9992 bp, 9 predicted proteins | sample JNZ110809AmetaG_FD_184123 | JGI IMG/M metagenome (GOLD analysis project Ga0209080, IMG submission 184123) | Hot spring microbial communities from Jinze hot spring, China to study Microbial Dark Matter (Phase II) - JNZ 110809A (SPAdes) (version 3) ...
CTTTACATTAGCGTGGCGGTATTTCTCAGCCCTCAGAGAAGAACTTTTAATGTGAGAGCCTTCCGCCGATCCCTACTCAAACTATAGCAATCAATTTATTTTGGAGACTTTTTCTTAAATATGTCTACGGTAGATGCAATTATGGTTGAAGCGGATTATTCTAGGGAGATTTTTGAGGAGCATAATGCTGATGTTAAGAGACTATGGAAAGAGTTCGCTGAGGGGAGACCGCATAGGATACCTGTTCTTTGGTCAATGAATTATAAGATGATTCTTTTAGATCCATCCTTAAATGTTTGGGGCTACAGCTTCATGGATGTTTTCGAGAAACCTGACGTTATGTTAAGGGTTATACTGGAGTTCGAGTACTGGAAGAGGCATAATGTTTGGTGTGACTGGGAGATGGGATTGCCAGATAAATGGGATATAGCGGTGAGCTTCCAAAACGTTTATGAGTCAGCGTGGCTTGGGGCGCCAATCTTCTATTCATCGGCAAACGTTCCAGATATAAGACCATTCCTAAGAAGCAAGGAGGATATGAGGAAGTTCATGGAGAGAGGCATACCTGACCCTTTCTCCGGCTTTATGAGTAGGGTTAAGAGATTCTACGAGTATTTCTTGGAGAGAAGGGAGGAGGGCTTCACATTTAAGGGCGTGCCGATTGGAAGCGTGGGTGCGCCGATAGGTACGGATGGGCCGTTCACGATAGCCGTTAACATAACTGGTGGGGAAATAATTAAGGTTCTATGCTCTGATCCATCCTTTGCTGAAGAATTCCTCTGGTTTATAACCAATGCCATAATAGAGAGGATGAAAAGCTGGCATAAACTTCTCGGCAGATCTTTCCCCTACGAAGATTTCTCATTTGCCGATGACTCCATCCAGCTACTTTCACCCAACCTATACAGGAGGTTCGTCCTCCCCCTACATAAAGAGATAGTTAAGACATTCTGCTCTGGGAGGCCGGGAATACATTTATGCGGCGCGATTGAGCAACACCTAAAAATACTAAAAGAAGAGCTCAACATAAGATACATAGATACTGGTTTTCCATTGAACCTTGAGAGGGCTAGGGAGATTCTAGGTGAGGACGTAATCATAAGAGGGAACCTGAATATAATGACCCTTCTAGAAGGGCCGAAAGAAAGAATAGGCAAGGAAACTCTCATGATAATAAATTCGCAGGTAACTAGGGGAAGGAGGTTTATTTTTGGGGAAGGGAATAACGTCGCTCCCAGAACTCCCCCAGAACATTTAAACTACGCCTATGAAATTGTGAAGAAATGCGGAGAATATAGGTACTAACGATTAGCCAGGAATCCATCGCATATGCTAACTCATATCACTTTACTCCTAAAATCTCTCTAGCTTTATCGATAAACTGGGCCTTCTTGCGTTGATGATCTTTAACAAACTCAACCACTATTTTCACTAAGCGCATCTTATCTTCGCCACATAATATATTGCCGCATTTACAGTCATTATAAAGGTCAATAACCTCCTTATCGTCCCTAGAGAAGTGGAAGAGGTATAAGTCAAATATTGGGCATATATCCGGATTACCGCCAAGCCTACGCTGCTCCTCAGCCGTCGGCCTACCGCCCGTGAAAGCATAAAGGATCTTCTTGGCAATGGTGTCAGGATCCTCGTCAAGCGTAAAGTAGCTCATTGGATTGCGCTTACTCATCTTATAGCTGCCATCAAGCGCCTTAATGAGCTTATGATACGTTGATGATGGCGGAATAAATTTAAATTTGCTCTGGAAGCGGTTAGCCAAATCCCTTGTGAAGCGGATATGCGGATCCTGGTCGATGCCAACTGGAACAACGGTCGGTTTTGGCCCACCGAAATCCTTGAGCTGCGGCATAAGTATGTCGCCGGCCTGTATGAGCGCTGACAAATATAGGCCCATATGTCTCTCGCCGTAGATGGCTTTCATGGTTGCTAAGGTTACGCCTCTACTGAATAGTATGGCCAGGTCTTTAACCTTCTCCTCCCTTGACTGGCGGTAAATGTATCCTCTCTTCGGGTCGAAGCCTAGGGCTAGAATGTCGGCGACATTGTTCACAGCTATCTTCTCGCTCTCCTCGAAAGGTATTCCATTATCCTCATAGGCTTCTATATCAGCTATACAGTAGAATGCTGTAGCCCCTTCCTGCTGGAAGTATATGATTTCACGTGCAGTCATTAATGTGCCAAGGTGGAACTCGCCAGTCGGCTTTATGCCGCTCATGACCGCAAACTCCTTACCGCTCTTCATGGCGTCAATTATGCGCTCAAAATCCCTATGCCCAAATATGACTCCTCTACGCATCGCCGCGCAGGGGTTAGGTATCTGCGATAGGAGGGGCTTGAGGGGCTGTATTCCAAACTCTGTAAAGAGCCTATCATAGTCTTCAACTAGGGTTGCTCCAAAGGGATCTATGATTAGGCCGCCAGTATCCCTATTGCCAGACATTACACATCAGACCCTCTCAACAAACTATTCTAAGAAAACTCATAAGAGATTATAATGTTTTTCATTAAATCTTAAAGAGAGGGGTCTGGTGTGAAGTTCCGTGTTGCGGTAGGGGGTTTTGGAGCTGAGTCAAACTCATTCAGCGTGGAGAGCCCTGTCCGTGAACCAAAAGAGAAGACGTTTGACAGAAACCTACTGCTAGAGAATTTTGGTAAGAAGACGACTATTGGAGGTTTTCTAGAGGTTTTAGCCAAAGCTGGATTAGATATCTTCCCTACATCCAGGATCTTTTGGGGGCCAACTGGGATAATATCGAGAGAGAGCTACGAGCACTACAAATCCGAACTGATTAGGAGGCTTGAGAATGCTGGAAAGGTTGACGGCATCCTACTAGATCTTCATGGAGCCATGGTTGTTGAGGGCTATTTGGACGGAGAAGGCATACTACTCAAGGAGATTAGAGAAGCCTTAGGAGAAGTTCCAGTAGTTGCTGTCCTAGATATTCATGGAAACATAACCGATTTAAAGGTCAATAATGCGAGCGCGCTTATAGGCTATAAAACTAACCCTCACGTTGACCTTTACGAGAGGGGGAAAGATGCTGCTAAACTATTGATCTCCATAATGAAGGGCAGGGTTGATCCGGTGGTGAGCCTAAAAAGATTACCCATGCTCGGACCAAATCTGGGGATGAGCACATGGTCCTATAATCCCAAAGAATCCAAGAATCTTCCATTTGCAAGGATCATGAGGAGGATTATGGAGATTGAAAGGGATCCGAGAATATTAAATATATCAGCCTTCATAGGTTTCCCATACTCAGATATACCTGAGAGCGTAACCTCGGTTCTAGCCATAGCTAACGCAGATTCTAAGCTGGCTGGCGAGGTAGCTGATTTAGTTGCGGAGATGATTTGGGAGTCTAGAAATGAGTTCATTAAAGTTAGACCCCTGATCCCCGTTAACGATGCAGTTGATATGGCAATAAATGCTCCAGAAGGACCAGTAATACTCGTTGATGTTGGAGATAATGCTGGCGGGGGTGCGCCCTGCGATAATACCGTTATTCTGGAAGCATTACTGCGCAAGGGAGCTGAGGACGCAGTGGTTCCGCTCCGAGACCCTGAGGCTGTCGCCAGAGCCATTACTGCAGGCGTAGGGAGCACTATAGAGGTTGATGTTGGCGGAAAGATAGACGGAAGATTCTATAAGCCGATTAGAGTTAGAGCCTGTGTGAAAGTGCTCTCAGACGGAAAGTATATTATAAGGGGGCCACATCATGGGGGATACATGGCTAGAAGAAAGGTTCTTCCAAAGGAGGCTTGGAAAAGGGCTGATGTTGGCAAAACTGCTCTTCTTGAAGTTGATGGGATAGAGATAATAGTTTCTGAGGGAAAGGTTGGAATGGAGCAGGATTACTATAAGGCCGCTGGAGTTGATCCTTCTCAGAGAAAGATCGTTATTGTGAAATCCCATCAGGCGCATAGAGCATCCTTTGAGAGCATAGCAAAACGTATAATAGAGGTTGATACGCCAGGCTCAACAAGCCCAAGCTATAAAGGTTTAACGTTCAAGAATATTATTAGGCCGGTTTTCCCGCTAGATCCGATTTAAACCCTTCTGTTTAGGAAGAGGCAGGGAGATCTAAAATAAACTTTTTATTTTATAATGGATTTTCAGAATTGAGGTGCCGCCCTTGAGATTTTACTCCTCTGAATTTTCGGTTCAGAGTAAGAGGAAGGTAGAGATTATAGATGTGACGGGTAATGTGAGCGGTTTAGTTGAGCGGTCTGGCATAAAGAATGGTTTCGCCAGCATATGGGTTCCACATACAACCGCAACTATAACAGTGAATGAGCGTGATCCAGACTTATGGGAAGACATGCTTACAGTGATGGAGAGGCTGGTTCCACAGAGAGGCAGTTATCGACATAACGCCAAATACAGCTGGATACCGAGCGAGCAAAATGCACATGCGCATATACTGAGCAGCCTAATCAAGCCAAGCATAACGCTGCCAATAGTGGATGGACAGATCATGTTGGGCACATGGCAGTCAATCCTATTTATTGAGTTGGATGGACCGCGCCTCCGTACAGTCCAAGTATATTTAATGGGTGAATAGGATGCTAAATTAGCTTCGACCCAGCCCTCCTCTCCACAACGTTTATAAACCTCTTCACATCGTCATAGCTCCTCTCATATATATGAGCACTATTAGAGAAGTCAAAGTACGCGCCGACCTCTAGACCCAGTTTTTCAGCTATCATCTTCTGGAGCTCCGTCATCACGAGCATATTCATATGCATCGCCCTGAAAATATCCCTACTCCTCCAAGAAGTATGCATAATTAACCTCTCGCCTCTAACAGTACACCAAATCCTCTGTAGGCATGGTGGAGAATCAACCCACATGTCTTTCTCAGGAAACCATGTTATTGCCTGCGCCCTCCTAGAGTACTTGACTCTTCTAAGCTTCTCAACCATGTAGTCTATCTGATTTATTCCGCTTGGAGGATAATTGAATAGGCGCTCATGATAAGTATAATGTATTTTTCCTTCTTTAACAGCCCAGTCAAGCGTCCCATTCAAAACCTCCTCAACATATCTCTGTAAAGAGCCCTTAATCGCAATATTTATATCGCCCTTATGGATACGCGGCTCACTGAAAGGCTCTTCAACAACTACGAGTAGCCCCAATATCTCCCTCGATTTTTCGCCATACTCCGTTGGAACCTCAATACCGTCTCTCCAGCACTTTAAGATAGATTCCTCCCACGCCTCGGCTACCGTACGAGCCCTAATTAAAACTCCAAAGGAGCCCTCCATAGCCACTGCCCCTTCACCAAGATCTACAGCACCTAAGCAAGAATTATCTTTTCTAGTAAACTTTTATAGTGAAGTTTGTATAAAACTCTTCGTTAAAAACTATTGTGAAGTTTGCAATGAAGCTCAGCGCGCTTGATAGTGGAGAGCCATGCCTAAAACATAATTGCGCATTATGCTGCCATGAAACGAAAATGTATCTGACATGGCTTGACATCAATAGAATAGTTAAGTTGGGCTATAGCCTGAGGAGCTTCGCTGAAAGATCCGAGGGAATTTGGAGATTAAAGAATATCGGTGGAAGATGTTTCTTCCTTGAAGGTTCAAAGTGTAAAATATATAAATTTAGGCCTTATGGCTGCCGCCTCTATCCACTTGTATATGACCAAGAGATGAAAAGAGCAAAACTCGACAATCTATGCCCACATAAAGAGGAATTTATAGTTCAAGGCGACGACCTCAGGAGACTGATATTTGTACTCAAGATCCTAAGTATGGGAAACGTTTTTAAGAAATCAAGCTATATTTTGTAGTGTGAAGCACCATGTCTAGCTTCGATGAGTTCTGGGAGAGATGGTTTAGAAGGCGCAGACCATTCTCAAGCTTCTTCGAGGAGATAGATGAAATATTTAGGGAGATGGAGCGCATCTTTGAAAGAGAATTCGAGGAACTATCCAAAACTATCCCAAGGGATCTTGTACGCGAGAGGGTTCTGCCAGATGGTAGGAGAATTCAGGAGTGGGGCCCCTTTGTATATGGATATAGCATAAGGATAGGCCCTGATGGGAAGCCGGAGATAAGGGAGTTCGGCAACATAAAGCCTAGTGCCGCGAGGCCGGGTAGACCATCAATATCCATCAGGGAAGAGAGGGAGCCCCTAGTTGACATAATTAATACTGATGGTGAGATCAAGGTTATAGCGGAGATACCTGGGGTTGAGAAGGAGGATATAAAGCTTCATGGAACGGAAACTACGCTAACAATAAGCGTTGACACGCCGCAACGCAAGTATTATAAGGAGGTTGAGCTCCCAGAGAAAGTTGACCCCAAGCAGGCTAAATCAACATATAAGAATGGCGTATTAGAGGTAACTCTACCCAAGAAGAAGGAAGCGCCAAGGGGAGAGCCAATAAAAATAGATTAGTTGAGAGTTATCTTATAAATTAAATCTAACACTATTTTATTTTAATTTAGGCTGAGCAATATTGAAGATATTAAGAAGGAAGATACTGAAGAAGGTTAAGCAAAGCAACTTATGGATAGAGCATATTATAAATGATGAAAGGGTTGCGGGAGACTTTAACGTCCCAGTAATGGATGTAGATATCTACTTTAGAGGTGGGAGCCCATGCATATTTTGCAGGGGTAGCAGAATGCTATGCGGTAAGACGCGGTGTTCAGCTGTAATTAGGCTATATTCTCTCCTTAAAGTCAAAAGTCTAGTGAACTCCGAGAGAGTTTTCGGCTCCTCCCCGCCTGGGGTTTTTGTCGGCAGGATAGGATACCCCTATGTCTACGCAGGTCCACTAATCCCGCCAGTTATAGGGGATACATCGCTATTCGATATGCCTGAAGAATGGATTGGCAAATCAATGGATGAAATAGTTGGCTTCAGAACAGGCTTAATTCGCGGAAAATTCAGAGTTAACGTTAAAAAACCATTCAACAACGAACAATTTCTAAGCAGGACTATTGAGATAGCCCTTTCAAGGGAGCCTGTAGATACTGAAGCTTTATTTAGGAAGAAGCCCTCAGGAAGGTTCATATTTGACGATGAAGTCCAGCCTATGGGGCCCTCAGCTCCACTATCTAAGATTGAGATTGACAATGCTAAGATAGATCACAGGATTGAGAAAGCTTATGGGGACACGGACCTAAAAGCCGAGGAGGCTATTCTTGACTTATATTTTAGTGGAGTGCCAGTCTCTAGGATTCAGAGGGCTTTTAGCGTAGGCGCATTTGGCGTTAAAGGTCAGCGTAAGATGGTGCCAACAAGATGGAGTATAACCGCCGTCGACTCCACAATCTCAAGGAGACTAATAGATGACGTAGTTAAGGAAAATCCTGAAATAAGTGAGTACCGCGTCTACAACTTCAATTATCTTGGCAACAAGTTTGTCATACTCCTAACGCCTTCAAAATGGAGATATGAGTGGATAGAAGCCTGGTATCCTGGAACATTATGGAACCCGGATGGCGAAGGCATAGCTATGGGAAGCGATTGGGAGGGCTACCATGGAAGAACGTCGTACGCCTCCCTTGGAGGATGCTATTACGCCGTTAGACTGGCAGCCGCTGAATATTTGGTGAGGGAGAAGAGGCAGGCGGGAGTAATAGCTATGAGAGAAATCCATCCAAGCTTCATTATGCCCTTGGGAGTCTGGATTAATAGAGAGAGTGTTCGTGAAGCCTTTAAGCAAGGATGCAAAAGTTTTAACTCCCTTAACGAGGCTTTAGAGTATATAGGGTCGATATTTTCAATACCCTTAGAGGAGTGGATAAAGACTAGCCAACTCATTAGAGATGAGATTTTTCAAGAGAAGATAACTAAATACCTAAACCTGAAAATAGGTTAAAATAAAGTTTTGAGGAAATAGTGGGGTAAACCGCTTTACCTAAGTTGACTTATACTCTTGCTATTCCCTTAACTAAATCTTTCAGTAGGATCTCTGATGCTCTATCGCCTTCCTTCTCTCTTATCTTCATGGCGTACTCCTTGAACTCATCTATGGTCACTGGTTTTTTACCCTTCTTCTGCGATAGGTATGCTGCCTGAACTATTGCCGTTGTCTCCGCGCCTATCTTCTCATCGCAAATAGATCTCACATTACTTAATATGCAATTGCAAGCATTCCTTATTTCGCCAGCAAAGCTCTGAACCCACGTGATCCTTCCAAGGTTAAACTCTCTCTTTCCACCCATAGCATCACTTATAACTATGAAGGTTTCCTCTCCTCTCGTCTCTGGCTTAATCTCACCGCTTGTCCCGATTATAGCTGTATTCATGGAATCCCTATGAGACCATGAGCCCTCTACATGCGCCGTGAACCACTCGCCGACTTCGTTCTCAAAACGTATCAAGACGTGGGCATCGTCCTCAACTTCAAATGGTCTAAACATGCCTTGAATGATCCTAGATTTCATGCGTATACATATACCGTACGGCTCAGCTGCTTTAACAACAACAGGCTTCTTATCAAAGCCTCCAAGAAACCAGGAGCAGGTTATTGCATGCACGCCATTATCTAGAAGCGAACCTCCTCCAGCAATATCCAAATCCCAGAACCATGAAGCCCACTCTGGTCCACCGTGAGCTGTGGCCATGAAAACTATCTGCGGCTCACCTATTACACCGCTCTCAACAGCCTTCCTAATATTATACCAGAGTGGATGAAATATCCAGTTTTCATTGTGTTGATAGATTTTCTTCGAGTCCTCGACAGCTTCTACAACATCTAAACATTCAAGATAGGTTCTAGCCATAGGTTTCTCGCACATAACGTTAACGCCATTGTTCAGGGCTTCAATAGCTATTGGGCTATGGAACTTCGTCGGAGTGCATATGTCAACTAGGTCAAGGTTCTCTTTTGACAGCATTTCTGAGAAACTCGTGTATGTCCTCAAGTTCTCTATATCTTCCTTCAGCCTCTCAGCAAGATCTATGTTCCCCTCATTCTTAGCCCTTTGTATTCTATCCTGGTAAATGCTTTTAGCCTTCCTCTCAGCAGCCCTCAGCACAGACTCAGATATATCACATATAGCCACAAGCTGCGCCTCCGCCACATCTAAATAGGCTGGCAGATGCGCTCCCTGAAATATTCCACCAGAACCAACAACACCAACCCTAACCCTCCTCAAGCCAACGACCCCCTTGTAAGGGAGATTGAGGTTCTCTGCTTAAAAACCTTTCTTACTTAAACGGACAGATAACAAGTAAGCGACCTTTAAGGAATTAATTTTATAAGGCAGACCGACAAAATTTAACATAAAAAGCGTGGAGGGATAAATATCAGCTTTGAGTATGTTGTTGAGACTGAAGACCTAGCCAAATACTATCAAATGGGGCCTATAACGATTAAGGCTCTAGACGGCGTGGATCTGCGGGTTAAACGTGGCGAATACATATCTGTTATGGGTCCTTCAGGTTCTGGTAAGACTACGTTATTCAATATGGTTGGCGGAATAGATCGGCCGACTCGGGGAAGAGTCTATATCGACGGCGTCGATATTGCTAAGCTAGACGCCTATGAGCTCGCCTGGCTTAGGTGTCGTAAGATCGGTTATATCTTTCAGACTTTCAATCTGATACCAGTACTAACGGCTATAGAAAACGTGATGCTGCCAATGATATTCGCTGGTGTTGAGCGTGAGGAGCGCTTTAGGAGAGCTAGAGAGCTACTCGAGACTGTTGGCTTAGGTGACAGACTTAATCACAAGCCAGCTGAGCTTAGTGGTGGTCAGCAGCAGCGTGTTGCTATTGCTAGAGCCCTCGCAAATAATCCATCAATAATACTTGCAGACGAGCCGACAGGAAACCTAGACCTTCGTACAGGACTTGAAATAATAACCCTCCTAAGGGAAATGAATAAGGAGAAAGGGGTAACTGTTATAGCGGCAACGCATGACCTAAAGATGATTGATGTAAGCGATAGGATAATTTATTTGAGAGATGGTAAAATAGAGAGGTATGAAACTAGAGCAGAAGTATA
>Ga0209080_1001879_pt1 | contig 9989 bp, 9 predicted proteins | sample JNZ110809AmetaG_FD_184123 | JGI IMG/M metagenome (GOLD analysis project Ga0209080, IMG submission 184123) | Hot spring microbial communities from Jinze hot spring, China to study Microbial Dark Matter (Phase II) - JNZ 110809A (SPAdes) (version 3) ...
CCTTAAATAACTTATAGCGACTTGCGATGAGCATTAGAGGTTTAAGCTCTTTAAAGAAGTAGGTTTCCTTATAGCTAAGTTGCACTTAAACGGTATGGTTCACGGAGATTTAACAGCCTCTAATAACATTGGACCTTAATTACCTCATGGAAGGGGTTGGGAGGTCTTAAACTACCCTTTAGAAGAGCCGTAAACCTTAACCTCGTTTATGATCCTTTGGACTTAATTTCGAGAACAAAGGGCGCTGTGGAAGTCCTACTGTTTAATTCAATACCGAGTAAGCCTTCTAAGAAGCCAACCCATATTTCGGGCTCGTTAATAAACGGCGCCTTAACTACTATGTACTTATCTTTAAGGTAGAAATCTCCAAAGCCTTGAACCCTTAAACGTTTAAAAACATCTTGCCACTTCTCTTGGTCTGTTGTTTGGATACCGAGAGTTGCCTCTATCGATACTTTTATCGCCTCCCCCATTTTTCGACCAATCTCTTGCCACTTCTCCTTCGGAATATTGTGGATTAAGATGTCTATGAGCTCCACGTTAAAGAAGACTATGCGGCTTATTCCACAATAATATTCGCCGGGAAAACGCCAATCGTAAATCATCATGCTCCTGTAAACATCAAGCATCTTCGAAATTAGCGATTTTATTCCAGGCTCTTTTCCCTCTTGGATTAGCTTATCGATAAATTCCCGTTCCTCTTCATCGAAAATTATCGTCGTCCTCTTCGTTAAGGCTTTTTCTTCATTTAAAGCCGCTTCTCTACTTTTCCTCTGCATAATCGGTATATTTTTCAACATACCTTATATGTCTTACTCTGGAGAGGGGCATAGGGGGGACATTCAACCTTTTATCCAAATGCTTAACTCTAGCGAAGAGCCTAACCATTGAAAACAGAAGATACCCTTCGAGGCCCGATGGCCCTCCTTTTAGTAGTGAGGTACGTAAAGCTGATGGAGAAGGTGGAAGCCGTTGATGACCGTTTATGGTAAACGCTCACCGATTCAAAGGGTTGCTGGAAGGATAATGAAAACTCTTAGAATTTTAAAGCGCTTTTCATGGTAAATTGAAGCTTTGAATAGATTAAGTAGTAAGGTCGAAAAGCTTTATGTTTGAGGCGGCACTTTGACCTGTGTCTTTGATGTAGATGAAGAAGACACCGTTCTTTCTTTCAAAATTAACCATAATTTCAATCCAGAATTTACTTCCCACAGGAACGCTTCTACAACCTAAGGGGGTTTGAAAGTATATCTTCCATGGCCAATCGTCTTCAACATTACTTATAATCGCGGCATCATCTATTACTTGATAGTTGCTTTCATCTGAAGGTATAGCGGGGAATACGTATCTACCAGAGCTATTTTCGTATCCGAACCGTACGGTAACGCTAACAACACCTTTTTTAGGAGCGGCATCCGCGTATAACGTAAAAACTACTACTTCGCTAAGCGGAGGTATTGTTTCATTAAGTTCCGGCGAGGTAAGCTTGATTAAAGTGCTATCACTTACTGTTGGAACCTTATGCGTAGGGGCGATTTTTATAAAACTTCGTGGTGCTATTGACCACGTCCCATTCAGTTGTCCGATGTAGAGAGTACTCCACTCCCCTCCACTATTGAAGGAGGAGGTTTCATTAATTAAATGCCACCCTTTAACGACTATACCGTCTTCCGGCGTGGCTATAGTTAATACTATTTTTAAAGGTTTTCTCCAAGCGAATTCTTGAGGCAAAATTAAGTTCAACGTGTAATTCCCATTACCATTATAAACGAGACCATAAACCGAAAAACCCACTACAGTTTCGTTTTTATCTAATATGGTTATGCGGCAGTCATTAAGACTTAAGTTAGGTATAGGCTCATCGTCATTAGCCCGTACTATTCCGCTCTGGGTGATGATAAAATTAACGGCGTACTTATTCTGATCGCTGGATACGTTGCATATCTTAAGGTGCACGTTTTTACCGGTGGTTATTTGTAGTTTACGGAGCCCATAAGCTTCGATATCCACGCTGATCCTCGCGCTAATAGTACTTTTTCCTTCGTTTTCGCCCCAAATCAAGGAAAGATCCGGCTCGCGATAATTTATTTTTAACCCAACCATTAGATTGGATAGCAAGATTGTTTGCATCCAATTCTCGATAAAATTTTTACCCACGACCTTAGCGTTATTAAGGTCGCCACTTCTATTGTATTCTCGGGTTGCTATCGCGAGGGCCTTTATCAAGCACCGCTCAAAGTCGCTCGTTACGTCTAAAACTTTTTCCTCCATCGGCTTATAAATGAGCTCTTGCCTTCTTAGGCTTACCTGGATTATGGAGCTAACCAAGAAGAGTGTGAATACCAATATTATTAGTGTGGACGTAATAACAAACTGTCCTTGTCTATTTTTTATAACGTTTCTCGCTTCATCGCATTGGTTAACTACGCATTCTACTGGGTTGTTTAACGTAGTCATTTAATAACCTCCACGCATTAACCTTAAAATCACGTTGTAGATATTGCCTGCTCTAGACGTGTAGGTCATACTTACGGAGACTATTTCACCGGGTCCTTCCAGCTCCTTGATGTTAGTAAAGAGCCAACGTTCGCTTGGAGCCGGGTGGGTTTTATTGATCATTAGATGGAAGTATAAGCCTCGTGGGAGTAGCTCGCGTAGTATTACACTTAACCCTTCGGGGTGGCCACTTTCTATTGTTCTCTCTATAACGCTTGATTCCGCTAAGTAGTGAAGCGTATTATACGCTAAGTTGTTTAAGTCAACGTTTTCCTGTCGGAAAACGTTTTCGGAGGAGAGAAACATTTGAAAAGCGACCGTAAAAGTCGTCAGAATCATCATTGAGGCGATCATAGCCTCTATTATTCTAGCTTGTCCATAGTTTAGGAAGGTCCGCTTCACCACGACGCCCTCCACACATGTATCTTCAATATGTACGTCGAAAGCCCTATCCTAACGGTTCTCTCAAGCGTATAGGAAAGCGCTGGGTAAACGTTACCCGATTCGATGGAACTGTAGCTATCTGGAACCTCCTTATACGCAACCACGAGAGTATTGGTTACTGCGAGCAACGCGACGACGTTAGGCTCTACAAAGTCCGCCTTGTAAACCCGGTAACCGGAAGCCCTGCTTTTTTCAACTACTTTGCAGGCCACGTTGCCTATAAAACACGAGCCGTTCGAGTATTTTGAGACAAAGACTTGATGTAAACTGTCAATCGTTTGATTTTCCAGTATGAGAAGGTCGCCAATGAAGTAGGCTTTATTAATGTTACCTATACCCTGAATCTTAACGCTTTGCACCCCAAAGTAATCAGCAGCTACGACGATAAGGGCAGGAGTTTGAACGTTACCGAAATTTAAGGTGCAAGCACCATTACCGTACGTGGAGTTCTTAAGACTATCGGTTCCTCTTATCTCGCCGTTGGCTTCATAGAAAATTCTCGCCGTTACATTGACGTCCGCAACTGGTAACCCTAGCTCTGAAGCTACATTTACCTCAAAGACCCCGTTGCCCTTATCGGTTACGATGACGTTCAATATTGGAGTAAAACGTAATTTTATGCCATACTCCATACCAAGATTTAGAAGTTTAAGCATCTTGCTTGGAGGAATGTATAGGTCGAGGCCCTCTAGATTTTTGCTTAACCTTTGAACCTTGTCTAGGTCAAGGACGTACGCGTTCCTAGTGAATACGGTGTACGCGGCTAGGCCGATCGACCGAAGGTTATCTTTGCTTATCGATATGTTGCATCCCCATTCCGGTGGGTCCCCCGGGTTTAGGATTAGCTGTGCCATAATCTTCTGGGTAACCATCTTAAGCTGGTCCACCTCGGAGGTGTTTATGGCGGGTTGCGGTGTTCTGCTTACGATGGATATTGAAGCTAGCAGTAAGGCGATTATTACCGCAGCCGTAAAGGCGTAATCGTAGGCTTGCATTTCATTCGCGCCTCCCAAGCCCTACGCATAGTTTCTCCTCGCCGTTGATGATTCGCTTTTCACACCAAACCAAGGCTTTAGTATCGCCTCCGTAGATTTCACTACAAGGCTTAATAGTGCCATCTGTAATTGTGAAGTTGGAGTCAGTTACTATGTAAAGTAATGTACGAGTTAGGTTTAGGGGTATAGGTGACTTTGCGTTCAGACTCTTTCTTACCGCGAGTTCAACCTGTACGTAATAGACGCCGTCCTCCTCTATAATTTTCACGAGGTACGATTTCCCGCTTAAGTCCGTTGGTAGATTTAAGTCCTTTGTAACCGTCCACGTGTAAAGTTCTCCATACGCAAATTCCGTTAAGCTTACAAGACTAGCTATGTTTAGTGAGACGTACTCGGCAACTTGGTTAAGCTGGGTCTTTAGGACGTTTACCTCCACATAGCCAACTACTACCTGAAAGGCTAGCGCCACGGATATAGTGAGGGCGGCAAGGGCGATAGTACCTATTACGTGCTGTATGGAAACCTCCATAAAGGCGTCCTCCACTACGTTATCGAGATTAAAACCTCCACTTCAGTTATCCTTAATAGCGACGTGTAACCCTCCACGGAGCTTATTGTTACTTCTTCATCTTCATCGCCGAGGCGAACGCGTAGTATACCATCGCTAGGTAAGGGGTTTACGAGGTACGTTTTCGGTTGATTGCTTTGGACCTTAACGGTAACGACGTTTGATCCGCGTGTTTCCACGGGCTTTAATCTTAAAATGAATACCTCAGTAAGGTTATAAGTTGTACTGCCTATGGTGAAGGTGTTATTCGTCGCTATACGTACTCTAAGGTACTCTAAGACTATCCAGGCGCCGTTACTTGCCTCAACTTTAACGTGACCGAGAGACTCGGGCATACTTACTATGCGTTTGCATTTCGAAGGGGGTTGTGGGATAAGAGTCGTATTGGACGCTGTAACCATGCTTCCCCCACGGTACTTCAACACGTAAAATTTTACACCATTGTTAGGTGGGTAAATCCTATGCCCAAACGAGTCCGTTACTTCCAACCGCGCTTCGGCTAGGTATATGCCTATTCCGCCAGTTCTCTGGTTAAATTTTATTGAACTAGCTGCGCCCGGTCTTAGGGCTACATCCATTATCAAGCCGTTTAAGAGCTGCATGTTCGTTTTAGCCTGTTCGAACTCCGCGTTTTCCATTTGGAGTTCGAGAAGGTTTACAGCTATGGAGGAGGTTATTATTAGGATTACGAAGAGCGTAGCTGTTATTATCACCGTGGGTACGATAGGCGAAACCGCCTTTGCCCCCCATTTACGCGTAGGGGGGGTTTTACGCATTTCCTTCACCCTACCACTAGTACCTGTACGTACGGCATTACCACCACGATTATGAGCGTCATCATCGTTAGGATTATAGCATGTTTGAATCCCGCTGAAACGCTCCCCCCGCTTACTTTACCGGTTACTATTCCCGTGATGTAGGATTGTAAAATTATGGAAGGCAGTACCGTGGATAGAAGCTGCGTGTACGGTATAGTTTGTCTTCCTATGGAGAAAACGGCTTGGTTCATGAAGTTTAAGCATAATGTTACCGAGAAGACGAGGAGTACGGCGCCTATATAGGGCATGAACATTAGCGGGCGGAGGACTCCTAGTTTTTCCTTCTCTAACGAAGCTAGTTTTTCGCCGTACCTAGCCATGGTTTCAAGGGTTTCAGGGCTACCTCCACCTACGTCCGTAGCGTCTACTAGGATGTAGAGGTTTATGAGGGTGAACCACGATCTTACCCTGTGCTTAAGCGCCTCGTAGATCTGACGGAAGGGGTAGCCCCAACGTATCCTCCTAGCAACGAGATGCAAGTAAGGGGTAAAGCTTCCATAGGGCCTATTTGCAAGCTCTATGAGGCAGGTTTCAGGTGACGCCCCCGTTTTACGTGATTCTGTTAAGTCTCTAAGAAAGTTGGTTACCTCGTATATTAGGTTTCTACCCCTCTTAGCCGTGTAATGCCTATGGGCTATAGCCGCCGGGATCGCGGTTATGGTTAAGGCTATGGCCATACCAAGCGCTGGCTCGTAACCCCTCTTAAGCCCGAGGAAAGTTTTTACGGTTGTTAAAAAGGCCGTGGAAGACTTTATGAGAGGTATGGTTGCCAGCTCCGGTACCATGTACGGAAAAACCATTGTTATGAGGAATACGACGAGGAGCGGCGTCAAGGCCGCGAAAACCTTGTAGGGGGCTTTTTCGTATATCGGTTCTTGGAAGCTAAAGAGGTCTGAGAGGTAAATGAATAGTATGCTTATGCCGGGAAGTATGAAGTAGGCGAACATAAGGTAGTTTTCAGTAGAGAAACTTAATGACACGCAGTCCCTAAAGGCTACAGAGACAAGGTATACTATGATTATGCCGAGCGTGGAAAGCATCGTCATGGCTATGTAGGATTCGAGAAGCATTGCAGCGCGTTCGCTGAAGGCTCTGAGCTTCGCAGCTAAGTCCCTAAACATCATTTCCGTTCGGGCCTGAAGGTAATGAACCACGTCCCCGCCTACTCTAAGCATACGTACGTAGCCCATTAGGAAGTCCCTGAACTCCTTTGAGGAGGAGTGATTAGCTATTTTCTCTATAGCTGTTATCGGGTCCATCCCTCTAAGCTCAACGTCGAGCTTAATCTGCTCCGCGACCCTAGCCATGTTTGGTAGAAGCTCACATTTCTCGAACCTTCTAATGCTCACGTAGGGGGCAAGTCCTCCCGTGGCCATAACACTGATGTACGCAGCGGCGAATGGCGCCTCCATGTCAAGCTTTGAAGCTCTATCCCGAGCTTTTATGGTTGGGAGTGCACATCCTAGCGCCAACGAGATTAAGGGTACGGCTAAGAGGGGGTAAAGGCTTGTGAGTAGAGATGCGGAGGCACAGGCTATGGCTGTTATGAGCGTAACGAGGCCTACAGTGGACATGTAAGCCTCAGGGTATACGTGCATCCCAGCGGCCTCAAGGTTCTCCCTTAATCTCGTAGGCCTTTTCCTGTAAAGGAGCCTTATTAGGGCTCTTCCAAGCCACCCGAAGTATTGGTAGGCTACGCCGGTTATGGGGGTCAACGTTCTTCACTTCTTCTAGCCAAGGGCCTTGGAAACGGAAAGGAGTTAAGTAGTCGATACTTAACCATCTCGTTCCTTACTGCCATGTTAGCCCTTACGCCCCTTAAGCGAAGATCCCTAAAGAAATGGGCTCGCCTCAAAATCTCCTGAAGCACTTCTTCACGCGTTAAGCCTAGCTTCTGGGCTATAATATCGACCATCACGCTCTCCTTAAAGTTCACTCGGTATACGTCGTTCACCACGTCCCATTCAACTACATCCCTGTATTCGTCGTAACTTATAACTTCGTAGACCTTCCTTATTCTCCTCCCGAAGGTTAAACCCTTCACGGGCCTAAGGAATTGAACGCGCTCTTGAAGTATGGCTATGTTTATAAGTGGAATATAGGCTTCGGCTATGTTCATAGGCGGGCTTGTAAGGCGTTTAATAGCATGTTCAAGGGTTTCGGCATGAAGCGTCGTTAGGCCACCGTGGCCCGTGGCCATGGCCTGAAACAGTACGAATGCTTCTTCGCCCCTGACCTCGCCTACAACTATATAGTCAGGTCTATACCTTAACGAGACCTTAACTAGGTCAAATAGGGTTATTTCACCCGCTTTAGATGCGCCTAGACCGTAGCTTGGCCTAGCTACAAGTTGAACCCAGTTATCGTGAGGAAGCATGAGCTCGGGGATTTCTTCGACGGTCACTATCTTCATACTGGGCCTTATGAGGGTGGCAAGCGCGTTAAGAGTACTAGTTTTACCTGCGCCCGTCCCGCCTATAACGGCCACGGTCATGCGGTTCTCCAGCATTAGCCAGAAGTAAGCTGCAAGCGCCTCATCTAGGGTGCCCAGCTCGATAAGGTCGATAACGCTGAAGGGCTCCTCGCGGAATCTTCTTATACAGAAGGTACTCCCCTTGGGTGAAACCTCACGCTTAAACGTGGCGGCAACTCTATCCTTAGTAGGCAACATAGCGTCCAGTATTGGAAAGGCCGTGGAAATGTGCTTCTGAGCTACATGGGTCAGTTTAATAAGAACGTTATCCAGCGTAGCTTCATTCACTATTCTAAGGTTTGTAGGCATGCTCTCATAGCAGCGGTGCCAAACGTAGACAGGTATACCTATGCCGTTCACGGAGATATCCTCGATTGTCCTGTCATTCATTATTACGTCCAGGGGCCCATAACCAATAAGGTCCCGCTTAAGATAATAGGCGATCCGCTGCCAAGAATCCTCACTTAGGTTTTTAGCGATCCTGTACTTTTTAATTAGCCTTCGGGCCTCAGCCTCTACGTAGGCTTTAGCGTCAACGTCATCGCTTTTAGGAGGTTCAACCTCAAGGCTTAAAATGTCAATAAGCCTGTTGAGGATGTATTGCTCCTTGGGTGAAAGCTCAACCTCTTCAATAAAGTAGGCTTTATCGCCCCCGAGGCTGGGAAGAGATGCAATAGTGACCTTCGCGTAAGGCCAATTAACGGGATAAGAATCTATAACTTGGGCTTCAGGGGGTAACCTCTCAAGAACGGCTGTAGGAGCAGGTGCAGGACCCTCCCTACGCTTAAAAACCCCCTTTAAACCGCTAAACGGGAAACAAAACAACCTCTTCCCGGCTTTCTCAAGCCTTTCAGACTGCTTAGATCTTTTAAGCCGCTCTGCTTCCCCCTCGGAAGAATTTTCCAGAGCGGACAAATAACCCACCCATAATAAGGTTAAACAGGAAGGTAAATAAAAAGATTATGCTTTAATATGCATAAGATATGCATAAGTATGCTTAAGATTACGGTAACACTATGGTCTTGGGATACTGATAGCCTGCAGCGGTTTGCAACATTAATTCGATAGTAATACCGGAGGTCGCATTACACGTCAAGAGGTCCGCGTTTGGATTTATACCAACTCTTATTGTTTCCGTTTTCCCAGGAACTACCGAACGTGATGTCGGCCAGTATACGTATACAGCCTTTGTCGAATTATAAGGTACTCCGTTAATTAAAAGATTGGTTAACGTAGCTGGGGAGGATCCCGTGTTTTTAATGGTTAATGTGACGTTCCAGCCTCCATCGGAGGGGTTGCTGATGGCGTAGGCTGCCTGAAACTCTATTTTTTCGTATCTTGTGAAAGTCCCTGATAGCCCTAACATCCAGTAGGCTACGGCGATACTCATAACGATGGCTACCGAGACAATGATTATCGTGGAGATTACTGGACTAACCGCTTTATGGTTCCTTCTAAGTCGATTCAACAAAATCCCATCCCCATAAGTCATTTTTAACCATAGTAAAACTGGAGGGGCAGATATATAAAGATTATGTTTTAATATGTATAAAATATGCATAAATATGCAAGCGTGATGGAAAATACCTTTAAAGCTTAGGTTTTACAACTCACGTGCAACGCTATAGTTATAATATCCATTTACCCCTTCCGGTAATCGTCCCTCTCGTGAACCGCGTACGAACCTTACGTAAGTGTCTACAGCATTAAAACGCGCCACTAGCCTCTAGGTAGCTGAGCTTAGCTGTAAGTCTTCTAATGTAATCCTCAGCGTTCAGCATCCTTAAGGCATAACGTTATGTTGCCGCCCTAATCAACGGCTTAACGATACCGCCTTTCAGGCTTAACGTCTCGGCAAATTCCTTCACGGACACTAGACCCCTAAGGAAGCCCAGAATAGTGCGTCCAGTACCTTACGCGTCTTCTTCTACAATCTTAGACTTCGTTCTTCACCTCGGCACCTGAAGGATGGAGCCGCGGGAATTTAAAGGAGGGAAAATAAGCGAGTAGCGGGCTCAGCGGGATTTGAACCTGTAACTGCCCGGTTTACGGTATTTAGTACATTATGAATAACCTTACTTAGCTTAACATAGTAGCATCTAAGGGGAATACTTTAAGATGAGGACGCGTAGTTACTGCTTCCTCCTCCATCCGTATCTCTCGGTGTCGTAGAATGGCCACTTAACCACTTCGGC
>Ga0209080_1001880_pt1 | contig 9979 bp, 9 predicted proteins | sample JNZ110809AmetaG_FD_184123 | JGI IMG/M metagenome (GOLD analysis project Ga0209080, IMG submission 184123) | Hot spring microbial communities from Jinze hot spring, China to study Microbial Dark Matter (Phase II) - JNZ 110809A (SPAdes) (version 3) ...
GCCCGAAGGCCATGAGCGCGGCCGAGCCCACGATGCCTATCATGAAGCTCGTGCCCGGGTCCTGTATGAAGCTCCAGATGCCAAATGCTATTGCCAGGATTAAGGGAAGCTCGAACGCCATGTGCCCCAGCGCGGCCACGAAGCCCGCATACCTGCCAGCCCTAAGAGAAACATTCATCGTGGCGAAGAGGAGGGGGCCTGGAGCAAGAGCGCCCGAAGCCGAGACGAAGACTACCATGAGGAAGAGCTGGAAAACCTCCAAGGAGGTTCAATAAGCCGAGAGCCAGCCGCATAAAATAGCTTTCCAAGAAGCCGGCAGACCGGAAGAAGCGCGACCCCCACGCCCCCGAAAAATAAGGCTAAAAATCGCGAGCAAACATGAATCCCAAGATGAGCTGGCCGCGGTGAGGTAGCGGTTAGCCTTCCGGCCTGTGGAGCCGGATGCCTGGGTTCGAATCCCAGCCGCGGCCCTACTCTACATATTCCTCTATTTCCTGTCTGATGATTTCGCATAAATCTTCAACGCTGAGAAGTTTTAAACCGAATTTTGGAAGATCTCGATAGAGCTCTGGCTTAGCTGTTACAAGTACCATGCTTCTAACTATGGCTGTCGCTGCGACGATGAGATCCACCGAGTTCAGAAAAACCCCTACCTTTGTTAACGTGGAATCTAATTCAGCGGCCTTAAGAATTACTTGCTGATCAACTCCAACGATATTATAGATCTTCTCAATACTTCGATAAAGCTTGTTGAAATCAACTTCGGAAAAGTATCCCAGCGCTGATAGATATTCGTATAAGCTTAGAATGGAAATGTGAGCTTCATGTTTTATTAAGATAAATTCAAGTATAGGCTTATTCGACTCAGCATGCAAGGAAGCTAAAGCCGTTGAGTCAAGAAGTAACGCCTCTTCAATCATATATTTAGTTATCCCCCACCACTACTGTCATACATCTAAATTATAGGATGCTTAATCCTGTTTATCTTGTTTCATGAGCTTCTTGTTGAAGACGTAGTTCAGAAATCTGTTAGATTTTTCATCGGGGTATAGCAGTTCCTCAACGCCTTCGGTGAGCTCTTGTTTATGCCAAAGCTCTATTAGTTTGTCTATCACCTCATCGTAAGACTTTGCTCCAAACTTGTCTCTTAACTTCCGCAACCTTTTCCATGTTTCTTCATCAACGGCTATAGTTTTCATCTTTACACTCTCCTATATTCTGAGATTCGAGAGCATGTACTCTCTTTTTAAGTCTTCTGTCACGCCATTATTTTCGATTATCTTCTTGTATATATCAGCGCTCTTTCTAGGCCTTCTCTCTTTAGTGATAAGATCAACATCGTAGAGCCCGAACCTCATCCTGAAACCCTCAGCCCATTCATAGTTATCTGTTAGTGCCCAATGCATATACGCCCTGATATCCATACCGTTCTTTATCGCCTCCTCAAGTACTATGAGGTGATTTACTATATAGAGGGGTCTTAAAATATCTCTGAAATCAGCTATTCCATTCTCGGTGATGTATATTGGTAGCCTATATTCCCAAGCTATATCAAGCGCGTCGAGTAATCCTTCAGGATGTACCTCCCATCCGCAATCACTGCATGGTCTAGCATCCTTCGAAACACCATTTGGAACACATGCATAACCATAGCCTTCAACTCCCTCAAACTCTATAAGAGGGAATTCTTCATATTTCCTCTTAGCATTTCTCGTAACTATCCTCGTGTAATAGTTTACACCAAGCCACTGAAGTCTATCCCCAAGATGAATCTGCTTAACTTCACTTCTCTCGTCAAAATCCGGAGAGAATTTACCTTTCGTCCACACGTCTAAGATTACCGTGTTATGAAATTTATTGTAAATTTCACAACTTTTGAAATCTCCTTCTGTTAACGGATATGGGGGAATTATATTGTGTATTACGCCGACCCAGGCAGGCTCCTCAGAGTCCTTGTCTGCTCGCGCTTTATCCCAAGCCTTTATCGCGTCAAATGCCCTAGCATGAGCTACTATCTGATTTCTTAAAGCCGATGCCGCAACTTTCGGGTTTAGTATTCCTGGTGGAAAGCCTAGGAAAGGTGATAAGTACCCAAGCTCAATCATGACCATCGGTTCGTTAAAGGTTGACCACATATCAATTAAATCTCCGAGCTTCCAAGCAATGTATGCTGCGAATTTTGTGAATTCTATGATGAATGCCTCATCAATGTATCCAAGCGGCCCCCTTTTTCCATTGGAATCTCTTACCGAGATAGGATCATGAAGCCAGATGGGGAGCGTGAAATGATGCAAATTTCCTATGACTTTAAACCCCCTACTTCTTAAATCCTGTATGATGTTTCTATAAAACTCTATGTATCTCTTGTTCGCGATCTGATCGAGCTCGTAGAGTATATCTTCAGTAATCTTAATATCCTTTATTAGTCCAAGGCCATCTCTCTCGACATCCACTTCAACATAACTCGTGCTACATGGAAAGATTCTGCTCCATTCAATTGTCAGCCTGTAGATCTTTAACCCCATTTTCTGTGCTATCTCATGATCTTTCGGGTAGAGTTCAGCATAATTGACGCCATCCTCAGGTAGGTCTCCACTCACAACACCGCTTGCTATATTCTTGGGATCCCTCACCCAGTGCCACCAATCTGTATTCGGATCTATGAATCTTCTCAGCCTATCACCCATCTCAAACTGGAATGCGGAAGCTGAGACTCCCCATTTAAAATCTTGTTGAAAGTCTTGCCCCATACTCCTTACTTCCTCCACAGGTTACTTATAAATGAAACTATTTTTATACATTGCGCTAACATTGTGAATTATGATTTGGAAAAAATTTATAAATAGCATCATTTTTACATTAATGTAAGAGGTGTGGTTAGTATGAAAAGGAGAGCGGGATTATATGTGGCAACTATGTTGATGGCGATGATATTTCTGATGGTGCCATTGGTTGAGGCACAGGTTACCGTCCCGCGTGAGCAGACGCTCGTCATAGGCGGGGCATATTGGGAGCCTCCAAAAAAGTGGAATCCCTTCAATTACGGCGGCTCCATGTCCGGAACAGTTGGTTTGATATATGAGCCACTTTACATATGGGTTCCAATAAAGACTGCTGAAGAGAGGTTTATTCCATGGCTTGCCAAGGATCAGCCCACTTGGGAGTCTCCCACCAGCGTTGTGATTCGTCTTAGAGATGAGGCGAAGTGGTGGGATGGAACGCCGGTCTCAGCGGATGACATTATATTCACGTTCCAGACGGTGCCTCAAAAAGTTACAACGGCTGCTTGGGCTAGCGTTAGAAACTACATCATCGAAGTGCAAAAAGTAGACAGCAAGACTGCTAGAATCATATTCTCAGAAAGAGCTAATTATGCAGACTTCCTCTTCCAACTCTATAGCGCACCTATATTACCGAAGCACGTTCTAGAATCTTTTGTGGATCAATATGGAGATGAATTAACAGATTTGTCAAAATGGCCTATTGTCGCGCCGGATAAGGATCCAACGAAAGTTGTTGGAAGCGGCATGTATAAGATTCTCTATCTAGCCGATGATCATTTCATATTGGAGCGCGTTGAAAACTGGTGGGGTAATACGGTACTCGGCAAGCCGGCACCCAAGTACATCAAGGGAGTGGTGGTTTACAGTAATCAGGTGGCGGCAAACATGCTCGGCGCAGGCGAGCTCGATTGGAGCTGCTTCTACATACCCGGAGGCCCCGATATGGTCAAGAGAGGTCTTGCGGTTTCATATTATAAGGAGCCCCCGAAGCTCTATCTACCTGCTAATGTGGCCTATTTATTCCTCAATACCCAGAAAGAGCCCTTCAACGATCCACGATTCAGGAAGGCAGTGTACTTCGCCATTGATGTAGATAAGTTAATAGGGGCCGCCTTCGAAGGTGCGGTGGAGAAATCTAATCCGGTGGGATTGTTACCAGTATGGAAGGAGTACTTAGCAACAGACCTACTAGCCAAGTACAATTACAGATATGATCCGGAGGAGGCTAAGCGTATTCTTGACGCAGCAGGATATGTTGATAGGGATAGGGATGGATGCAGAGATCTCCCAGATGGAAGACCAATTAGGATGAGGATAATAGTCCCATATGGTTGGACGGACTGGATGTTTGCGATCATCAACATAGCTGATGATCTAAGGAAGGTCGGTATCTGTGCTGAAGCTCAGTTCCCGGACTTTGGCCTCTATATATCGGAAATTGACCGAGGAACGTATGACGCGGCTATAAACAACTTTGGCAGCTTTGCAGCGCCATCGCCATACAGTCTCTACTACTGGGCCTTTAATGCAACGCCTGGTATATGGACCGGCGATCATGGTAGATATGACAACCCGGAGTTGGAGAGGCTAATAACCGAGCTTGGACGAATACCTCCACTGCCCGAGTATGAAAGTGAAATTAAGGCAAAGCTCAGGAAGATACAGGAGATATTGCTAGAGGAGATGCCAGCTTTACCACTCTGGTATAATGGCTATTGGTTCCTCGCCTCAACTAAGTATTGGGCTGGCTGGCCGAGCGAGGACAAACCGTATGGTGTTCCTACGATATGGAATGGCCAGTGGCAGCATGGCGGATTGCTGGTATTATTGAATCTGAAACCGGTGACCGTAATTACTCCGACGGCCATAGCGACCACAGTGGTAACAACCGTGGTAACCACTGTGGCACCAACGACTGTAGTAACTACTGTAGCACCAACGCCTACGGTGACTACTATAACGGCGCCAGGTACCACGTTCATTGTAACCATCACGCCGGAGGTAACCGCGGCCCCTCCAGCCATTGAACCTATGACTCTGGCTGCGATCATCATTGCTGTGGTTGTAGTAATCGCAGTAGTGGTGGCGATCCTATTAAGAAGGAGAAAGAAGTAAGTATATTTTTATCCTCTATACATTTTTATTTTAGAAGATGGAGGTAGAATATAGGGATGTCATTAAAAATTTATTTGGCTAAACGAGCGATCGTGTATTTTATAGTCTTCGTGGTATCCATAACTATAGTCTGGTTCCTTGCAAGATTCGCTCCAGGAGATCCCGCACTAACAGCGCTTATGAGATTTATGATGGCACCCGGTGTCAGATACACGGAAGAACAGATAGCGATATTTAAGCAGCGCGCCATAGAGATGCTTGGTCTAAACTTGCCAATTCATGAGCAGTATATCCTCTTCTGGAGGAACCTACTAACGGGAGACTGGGGTTATAGCACATATTTTTCAGCCCCGGTGATCGAGAAGCTTATAGAAGTTGCTTCGTATGATTTATTACTTATAGCACCGGCAATATTGGTTAGCTGGTTTCTAGGAAATTGGATGGGCGCTATAGCGGCTAGGCAGAAAACAGCTGATAGAATACTCATGCCCATAATCTACATTCTCACGGCAACTCCATACTTCCTATTCGGGTTAGTGATGGTTTATATTTTTGGAGTGGTTTATAATGTATTCAAGCCAACAATTACGACAATAGATATTACTGGAATATTTCATAATCCGAATCCAGAAACCCTTGCAAACTTCCTGAGAGCCTACACTCTGCCCTTCATCTCACTAGTATTAGTCTCGATGGGCGGCTGGGCTTCCGGCATGAGGACATTGATGATATACGAGCTAGAATCGAACTATGCGAAGTATATGGAAGCCCTTGGCTTCTCGAGCAGAAGAATATCCTCCTATGCGTTCAGATATGCCATAAACCCACAGATATCAGGGCTGGGAATACAGCTGGGAACAGTTATCATAGCAGGCTTAGCCCTTTCTTCAATATTCAATTATCCCGGCGCGGGCATAGCATTAATATATGCGATAAATTATAGAGACATTTTCCTGATACAGGGGATAGCAATATTCTATACCTTAATGGTAATAGCCGCGAACTTCATCATAGATCTCTTCTACATCCTCATGGATCCGAGGCTTAGGCTGGGATTCATGGGGTGAGCCGGAAATGCTCAAACCAGATAAGGGTGCCGACAAGATTCACGACTTCTTTGCTAAAAGGCTCAGCAAGATGTTTAAGTTTACTGAGAGCATTACTTGGATTCTTCTCAAACGTAATGTGAAGTTTTGGATCTGCGCATCAATAATAGCGATAGTGCTAAGTCTCACGTTAATAGGTCCTTGTCTAACACCCTATAGACCACTGGATGTTACGACACCCAGGCTTCCGCCACTCTCATCGGGTAGCCCATTTGGCACGGATAACCTAGGTTATGACGTATTTAGTGCCACAGTCTATGGACTTAGAGTATCCTTAATGGTAGGGTTAATAGCCGCAGTTATTGCTACAGCCATCGGGACGATTCTCGGGTTAATCGCAGGCTACAAGGGCGGGCTGGCGGACTCCATTATAGATGGCGCGACGAATATCCTGATAGCATTACCCGCGGCATTCATAATGATAATGGTCGGAGCATTCTACCTTCAAATGGGGGAAGCGCCATCAGCGTTAAGGGAGATAAGGAACATGGCCTTCTTGGGAAGCATGATCGGTATACTTATGTGGCACTGGACTGCAAAGGCCGTTAGAAGTCATGTTGCAGCCCTAAAAATCTCGGACTACGTTATCGTCTCCAAGCTTAGCGGCAACTCGGATCTAAAAATAATACTTAAGGAAATTATCCCGAATATCGCATCATACATAATTCTAGTATTTGTTATACAGCTGGCCAACGCGCTGGTCACAATTGTCACGTTAGAGTTCTTGGGCATAAAGGCGTCTGACTGGTCTCTCTTCGCAAGAGTAATGCAATGGCTTCAAATGGGCGTGCTACATGCACATCTGTGGTGGGTCTTCCTAATACCAGGAGCAATAATCGTGGCCTTCATCGCATCACTTTATCTTATAGTTCTCTCATTGGATGAGGTCTTTAATCCAAGATTAAGGAGGGTGTGAGCCTTGGAAACGGAGAAATCATTAGAGGTTAAGAGTTACAAAGTTTATTACAAGACTTTCAATGGCCATGTCAGGGCCGTTGATGGTGTTGATTTGAATGTGCATCAAGGAGAGATCGTTGGGCTGATAGGGGAGAGTGGATGTGGGAAATCCACTTTAGCGCAATCAATAATTTTACTAAGGCCTCCGATGGAGTATATGGGCGGCTCCGTGATCCTAAACGGTAGATATGATCTAACAAAAATGTCTCCAGAGAAGAGAAAGGAGATAATGTTGAAGGAGATTGCTCTAATACCGCAATATGCTTTGGACGCCTTGCCGATAATCAAGAAAATAAGAGTCTTCGTAAATGATCTCGCAAGGGATAAGGGATTTAATGAAAAGGAACTTCTGGAGATTTTCAAAGAGAGATTAAGACAGGTAAACCTAACCGAGAGAATCCTAGACATGTATCCCCTCGAATTATCGGGTGGAATGAAGCAGAGAGTAGTAATAGCCGTATCAACGCTGTTTAGGCCAAGGCTCCTAATAGCAGATGAGCCAGCATCAGCCCTTGACGTTGTAACTCAAAGGCAGGTGCTAGAGCTTCTAAAACAACTAAGGGATGATGGTATCGTGGGCTCACTGCTCTTCATAACACATGATATTGCATCCATCGTACAAATAGCGGATAAAATAGCAACAATGTATGCTGGTAAAGTGGTGGAGGTCGGTTCTGCGGAAACCATAATCAAGGAGCCCCAGCATCCATACACATTCCTACTAATAAACTCCATACCATTACTTGGAGTATCCTATAAAGAAAAAAGGCTGACCGGATTGGGTGGAGCACCACCTAACCTATTAAACCCGCCAAGCGGGTGCAGATTCCATCCGAGATGCCCCTATGCTATGCCCAAGTGCTCGGAGGAACAGCCGCCCTTAACTAATCTAGGAGAGGGTCATAGCGTCTTTTGCTGGCTATATGAGAGGGGGTGATCTTGCATGAGTGAAGCGCTTCTCAAGCTGGAAAATGTTTCGAAAATATTCACTCTCGGCATCATAGGTAGAGTACGCATTACAGCCGTTAACGATGTTTCCATGGAGATACGAAGAGGAGAAGTCCTTGGCATACTTGGCGAATCCGGCAGTGGCAAATCTACAATCGCCAAATTGATACTAAAGATCCTGAAGCCTAGTGCTGGTAAGATATTTTATGCGGGCAAGGATATCTGGGAGATAGATACCAGAGAGTATTATAAGAGAGTTCAAGGGGTGTTCCAAGATCCATACGCGAGCTTTAATCCTCGAAGGAAAGTGCTTGACGTACTTTTGGATACCATTAGAAACTACTATCCTGAAGAGATTCATAATCAAATGGAGAGAGTAACAGAAGTTCTAAATAGCGTTGGGATGAACATAAAAGATATTGCTGGGAAATATCCTCATGAGTTTAGTGGAGGACAGTTGCAAAGGATATCCATTGCACGCGCACTCTTGGTTAAGCCGGATATAATAATAGCAGATGAGCCGGTGTCAATGGTTGATGCCTCAACCAGAATAGACATCTTAAACATATTCCTCAATTTAAGAGATCGGGAGAATCTAACATCAATCATAATAGGACATGATCTGAGTTTAACACAGTATGTGAGTGATAGGGTAGCGATCCTTTACAGAGGGCAGATAGTGGAGCAAGGGCCAGCCGATATGTTAAGGGATCCAGCGCATCCCTATACTAAGATGCTTTTGGAAGCTGTTCCAAGGATGGAGTTCAGGTGGAGCCAGTTCAAATATAGTGTGGAATCTGTTGAGAGGGGTAATGGTGGTGATGTTGGATGCGTATTCGCCTCTCGATGTCCATCTAAAATGAGCATTTGTTCATATCTGCAGCCGCCCATCTTCAACGTTGGTTACTCTCAGGTTAAATGCTGGCTTTATGGGCCCAAATGAATGTCAGCTAGAAACGATACTTACTAGATGAAGCTGGGAGGTTTAGAATTAGAGCATCAATAACAATATCACGATGACGTCTCGGTGATTCCCTTGACGAAGAATTAGATACTTATACTAAGTGTGTTGTTAGGACATTGATAATAACGATGGAAGATGACGCCAATGGGATTACTGAGCGTTAAGTGGGTAAAGCGATCTGACTTATCTCGTGAGGGCATCACGATGAGAGTGGAGTATATTTTAACATCATGCGAATTAAGCTTCTCCTCTCTCGGCTCTTCTAGAATCTGCTCAGAATTCATGCTAATTGCTTTTGCCGAAGAGGTTCATCGGTAAGTATTTATTGAATTCGAAGCTTTCTCATTTTGAGCTCTTTCTCAAACATTTCTCTTAATTTTCTTATGCTCTCATGTTGAACGCCATTCATCTGGAGACTCGTTGCAGTCTCTGTTTTACAGATCTCATCCAGCTCCCTTAGAAGCCTCCTAAGGATATCGTCCTTTACGTCTTTGAGTCGTGCAAAGCTTTATAACCGGAAATAATCATCGCACCCCCATTCTTATCCACAGATACGATTCCATGGCCGTCTTCGACGTAGTCTCCGGCCTTTCGGCCTGCCTTCCCACTCATCCTTCCTGACCTTTTTCGCTAATCGGTAAATGGTGTACGAGAATTGATGCCAGTATTCATCCTCATCTTCTTCTATTCTCGCGGCTCCGGCAATCCTCAATTTCATATGTTGTGTAATTTGGTGGATTCTTTAATCTCCATGTGCTTTAGATCGGGATTGTAATGACCAACACTGTCGGTGCTCGATAAGTTAGCGCCCGGATTATTCTTCACGAATATGTGGATGAGCTCATAGATCTCGGTGTAGTTTGGCGAACTGCCACAGTATTCCTCGAAATTTTCCAAACGCATATATATCATGATGATTCATGGTAATTCTGGAATGAGTATCTCAGTGATATTCCCCACGAAGAATAGGGCTCATTACGTTAAGCGCGCTGTCAGGACCGCATTTAAAGCTCATCGCGTGGAAGAGGTGATAGTTATTGACGGCGGCAGTATGGATGATACTATTAGAATCGCTGAACGTGAGGGCGCTAAGGTTATTGTGCAAA
>Ga0209080_1001881_pt1 | contig 9978 bp, 11 predicted proteins | sample JNZ110809AmetaG_FD_184123 | JGI IMG/M metagenome (GOLD analysis project Ga0209080, IMG submission 184123) | Hot spring microbial communities from Jinze hot spring, China to study Microbial Dark Matter (Phase II) - JNZ 110809A (SPAdes) (version 3) ...
TCCCAAGAAACAACCCTACCCCTCTTCAAAATATCATTAAAAGTTATCTTCCTCATATGAAGCCAAAAACAGTTTCCCAGTACATTTACTTATAAATTTAGCGTAACCTTCAGATTCTAAATGTTTATGTAAAATTTATCTTTTCTCTTATCAAGTATTTCTTGGTTTTATTTATGTTTATAGTTTCTAGTCATGAACTTGATAGATTGATTACTCGTTTAAAGAGGCTTTATGGTTCTAGTAGTATTTCTGATGAATTGCGGGGTTGGAATTGGAGTAATGATATTCTCTCTCCACCTGTTGATGATGTTTTCTTAAGTGTTTCTGAAGTTGCCAATCGTTACTGTCCGAATTATAGGGATGTTTATCTACGTAGAGTTGTAAATGTTTCTGCACCAATAAGTTTTAAGACTGTTAGAGGATGGATTTACCATGATATTTGCTCTGGGATTTACTCTCTTGTGAGAGGTAAACTTTACTCTCATGGACTTGTTAGGGGATGTGAACTTTTTATGCTCCTCATGAATGAACGTGAAAAATTTGTTGATTCTATTTTTAAGCATCATAACGTTGATAGATATGTTAAAGATGATGATTACAATGTTTTAAGGAATGATTCCAACATATTATTTGATTATATTGTTTTAAATGTTTGTGCTAAACTTGATGAAATACTTTGCAGTTTAAGTTATCCTAAGGTTGAGAATGTTGTTGGTAAACTTCTCCCAGCCTTTGAGGAGAAGATTGTAGATGGAAGATTTATAGGTTTATCCAAGGAACTTAAGGTTGATGTTTTCCTAGATAATAGACTTGTTGTGGATATTAAAACTGGTGATGTTAGGGATTTCCATAAATATACTCTTGCAGGTTATGCTTTAGCTATTGAAGCTGATTTAGAAGTTCCAGTGGATTATGGTGTTATATCCTATTTATCTATTAAAGATGGTTTTGTGAAAGTTAGGAACGATGTGTTTTTCATTGATGATAATATTAGGAGGGAGTTTATTGAAATTAGAGATAAAGCTTTTGATATAATACAGATGGGTGAAGATCCAGGTTACCCAATTGAATGCCCAGATTACTGTATATACTATGATTATTGTAGTTCTAGGAGGTTGAAGATTAGTGGTGAGAAGAATAATTCTTGACGGTTATGGTTATTATGTGGGTAAGAAGGGTGGGATGCTAATTATTAGTAGAGGTGGAGAAAAGAAGAGTATTAGTGTTGGTAATGTTTCATGTATTATAGCTAATGCCAGTGGTATAAGTTTTAGTGGAGATGCTTTAAGGTTATTGTTAAAGCATAATGTACAATTAATTTTACTTTCTGGAGATAGACCTATAGGTAAACTTCAACCTATGGGTAAAGGTGGATCTGTTAAACTTAAGAAAGAACAGATTAAAGCTCAAGAAGATTCTAGAGGGGATTTTATAAGGTGGATTATAGTTGTAAATAAAATTAGGAATCAATTGAATCTTTTAAAGAGGATTAGAAAGATTAAAATGAGAAGTAGTCGTGAAATTAGTGAAAAACTTGGTTGGTATATTTCTAAGATCATGGAGATTTCGAATTACATTGAAAATTATGGTCCAAGCAGTAATAAACAATTATATATTTCAAAGGAAGCTGAAGCAAGTAAATATTATTGGGAAGCATTAAACCTAGTGATTCCAAGTGAAGTGGGATATGATGGTAAGAGAAGGAAGAAGTATGATAATCCAGAAGACCCATTCAACATATCTCTAAACTATCTATACACAATACTGGCAAGTGAAGTATGGTTTGCAGTGGAACTTTCAGGATTAGACCCATATATTGGATACCTCCATGAAGATAGTAGTAGAAGACCAAGCTTAGTAATGGATTTAATGGAGGAATTTAGACAACCAATAGTTGACAAAACCTTAATAAACATTTTCACAACAACAAATGAATGGAAAACACTCTTAGAATCAAATAAAAAGTTAAGTGAAGAAGGACGTAGAAAACTGTTAAAAGCATTCTATGAACAATTAAAGACAAAAACAACGTTTATGGATAGAAGCATACCCCTAAGTGGACACATACATCTACAACCACATAGACTAGCAAAATACATAATGAAATACGTAAACACATATCAACCATACAACATCATATGAAGGGCGTTTAGAAATGCATACACTAGTAATATACGATATAACCAACGATAAAATTAGATTAGCCATAGCACAAGCATGCAAAGAAGCTGGACTTATAAGAATACAGAAAAGCGCCTTCATAGGAGAAATAAATGCTCAAACAAGAAAACACCTAAAAAAGAAGTTAACAAAAATACTAGGGAAAAACAAGGGAAACATACAAATATTCCAAATATGTGATGCAGATCTAAAATTAAGGGAGATCATTGGAGAACCATACACCGAAGAAGAAGAGGAAATAATCATAATATGAGGTGTAAAAATGGAGGAGGAAGTCTACATAACACCAATACATGTAAGAGACTACCTATTCTGCCCAACAATACTCTACCAAAAACATGTCAGAAGAATCATAGAACCAGAAACACAAATGATGATGGATGGAAAGGAAGAATATGAAAAAGACAAAGAAACAGCTGAAAGAAGGAAAAGCATACTAGGAGAAATAAGAATACAAGCAGAAAAAACATTATTCTCAGTACCACTAAAAAGCGAGAAATACAAAGTAGTAGGAATAGCAGACGCCATATACTGGAAAAACAACAAAATGCACATACTAGAAATAAAATACAGCGAAACCAAAAAACCATACCCAGACCACATATACCAAACAACAACATACGCAATAATGGCAGAAGAAACACTAAAACAAACAGCATACAAAATCATCCTATACTACAAACCAACAAAACTATGGCATGAAAGAATACTAACAAAACAACTAAAAAACCACACAATAAAAATAATACAAAAAACACATGAAATAATCAATGGAAAAACAATACCACCAATAAAACAAAAAACAAAATGCAAAACATGCTGGTACAGCAAAATATGCTTCGGATGAAATTAAGCTATATTGGAAAACTTAAATTTACTTGTGTCAAAATTTAAAAATATCTTTAATGAACTTAGTTTCTTCATCACCCATAGTTTTATGCGCATTTTTGACATCAGCAATAATTAGACATCCAGTAATAGCTCTACTAATTTTTATCCAATCTTCTGGCAATGAACTATAATAATTTATTATCATTTGGGGGTTATAATAATCATCGATTATATCCTTAGAAAACGTATATACTTTTTCAGAAATCATCTTAACAATTCTTTCATTACTATGTTTAATGAGCTCATTACAGACTTGATTCAAATTTCTAATATTATATTCACTATTATTTCTATCATTAATTATTCCTCTAACTTCATCGAGCTCTGCAATACTAAGAGTCCTCAATCCTTGATGATGCAATAATATAGCTTGAATAATAAGTTGTTGAATGCGTGGATTTGTAAAGATAAAGTCTGGTATATTGTTAAACGTTTTTGCTAAAATGTAGCCTGAAATTATTTCATGATTTTGAAAAGTTATAAAATCTTTTTGTGAACTTAAAACATCATCAGTTTGTTTTTGATAATAATACATGGATTTACCTATGTCATGAAATGTTGCAACAATCTTCGCAGCTTCTATAATATCGCTGAAATTAATTGGAATAACTTTAGTTAGAGTTTCAAGCGCCTTTCTAATATAACTTCTATTTAAACATTCTATCATTTCTTCACATGTTCCAATCAAATGTTCAACAAGATATTGCTTCCAAATTTTTCCGTATACCCTTTTAAATCTAGCGTATATAGCTACCATCTGATATACCCCCACTTTTCATCAAAAAAATCTTTTTTGCCCAATAAACCTAATGGTAACACTTTAATGTGCTCTTCTTCAATTTCAAAGTATTTGACTCTTATCTTACTTAAAAATTCGTACAAACTGCTCAATGGATATTTAAGGAATTTATATATATGAGGACCATTTTCTACTTGGACATTATTATCAACTATTATAATGATTTTAATATTTCCTTCTTTACTAAGATCTAAAACCTCATGATGTCTCTTAATAAAGTCCAAATCTACTGGAATTACATACTTATTTAAAAAGTAGTCTTTAAATTGACATAAAAATGGACCAAAATATATCGACGTTAAAGCAGAAGTTCTAATAAAACTACCATGAAATCTTTCATCGATTTCTTTAAGTAAAGCTTTTTTACGGCCGGGTCTTATATGTGTTAATTTAGCAAGAAATGATTGAATTTCTCCAGAAGGTTCTACTTTTACTTCCTCAGTTAAACATAATATTTTAAGGAAATCAATATTTTCATCTTTTTCAGGTAATCTCCAATTAATATTAGCTACAAATTTCCCATTCAATTTTTGACTATTTTTCATTAACTCCTTGAGTATAGTGATTACTTCATTTTCATCATAAATTCCTTTGCATAATCTCTCAACACCAGATTTTAAATCATCTCCACCGACAACTATATGAATTTCATAATGTTTATTGTTTAATTTGTATCTAGCAATTCTTCCAGCTCTTTGTATCAGAGAATGAGGTGGGGCTACTTCAGTGATTAGGATATCAAAGTCTATATCAATACCAGCTTCAATAACTTGGGTACCAAATAAAACAAGTGAAGATTCATTGATTATACTATCAATAGCTCTGCTTCTAGCTTCAGATGTCATTTTACCATGAATTATGACAGTAGTAAAGCCTTTTTCTTGTAATTTATCTTTATATTTTTCAAAATATTCAATGCATCTTTTAACACTATTAAAGAGTATAGCTATCCTACATTTAATCGATGAATTAAAAACTTCTGCCAACACTTCATCCATATTTTTAAAGTAAATATATGTTTTAACGTGTTCACAATAATCTTTAAACTTCTTGTAAAATTCATCATTTTCATTCCAGAAGTTTTCAACCTTAATTTCTTGATTAGCATTAATAACATTTTTATAATACTGATGTTCTTCGGGGGTGTAGATTACAACCTTTACTTTATTTAAATGTTTAGTAGGTATGATCTTCTTTAGAAGCCATGGGTATAAAGTTGCAGTAAAAATTATCGTTTTAAAACCTATATTACAATACCATTCAACTACATCATTAATTACAGTAATTACTTTTCTAAACTCTTCATCAACATCATCTATAGGCTCTAATGTTGTGACTAAATGTACTTCATCTAAAACTACATGAGAGAATCTAGCAAGTGTAAATGCGACATCACTATGCCAATTAGATCTCCAGATCTCTGAAACTGGGATTCCATAGAAGTTAAGTAAGAAGCTATCAAAAGTTGCCACTGTATATTTACTTGTAAAGAAAGGTGTTTTATCAATTTCATCAACAGTTATTCCAGCTTGATAACCAACGTCACCAATATCTTTAATATCCTTTGCAAGCTTAGCTACTATAGATCTTAGAGGTAGAACATGAACCACTTTACCTAAATCATCAAATATCTTTCTATTATAGAAAAGGAATTTCGATTTACCATACCCAGTAGGTAGTATACCTACTACCACATTATATTCTTCAAGGGCTTCTATAATCTTATTTATAGCTAGTCTAGTCATATATAGGCTGCAGAGATTAATTTATAGAGCTTTTTAGTTACATCACGAAATCCACTCTCAACACTTTCAAATCCTACTAGTTTTCTGACAATCTCATATAGGACTGTTGTATTTAATTTTCCTATGGCGAGCTCATTTAAGAAAATTCTTAAAAATGGTATTAACATTTCAATGCATCGTAAAACCTCTTCACGCTTAGGAGTACTTTTAACTACTCTGCACAATTCATCTATAAAGGAATCTACTGAAACAACTATATCTGAAACGTCTATACCATAAACATCTTTAAAAGAACTTAATGTTCTAAATAAACTATCAATATCTCGATAATTTATGCTAAAGAATGCTAAAACAGATTTTTCAAGGTCTTCTGAGTAAACATATATTCTTATAGGTGGCCAATTTGTAACATCTATTGTTCCAGTAGAATAATCATAAACTAATCTAAAAAGTAGGTTGTAATACATTATATCCGGAGTTTCAACAAGGAAATCTACTATATTATATGGTGTAAGTTTTTGTTTAATGTTAGCATTAACTTCAATCAAACCTTCTTCTGTTTTACTATATAGATAACTAACTACAGAATCAATAATGCTCTGTTCCAATGGAATATCACCTAAAAGAATATATATCCTAAAATCACCTTTCTGAGATATTAAACGATATGAAAAACATCTATTTAATGCAGTATTAAACATTTGAGCTATACCACTAGCTACACCCACCTTAAGATAACCAGACACTAATTTTGCTTGCCTCTTTTCTTCTTCCCTTATTGAAATAAATTGTTGTCCCTTAGCAGAAAGATAGCATTGTCTCCTTATAATTGTATCAATAAAATTTCGACCAACACCTGTAGCTCCCTTTGACAAATATTTATCACCCATGTACAAGTACGCTATTCCTTCACGCGGTTCAAACCTATAAAACCAATCCCCTATTTCAATTTTTAATGATGGTTTAAGTTTTTGTGATTGAAAAAGATCATCCAATGTTTTTAGAAAGATATTTACATTCCCATGGATAGTTACCTTTTTTAGTCCTCTATCTTCATCATATGATTTTTCTATTTTACCTATTGGCCCAGTAAATTTTAGTACAATACAATTTATAGTGCACATTGCATCATGAAGTAATGGTAAAGTTTCAGGCGGTATTGGAATTTCTATTTTGTTATTCAAGTTTTTATCACCTCAGTTGGTACAAGCACAATATACTTATTTGCAACTGTAAATTTGAAGCATTTTTGTAGTGTTTTTAAGGTGAGGTATGTTGGAGGAAGAGGAATCATCACTGTCCGCTCAATATTCTTTTGTAGTTTAAAGGAAAACCATGATTTCCACTCATCAATGGATAATGGGAAGGGCATATTTTCAACTATGAAGTTTGAGGGGCCTTCAGCACTTCCTAAACTTATCGGTGTATATGCATTCACTTTAACATACGTATTTTCACCCACTTCTTCAGGTTCAATTACTTCTTCAAAAATATCAGTAACATAAACTAAAGATTCTTTGCTTCCAATTCTAGTTATAGACCATAATGTGTTTAATGGAATTTCTTTACGGCTAATTACTATTAAAATTAATTTATCGTATATAGTGTAACCTAATTGAAGGGGTGCAAACATTTCAGATACTTTTAAATGTTTACTGAAAGTTTCTATATCCTTTTTGGGTAATTGAAAGGGCATAGTGAAATACCTTATTGTTTGTAAGGTTGATTTGGGGATATCGCATACAACACAAGCTGAAGCATATTTAACATCAAATCTTTTAATAAATTCCATAGTATAACTATATAAATCATCAAGTAGACTATACTCTCTATGATCATTGCTTAATGATGAATATGCACATGCCAGTGAACCTACTATTGATGGTGGAGATGGAGCCATGTATGATGTTTGAGTCGCTGAAGCAGGGTACTTTCTAACACTAAAACCCCAGTGTATATCCAGGAAGATAATTGAAATATAATGCTTCATTTAACTCCCTTTTAATCATTTTTAGCTGAGTGATACCTCTTTAACTCTTTTAATTAAATCTCTGAGACTATTCGTTCTTAGAACTTCTACCACGTTTACTAATCCTCCCACCTCGTCTTTCACCATGCTCTCAATATTCTCATCTTTACACCACATAAACAATCTTACCTCAGCTTTTGTAGTTTCCTTAACTTTTACAGCTCTATCCACAGTTTCACGTACAAATTGTTTAAGTGACAATACTGGAGAGCTCACAACAAATTTAATATCTCTTGAAACAGCAGCTAATATTAGTTCATAATCAATGAATGGTGTAAACCTTGTTAATTTAGCACCAAAAATCTTATTGTCTAACATTTCAGCTAATGCATCAAATGCTATGCTTTTTCTTTTCAGGATTTCATTGTCTTCCAAAACCTTCTCTCCAGAAACACTACTTATACCTATACCACTAACTTCAAGATTAAATATCCAAGCATACAAAGCTGAACCTATTTGAGGATAGTAAGGTGCCTGTACTGGAGTTCTAAAATCTTCTGGTCTTCTGGTTTCAGCTTCTGGAGCATATCTAACCATAAATTGATGATCTAAAGCAACAATACCTTTTTCTACAGTATCATAAGTTGGTATAGCATATGAAACTTGGAATCTTGACGTTCTTTTAGTAGGTCCTTGAACTGTTAGAAATCCTCCAATATCTTCTACAACACATGATTTAATGATTCTTTTTTCTATTTCGCTTATAATATTTATATTAAAGTCTTCACGTTTGTAATTTGCATAATTAAATAAAACTTCCTCATCAGCTGAATACTTTATACTTCCTTTAGTTTTTTCATAAAAACTTAAGTCGAAATGTTTTATGAATTCATTCTTTTTACACCAATAACAAGTGTTTAAACCTTCTTTAGTAGCTAATTCAGCTAGATAGCTTTGATAAGCATGTGCTAAACATTCACCACTTATTGCTGGACCCCACCTCATAATATACTCTCCAGCAGATTTCCTAATTATTATAGGCACAGTTCTATGTCTAACAACATTACCTACACTTTCAACCATATTTAAAGCTTCAACATTTACGAGCATCCTAATACCCATACTTACAAAAACCATTTTAACCATCACCTTCCTTCATTTCTTCCCTCCTAAATCGTAAAGAAAGAGCGTGAAGAGCTATATTCCTACATAGATCTAAAGCTTTTTCCCTATGAGTTTCACAATCAAGTCCTGAAACTATATTGGTGATAGCCCAGTAAACATCTTTGTATTCATCATTACGTTCAGTAACCCTTAAGATTTCGTATAATGCAAATTTAGCCACTTCATGACTTACAGTAGTTGCCAGTCTATCAACCACAGAAAAACTTTCCCTTTTTGGGTCACTAAACCACTCGTTATAAACCATTTTAGCAACCTTATCCACATCACTTCTACTAACTTTATTTATATTACAACATTTTTCGATCATAAACCCACCATAAAATTATTCTATAGAGAACATATATATTTTTCTGTTTTTGCGTATGATACTCATTTTTTGTTGATCGTTCATTTTATATTGTACTTTTACCATTATTGTTTTTGGTGTTGTGTTTGAAGGTTTTGGTTTTGACTTTAGGTTTTGATGAGCGTTTTGCTATTCGTGGTATTCTTAGGACTGGTCTTTCTAGTGGTGATGTCATTGTTGTTTTTACAGCTGAACCCATTGTTGAGAAGGTGGAGAAGGCTTTACAAATTTTAATGGATTTTGTTAAAAGGTATTTTGAGGGTGTTGGTCTAAATGTTGTTTCAGTTCCAACAAAGGATTTTGAACTTTCAGTTTCCATGATCGGTGAACAACTAAAGAAGTTTAAAAATATGGGTTATGATGTTATTCTCAATTTGAGTGGTGGTATGAGGAGCTTAATCATTGAGTTGCTTGCTGCAGCCATATTGACTGGTTTAGAGGGAAGGATTGAGGTTGAATTGGAAAATCTTGAGGGATACTTAAGCTTTCCAATAGAAGTCTTTAGAATTCAAACACCATTAAAAGATGAATATAGAAGTGCATTAGAGGTCATCATGAAGAATGAGGGGATAAACATAAGCAAACTCTCAGAGAAACTTAAAATTGCAAAAAGTAGTGTACATAAAATCGTGAAAAAATTAATTGAAATGGGATTAATAGAATATGAGAAAATAGGGAAAGAATACCATTTAAAATCGAAGAAAATAGCAAAACTATTTGTGAAAAACACAATATAAATGAAAATATAGTTTACTATAAAGTAAACTATAAATTGTCGAATTACTTTACGTCTTTTGTCGAATATTTTATGCGTAACTCTATAGTGAACTATATCATTGATTGGTGTATTTGATTATTAATT
>Ga0209080_1001882_pt1 | contig 9976 bp, 12 predicted proteins | sample JNZ110809AmetaG_FD_184123 | JGI IMG/M metagenome (GOLD analysis project Ga0209080, IMG submission 184123) | Hot spring microbial communities from Jinze hot spring, China to study Microbial Dark Matter (Phase II) - JNZ 110809A (SPAdes) (version 3) ...
AAAGGTAATATTATAAAATCTGGTTGCCGGGGTAGCTCAGTAGGTAGAGCAGCGGACTGAAAATCCGCGTGTCCCTGGTTCGATTCCGGGCCCCGGCACCTCCATCCCTATATGCAAATTCGTCCAGTTTCCACTCCTGTTAAAGCCAATTTAGAAAATATTGCCGTTGTTCTGGTTAATCCCCTCTATCCTGAAAATATTGGTGCAACAGCGAGAGCCTGTGCTAATTTTGGTGTAAAGGAACTTATTCTTGTCAATCCACAGGACCTAACCCGGTTACCCATGGAGGCTATGGCTACCAAGGAGGGCCTTTTCGTTCTGCAGAACATGAAGATCTATCCAGATTTAGCTTCAGCGCTAAAGGACTTTCAATTAGTTATCGGCACTACTGCCCGCCTTGGCAAGAGAAGGCTTGTTTACCATACACCAAAAGAGATTGCTCCCGAAATCGTCTCTTATTCCCTAAATAATCGTATAGCTATTCTTTTTGGTAACGAGAGATTGGGCTTAAGTAATGAAGATCTCTTCTATTGTGACAAGGTGGTCACTATTCCCACTACAGAAAAGGCCTCTCTTAATGTCTCCCAGGCGGTGGTAATTATTCTCTACGAGATCTTCCAACAGGCTTCTATCTTTGATATTAAGAAACCAGAGCTTGCCAGGCAAGAGGAAATTCAAACTATGTTAAAAATTATTAAAGCCACCCTTAGGGCTATCGACTATATGCCCCATGAAAATCCCCTTCTTTGGCTTACCAATATAAGGCGCTTTCTTACCTCAAGGGACCTCACTTCACGAGAGGTCAAAATCATCATGGGCTTTTGTAGACAGCTTCTTTGGGCCTTGGGGAAACCACTCAAGCTTTCTTCTGAAGAAGAGCAAGGACCTCAAAGTGATAGGTCCGAGGAAACATATCAAAAATAGAGACTTCCTTTAAGGCAAAGCCAGCCTTCTCAAAAAGAAGAATATCTCTTACCAAAGTTGGAGGGTCACAGGAGATATAGATAATTCTGTCCTCCGCAACTTCAGTTATGAGCCTTACTAACTCTTTGCAGCCACCTCTTGGCGGATCAAGGAGAATAAGGTCATATTTCTTACCCTCTTTGACACTCTGATGCAGAGCTTCAAGAGCACTCATCCTCCTAAAATCAAGCCTTCCATTTAGACCATTTTTCTCTGCCGTGTAAAAGGCATCTTCTATGGACGACATATCGGTATCCACTCCCAGGAATTCTTTAGCAGATTTTAAGGCCTTAACCAAGGGTAAGAGAAAATTACCCATACCAGAGTGTAGATCAAGCACTCTTTCTGCCCTCTGGGCATAGTTCACTAATCGCTCCATGATAAGTGTATTAATTTCCCAATTAGTCTGGGTGAAAACTCCAGGTTGAATGTAATAGGTTAGCCCCAAAAGAGCTGGCATTAATTTTCTTCCTCCAAAAGGGGCATTAGCAGGATAGGGCCCAAAGGCCCTTGCCCCTCTGATATAGTAGAAAATACTTTTGACTGAATTAATGCTCAAGAGATCTTGTAAAAGCTCCTCTCTTGGATGAAGTATACTCCAAAAAAGAAGGGTAACCCTTTCGTCAAGGAGCGATTTTTCAAGCCTTAATCTCTTAGCATGAAAGGCTATTTCTCTCCAGCCCTCATGCCCATAAAGCTCCCTCAAAACCTCATTCAAAAGGGAATCCCCCAAGAGACATTGCTCAATCCGTAGGACTTCATGGGTCTTTCTCTTCACAAAGCCCATTTTGAAGGGATGGCTTTCCACATGGAGCCTAAGTTTATGACGATAGCCATAAATCTTGGGAGAGGGGATGATCTCTCCCCAAGGTAAAGGCTCTTTATACCCCTGACGCTTGAATAGCTCCTCAAGAATAGCCTTTTTAATTTCTAATTCTGCCTGGTAATCCAGATGTTGGAACTGGCAACCACCGCAAAGAGTATAATAGGGGCATGGCGCCTCTCTTCGCCAAGGTGAGGCCTCAAGTATTTCAAGGGGAAAGCCAAGGGCATAGTCTGGAAACTCCTCCAAAAGGGCAATCTTTACCTTTTCGTCTGGGCACACAAAAGGCACAAAAACAACCTTGCCATTAGAAAGCCTACTTAGCCCATCGCCTCCAAAGATAATCTTTTCTATAACTACGGTTTCTTCTTTCATTTAGCTTGGTGATCCCTTTCTAAATAAAAATTTAACCAGGAAGAGCTTTTGTAAAGGGCCCAATTTCTGGGTGGAAGAAAGGGCCTCTCATTAGTTCTGAGAAATTTTCTTAGATTCTCCTTATGAGGTGCTCTTTCAAAGGCAGTTACAAAGTGACACCTCTTGTAAAAGGGGTAGACCTCACAATAACCCCAGAGACTTCCCCCACAGGGACCATTAAGTAAGTATTTGGCGCACTGGCTATGAGGACAGGAATAATTAAATTCCCAAAGAGTGCAATCCCCACACTCCTGACAGTTAAAAAGTAGCTTTTTAACCAGATATTCAAAGGTGGTGAAAACCTTTTTCAGCCAAAAATTTTTGTCTATCCTTTGGGCTAACCTCTTCAAGGAAGGATACAATTTACTCTTTTGATTAAAGAAGAGGTTATGAAAAAGCTCATTGAAGAGGTAAAAAAATTTCCTATTGCCTTTGTATTCTAAAGTGAGCCCATTCGTGAGCAAACAGGGAATTTGCGCAGAAATAGTTCCTTTGGGCAATTCCAGTAGGGCCTTTTCATCATCAAATTCTTTCAGGAGTGCCTCCCAATCTCTTTCATAGGTGTAAAATTTATCCAAGAAGCGGGAAATCACTCCATAGTCTAAGGGAAAACCACAGAGATGAACCCCTTTAAACCCAAGGCCTTTTAGTATAGCCGAAAGCTTGGCACATATGTCAACACTTAAACCCTCAAAATCTTCAACTTCCCTATATCTGGATACCAAGGTCTCCGTAATCAAGATCCCAGGGATACGTCCTTTGGTGAGGGCCTTGATAAGGGAAGGGGTGAGGAAAAGAACACTCCCGAGAAGGGGTATCTTTTGAAAGTAGCTATCCTCTTCTTCGTTTAAAAAATTCCTATCCTCTAAAAACTGGGAAAGAACCTTAGTAATACCGATATTGAGTAATTCCCTAAGTTCAAACCATTTTTTAGGAATAAAGCCCACCTGGGTGATAATGAAATAGGCACCAGCCCTCAATTTCTTGTAAAGTTTTATGTATTGCCACCAGAGTTCTGAAAGGGTCACTTTGAAGGGGTTAACTACAGCCCCTTTAAAAAAGGGAATAGCTGGGAGGGTAATTCCTCCTCCAGGGGCCTCTTTGGGTAGCTGAATACCTCTTTCCATATCTGTAATCATTTGAAGCAACTGGACTGAATCCAGATCATAGACAGGTTTTGCCCTTCCCTGATAGCCATAAAAGGGATAATCCCCTGTGAGAATGAGTAAATTGTGAAGTCCCTCTCGATCAAGGGCCAAAAGCTCACTTTCAATCTGATTTCGATTTTTATCTTTACAGGAAAAGTGAATTATAGGTTCCATCCCCAGCTCTTTAATAGTTTTTCCGAGGGGGATTGGGGAAAGGGCAGGATGCCCTCCCGCATTATCGGTTATAGAAAAGGCCTGAAAGTAGTTATATTTAGTGCTTTCCTCTAAAAACTTTAAAATTGCCTGATATTGCCTGGTCCTAACACTTCTTCCCGGAACCAGTTCAAAGGTAAAGACAAACTCCTCGTTCTTTAGAATATGGCGAAACCCGTTTTTGGGCATCTTTTATTTGAGGCAAGTTAGAAGATGGCCAAGTTTTTCCTTTTTGGTCTGAAGATACCTTTGATTTTCTCTGATTGGAGCAATCTCTAAAGGCACTCTCTCCACCACCTTCATACCATATCCTTCTAAGCCAACGATTTTACGAGGATTGTTAGTCATAAGTTTAATTTGTCTTACCCCAAGGTCTCGAAGGATTTGGGCTCCAATACCATAATCTCGAAGGTCTGGCTTGAACCCAAGGGCAAGATTGGCCTCTACAGTGTCAAGCCCCTGGTCCTGAAGATTGTAGGCCTTTAATTTATTGACAAGCCCAATACCTCTTCCTTCCTGACGAAGATAAAGTAACACTCCTCTTCCCTCTTTAGAGATGAGTTCCATAGCCTTTTTAAGTTGAGGCCCGCAGTCACATCTTAAGGAGCCAAAGACATCCCCTGTGAGACACTCAGAATGCACCCTCACCAGAATAGGCTCCTCAGTAATCTCACCCATCACTAAAGCTACATGAGTAGCATTGTCAATAAAATTGGAGTAGGCAATAAGTTTAAAGGTCCCATAAACAGTGGGTATGGTTGTCTCAACCTCTCTTTTGACAAAACTTTCTGTCTTCAATCTATAGGCTATGAGGTCCCTTATGGTGATAATTTTCAGACCCCACTTTTCAGCAAAAACTTCTAAATCAGGAAGCCTGGCCATAGTGCCATCGTCTTTAATGATTTCACAAATAACCCCAGCTGGTTTCATGCCACAAAGCCGAGCAAGATCCACTGCAGCCTCTGTATGTCCAGCCCTAACTAATACCCCACCTTTTCTGGCGATAATAGGAAAGACATGCCCTGGAGTTATAAAATCCTCTGGTTTAGAATTATCATCTACCACTAACTTAATAGTATGAGCCCTATCATAAGCCGAAATCCCCGTAGTGATACCGTGTTTAGCATCAATAGAGACGGTAAAGGCTGTGCCATAGGGATCTATCCCCCTTCTTGGCTGAAGCTCAAGTTTGAGTCTCTCGGCAATTTCAGGAGCTATGGCCAAACAAATTAGGCCCCTTCCATACATGGCCATAAAATTTATGGCCTCGGGAGTTACCTTTTCAGCCATCAAAATGAGATCTCCTTCGTTCTCTCTATCTTCATCATCTACCACAATTATTAGCTTCCCCTGCTTAAGGTCCTCAAGGGCCTCTTCAATCCCAGAAATAGGCATACCTTTAAACCTCCTCACGAGAATAGGTATAAAATTTATTTAATACCAAATCCTATTTTTCCAAGATCTTGAGAATCCAAAAAAGGCAACAAAATAACTTGACAGCAAGTAGCTGAGGTGCTATCTATACCTCATTAAGCTTCTTTAGTTGAGCTGGAGGTAAGCACTGATGCTAAAGGGATTATATGCTATAACCGATGCAAGGCTTACACCCTATGAAGGGGGAAAGATCTTCCAAATGGTTGAAAGGGCCTTAAAAGGTGGAGCTAAAATCCTGCAGTTGCGAGATAAAGAAACCCCTGATGCGGCCCTCCTTCCCATTGCTCTGGAATTGAAGAGACTCTGCAGAGAGTATGGAGCCCTTTTCATAGTGAACGATCGCTTAGTGCTTGCCAAAATGGCAAAGGCAGATGGGCTACATATCGGCAAAGAAGATGTAGCCTTAGAGCTCGCCAAAAAGGAATTTTCTCAAGGTATAATTGGTGTCTCCTGCTATGGTGATATTTCTCGGGCTAAAAAAGCAGAAGCCCTTGGGGCAAGCTATGTGGCCTTTGGGAGCTTTTATCCATCTCCCACGAAACCTTCCTCTCCCCTTATTCCCAAGGAGCTCCTCAGAGAAGCCAAAAGGATACTCCAAATCCCCATCTGTGCTATAGGAGGCATTACCTTAGAAAGGGCTAAAGAGCTAATAGCCCTTGGGGCGGACATGATTGCCGTAATAAGTGACCTCTGGAGAGCTCAAGACATTGAGGCAAAGGCAAGGGCTTATAACAAGCTCTTTGAAGATCTTTCTTAAGGGGTTGGGGATATATCAAGATCCCAGTTCTCTTCTGGAGAGAGAACTACACTTTTCCCAAGATTTAAGGCCTTCTGTAAGGCATAAGGGTGCTTAAGGATATCTCCCTTTTTATCTATCTCCCTAAAAAAGAGGCCTCCTGCATAGGTGCCCCAACCTGCATCCATCACAAATTTGAAACTTCTCACTAAACCTTCAAAGAGTTTTTTACCCTTAGTTGCGCCAAGGGAAAGAAGTATACCCTTGGGAGTCTTTGCTAAAGGATGTGGAAGCCCAAGCCTATATTTTCTTGCCCAAAGGGCCTGAAAGCGCTCAAAAAAGGCCTGAACATAAGAGGTATGAGAATAAAAGAAAATAGGGGTAGCCACCACTAAGAGGTCAGATTCCAAATATTTCCCGTACAGGCCATCCATGTCATCCTTTAAAACACACTCCCCTAAATGATCACATTCCCCACATTCAATACAGGGAGAAAATTTATGCTCATAGAGGCTCACCTTTTCTACCAGGGCACCTGCACTTTTGGCTCCCTCTATGAAGGCATCAAGGAGTATCTCTGTATTACCCCCTCTTCTTGGACTCCCGTGAATGGCAAGAATTTTCATAGGACTATTTCTGTAAGGTCTTTTTTATGACCGAGTGCACAAGGGTGAAGACCTCTTCAAAGGTGGCAGGCGAGCATCTTCCCATTTCAATAAATTTGATCACAATTTCTTTGGTGGTCCTAAGAATAGTTTCCTCAACTGGTGATATGGCCTCATGAGCCTGAGAGGAGACCTTTTTGTCAAGAGGGATTATCCTATCCTGCCCCATGTAAATTAACTTAGCCTAAAAGTCATATTTGTCAACACCTTCCAGTTTATTGTGAAACTTGACAAGTTTAACTTGCTTTGAAATCACTATAAGGGATCTCCGTAAATAGAATGTCCAAATCATTGTTATAGTTATAATCCCTTGACAAAAATTTTTCTTAAATTATAATTAATAAAAAAAGGGAGGTGAATCTATGAAACTTAAGGGAACAAGAACGGAGAAGAATTTACTTATTGCCTTTGCAGGTGAATCACAAGCCCGAAATCGTTATACCTTTTTTGCTTCTACTGCCAAGAAGGAGGGTTTTGAACAAATAAGTTATATCTTTGAAGAAACAGCTAATCAAGAGAAAGAACATGCCAAGAGACTTTTCAAGTTTCTTGAAGGAGGAGACCTTGAAATTACAGCTATCTTTCCTGCGGGAAAGATTGGCAACACCTTAGAAAATCTATATCACGCAGCTCGGGGTGAAAACTATGAATATAGGGTCATGTATCCTAACTTTGCCCAAATTGCCCGTGAAGAGGGTTTTGAAGAAATTGCAAGAGTCTTTGAGGCTATTGCTGTAGCTGAACAGTTCCACGAAAAGAGATACCTTGCTTTAGCGAAAAATTTAGAAGAAGGCACAGTGTTTAGAAAAAGAGTGGAAGTAATTTGGAGATGTAGAAACTGTGGATATATACATAAAGGGCTTGAAGCCCCTGATCCTTGCCCTTCCTGCGATCATCCCAGGGCCTATTTTGAACTGATCTGTGAAAACTGGTAAGCTTATATGAGAGAAGGGGCAGGGACTTAGGTAAAAACTTCTTCAGAGCTCCCCTGCCCCTTCACTCAAATCTCTCAAAAGGCCAGATTTAGCCTTATCCCCCAGATGTGTCCTCTTCTTTCTGAAGGTATACCCTCCTCTTCATTCTCTTTTAACTTATCTTTCATATATTGCCAATCTAAGGTCAAAATCGAGCTAAATTTTTTCTCAACCTTATAGAGGGGAATAGCCACATAGGCCTCTAAGAGCCTCGTATTTTTTAGCTCTTCATGCTTTGAAGGGGCCTTAAGATAGGCATACCCTGCCCCCAAGGTGAGCTCCCTAAATCGGGGTATACAAATCTTTGAGCTTAGCCCAAGGGAATACATACTTTTATAGTCAACTAGAACCTTATCACTTTGAAAGCCAACCCTTGCAAAGACCCCAAGATGCTCCTTAATTAGGTCCTGATCAAAGGAGACTCCCCAACCCTTTAAAGCCTTTTTCTTTGGCTCCTCATCAAAGCTTGGAAACTTTTTATTAGTGGTAAAGCCATAAACTCTTGGATTTCCCTCTCCTAAGGGGGTTTCCTATCTATAACCTACCTGAGAGGCATAGTTATTATAGTTTTTTCTATGAAATCTTTGCTTAAGCTCTAAATCCTCACTTTCAAATTCAGTCTTACTTTGCATGCCAAGTACTTTGAAACTAATAGGCCCTTTGCCAAGCTCTAAGGCCACTCCATAGTCATAGCTCACAAGATTGGCTGTAGGATTATTCACCAAGGCCTCATTCATAAACTGGGTAAGTTCATCATTGGCAAATCTATTCTCATCAATAAAGGCTGGAGGGTGTTCTAAATAATAGTGTTTATGATAAAATTTCAGGGAAAATCTGAATACAATAAAGTGGTAGGAATAGAAATGCGAAGAACTGAACTTACACTTAAGACAATATGCAGAGATATGCAGAGAGGTTGCAGCTATCTTGGGGACATTATCATATCCCTTTTTCTCTGGCAGACCTTGAAGAAGCTTTTATATAGAGAAGTTTTAGCTGAAGCAAAAAGAGAGTTTGGAATAGCTCCAGCCCTCTCAGTATAACATTACCGTTTAAAAAAATTGATCCCAAAATACTTCAAAGAATTACAAGAGAAGTGGCAAGAAAGATTTTGAAATTAAGATTTTTTTTGATGGGACTGGCTTTAGTTTTAATGAGGTGTATCCGCTTAAATTTTATAGGGGGATGGAGGTAAGGAAGGTTAAATCCCATGTAAGGCATGTGGCGGTGATAGGGGTGTGGGAGGATAACAAAAGGATAGTATTGGGAGAAGCAGCTGGAGGGGCGTATTCAAGCGAGATAAAGCTTCTCAGGGGGGTGTTAAGGGAACTTTCCTATGAAGATGTGGAAGCGATATGTGCGTTAGGGGATAAGGGCTTTGATGCAATAGATGTAATAGAAGAATTTTATCATAGAGGGATAACTCCAGCTGTAGCTGTAAAGGAGACTTTTAGGATGGGGGTGAGGGATGAGCTGAGGAAGAAGTCTAAAGGAGGGTTACAAGCTTTATGGGAGAGATAGATATCTTGTAGAGAGTCTTTTGGGGACGGTTAAGCAAGCGATAGGAAGCCATTTTAGGGTAAAGTTGGAGGATATAGCTATAAAGATGGCGCTTTGCACGATGCTTCTTTACAAACTGTATATAGCTGTAGTGCTTGGGGTTATAAAGAGGACTTTATTTGTGACTTGTTTTTTTCCTCCAGATTTTGGTTTTTCTCCCATAATTTGAACCAAGAAAATGGAATATTGAAAACAAATATAGAACACCCTCACAGAGTGTTCAGGGTCTTCTTAAAGGTCAGCCACCCTCAAAAGTTTATCAAAAAGAGGGGACAAAGCTCCCCTGCAAAATAGAAAAAGGATAGTAACTGAGGGGAAATTTAAAAATGGAGAGTGGATCTATAAGTATAAATTGAACCTATTTTATAAAATTTAATAAACCGATAAGTATACTCAAAATTGTAAAACCACCACCAACAAACCATTGCATATGATTAAAACGTTTCTCCAAGGCCTCAAAGCGGGTGTTCATTTCCTTTTGCAGTGCCTCAAAGCGGGTGTTCATTTCCTTTTGTAGGGCCTCAAAACGTGTGTTCATTTCTTTTTGCAGTGCCTCAAAACGAGCATTCATGGCTTCAAAGCGGGCATTCATCTCTCTCAATATAGCCTCAAACTGCTTTTCCTGAAGCTCCCGTAAACTCTTAAGCTCCTCTTCCACCCTCAAAATCCTCTCTAATAGAGAAATCTTTGTGAGTTCCTTTTCCCTCTGAATAATGAGCTCTGTTAGTTTGGCGTTCAAAAGCTCATTCATCATTTGAGAAAGCACCTCTCTAAATTCCTGTGATTCAAGCCAACTTGGTTGGGGGGCATTAAGTATTTTAAGTTTCCTCCTTTGGCATGTTAAAGGATTTAAACATCTCTCAATTAATAGTATAGAACCTTTTCATATTTTACCAAGTTGCCTGCCACCTATCATAGTCCTATGCTATAAGCATGAAATGAAAATCTGAAAAATGTTTATAGAACACCCTCGGAGTGTATCTTGACAGATAAAAAAAGTTCATTATTATTGAAGTTAAAAATATTTGATCGGGACGTAGCGCAGC
>Ga0209080_1001884_pt1 | contig 9964 bp, 8 predicted proteins | sample JNZ110809AmetaG_FD_184123 | JGI IMG/M metagenome (GOLD analysis project Ga0209080, IMG submission 184123) | Hot spring microbial communities from Jinze hot spring, China to study Microbial Dark Matter (Phase II) - JNZ 110809A (SPAdes) (version 3) ...
ATCGACTTCACAACCGAAGGGTCCCCGAAGAAGTCCATCGACACGACGTCGGCGAGTTCTTTGGCCACACGGGATTTCTTGAAACCCACGTGAAAGTTGTACAGCAGGCCGTATTCCTCTTTGTAACCTTTCAAGGTCTCTTTGAACGCCTCGAAAGGGATACCGCCATCGGGCGACATGCCTCCGCTGATCAGAAAAGACTTAAATCCCCTCAAGGCGTACGTCGGTATATCTTCAACACGCGCCATGTGTTTCAGATAGTGCCCCCCGCAGTGCGGGCACTTGAGGGCACACGTACCACCGGTGACGCTCACAGGAACCGTGAAAGAGGGATCCACGTAGACCATCCCTACCACCTCTGAACCGGGAGATCCAGCGATATTATAATTTCCCTTAAAGGGGAGTGTTATGAGCGTCACGATCGTTTGGTTTTGGAACGATCTGAGGGTTTCCGATAATCCAGCGTTGTACCATGCGGCTAAGAGAGGAAGGGTACTTCCCGTCTTCATTTACGCCGAGGACATCGGCGTCAGAAAGCTTGGAAGCGTGAAAAAGTGGTGGCTCTACAAGTCGCTCGTCAGCTTGAACGAGACCCTCAAAAAGTACGGTGTTGGGTTGGTGATCCGAACGGGTTTCGATGCCGTTTCTGTTCTAAAAGAGCTTGTCAGAGAAGTCAAGGCAGACGCCGTCTATTGGAACAGACGCTTCGATCCGACGATGATGGCGCGAGATGAGCGCGTGAAGAAAGAATTGATTTCGCTTGGGGTAAAGGTTGAATGTTTCGATTCCTTCTTGCTGCACGATCCAAACGAGATTTTGACCTCCACCGGGAAACCCTACGTCGTCTTCACCCCATTCTGGAAGAGGTTGCGAAAAGATGTGAACGTCCCACGCCCGCTTCCCTCACCCGAACGGATCCAAGGTGTCGGCGTTCGAGTTCGCTCGGAAAAACTGGAAGATCTTGGATTTCTACCCGAATTCAAGCGATGCGAAGGTTTGGAAGAATTTTGGAAAGTGAACGAAGATGCCGCTCGAGAACGTTTGAGACGGTTCGTCACAAGTTCCTTGGAAGGATACGAGCGTGATAGGGACTTCCCTTACTTGGACGGGACCTCCCTCATTTCGCCTTACCTTGCGAGCGGTCTCATCTCCCCAAGACAGGTTTGGTACGAGGTGATCGGCGCGTCGGAAGGAAAGTCTTCGAAGGGAGTGGAAGCCTTCCTGAGATCGCTCGCGTGGCGAGAGTTCTCGTACCACTTGCTGTATCATAACCCTAGCATGTTGGAAAAAAGCGTGAAAAGCATTTTTGAACGTTTTCCTTGGCGTCTGGAAAAATCGGAATTCTACGAGAGATGGACGGCGGGGTTGACCGGAATACCCATCATCGATGCGGGAATGAGGCAGCTGCGGAAGGTTGGTTGGATGCACAACAGGGTGCGAATGATCGTCGCATCTTGGTTCACCAAAAATCTGCTGTTCCATTGGAAACTCGGAGAGGAGTGGTTCTGGGACACTCTCGTAGACGCGGACATCGCGAACAACGTTCAAAACTGGCAGTGGGTGGCGGGATGTGGGATCGATCCCGTTCCGTTCTTCAGGGTCTTCAATCCAATTCTTCAATCGAGAAAGTTCGACCCAAAAGGCGTGTACATAAAAAAGTGGCTGCCGGAACTCGAGAAATTCCCCAGCGAGTACGTCCACGAGCCGTGGAAGGCTCCCCTTTCCGTCTTGAAGAGGGCGGGTGTGGAGCTTGGAAAGGATTACCCGCTCCCCATGATCTCCGTCGAGGAAAGCGGAAGGACGGCCTTGGAACTCTACAAAAGGCTTAGGAGGGCTTGATTTAGGTTCTTTGGAAAAGTTTCGTCGATTTCTAAAGAGTTTTGCGATATAATGGTTAGCGTAAAGAAAACGTAAGAATTTCGGGGGTGACGTTATGAAGCTGAAGACGTGGCTGACCCTTGTCGTACCACTGGCCATCCTGCTCTCAACGCTGGGTATAGCTTTCATCGGAAGGTTTTTCATAACGAGAGTTTCCTTAGCTTGGAGGGATAAGTACGCGAAGGCAGCCACCGAAGAGATATTCTCCAAGATCGAGTCGGAGCAAGAAAAAGCGAAGATCATAGTTGAGACCATCTTGAGGAACGAAGAGATCGTCAGAGCGTTCGCGGAAGGAGACAGGGACAGGTTGATAGCTTTGGTGATGCCTTATCACGAGATCTACAGTAGAGAAGCCGGATTGTCGCAGATACACTTCCACACAGCTGATGTGAAGTCCTACCTGAGAACTTCGAATCTTCAGAAATACGGCGACGACTTGTCCGGTTTCAGATCGGATATCTTGGAGGTGAAGAGGACCAGAAAACCCGTTTTCTCAACCAGTATAGGTGTGATGGGGCCACAGATAAGGTACGTCGCACCGGTGATATACCGCGGCGAGTACGTGGGGAGCGTCGAAGCGAACATCAACCTGACTGAGGGTTTCGCCAGGAAACTCAGGGGCGACACCATCGTGAGGGTCTTCGTCGACGAGAAGGGCAACAAGATCGATCTGATGGCGAAATCAAGGCCAGATCTAGAAGACTTCACCAACGTTTTCGACGTGAACGAGCTGATTCAGAAAGGAACCACTCAATCTTTCGTCAAGGGGGGATACGCTTACGTCGCGATCCCCATCAGGAGTTTTGAAGGAAACGTCTTTGCCGGTATCTTCGGAAGGATAAGCGTGGAAGAAGTCACAGCTTTCGAGAGAAACAGCCTCGTGATCCAAATGGGTGTGTCCCTAGCCATATCCTTGGTTTTCGTTGTCTTGAGTTTCATGACGGGGTTCACTTTGGACAAGAGCATCGCAAGGTTGTCCGAAAAGATCAGAACCGTGGAGCAGGGAGATTTGACCGTTGATTTCGAGGCGAGAGGTCGTAACGAAGTGGCGATTATAGGGAAGAGAATCGGCAAGGTTATCGATTCTTTGAAGAATTCTATCCGTGACATTCACAACTACTCGCAATCGGTGGAGAAGATATCCGAAGATTTGAAGGATGCGGCGGAGAATTTAACGCTCAGTGCCGAGAACTTCAAAGTGAGCTTCAACCAGGTCAACGAATCCGCCCAGGAGGCACTCGTCTCGCTCAAGGAGATCACGGACAGCGTACAAGAAGTGGCTGTGAGTGCAACTAACATCGCGAAAGCAGCGCAGGAACTGGCAGAGAACGCAAACCTCATGTCTCACGTTGCCAAGAACAGTTCAGATGCGGTCAACAGCATAATTCAAGCTATCCACGTGACGAATCAGAAGGCGAACGAAACTTTGAAAGTGGTTACAAACGTTGCCGAGAACGCCAAGAGCATAAAGGAGATAGTCGAAACGATAAACTCCATTTCCGAGCAGACGAATCTGCTTGCGCTGAACGCCGCTATAGAGGCGGCACGCGCGGGCGAAGCGGGCAGGGGCTTTGCCGTTGTCGCGGACGAGATAAGGAAGTTGGCCGAGGAGAGCAAGACGGCGACTGGAAAGATTGCTGATATATTGAACGGTATTCAAAACGGTGTCGAAGAGGTGAACAGGGCCACAAACGAAACGGTCAAGGCGATATCTACCGTTGAAAAAGAATCGGAAAGAGTCGGGAAATCGCTCGAAGAGATATTGAGACAAACGAGCACCGTCACGAACATGGTCGAAAGTTTGGCCGCTAGTTCTCAAGAGTTGAGCGCCTCGGCCGAAGAGATGAGTAGTGCTTTGACGACGGCCACAAACTCGATCAGCGAGATCGTCAGCAAGATATCGGCCCTGAGCAGCAGCGTCGAAACGTTGTTGAAGATGGCCCTCGCACTCAATCAAACAAGCAACGCGCTGTCGGACCAAACGGGCAAACTGGAAGAAAACGTGAGCAAATTCAAGGTATGAATCGTACTTTTTCCAGCTGTTGAAAGCAGGTGTCTTCAACCGGAGTGTCTCCATTCTTTACACACCCTCAAAAAACTTTGGAGAACCATCAAACCGATCGGGCACAATCTAGGAGAACGAATAGTTCCAACTTTTCCAAAACGGGGGGTGAGGTCGATCATGAGGAGGATCCTGGGCATCTTGTTGGTGGTTCACGTCCTTGCGTTGCTTTTTGGGGCGAGAATAACCATTTTACACGTCAACGACACGCACGGTCGAGCGTGGACCACGTCCGACCTCGGAGGGTTCGCCGTAATCGCAACGATAGTGGAGAGTGTCAGAAAAGAAGTGGAGAGTTCTGGTGGGTACGTGTTGTTTCTGCACGCTGGCGATTTGAACACCGGTGTACCGGAATCTGATCTGCTGGACGCCATGCCGGACATTTTGGCGTTGAACATGATCGGTCTGGATGCCATGGTGGTGGGGAACCACGAATTCGACAAGCCACGTGAGGTACTCCTCAGGCAGATGAAACTCGCCGAGTTCAAATTTTTGTCCGCAAACATTGTGGACAGTGAAGGGAAACCCTTTTTTACGCCATACCTCGTGAAGCAACTCGGTGACGTAAAGGTCGCCATCGTGGGTTTCACCACCGAGGAGACGGAGATCCTTGAACCGCTGTACCTGGAAGGGTTGAGGTTCAAAAACGTCATCGAAGTCGCGAGAGAACTCGTCCCTCGTGTTAGGAAAGAATCGGACATAGTGATCGCACTCGTGCACTTGGACTGGGGTACCCCGACGAGGAGAAACGTGACCACAACGCACCAACTCGCGGTTGTAGAGGGGATAGACGTCATCATCGCTGGGCACAGCCACACCAAGCTTGAAAAGGCCGAAGTGGTGAACGGAACCATCCTGGTCCAAGCTTGGGAACACGGAAAATACGTTGGAAGGTTGGATCTCGAGGTGGAGAACGGAAAGATAGTGAACTGGAGTTGGAAACCCATTCCCGTGGATCCAAAAGTTTACCCTGAAGACAGACAAGTTTCGAAGGTTCTGACGTTCTTCAAGAAGTTGGGTGACGAGAAACTCGACACAACTATCGGGGAGACCAAGATTTTGTTGGATGGAGAGCGTGAGAACGTTCGTTCCAAGAGCACGAACCTTTCGAACCTCATAGCCGATGCCATGAGATGGAAGGTGGGTGCGGATATCGCCTTCACGAACGGAGGAGGTATAAGGGCTTCGATCAAGCCAGGCTTCATAAAGATCAGGGACATCCTCACGGTCCTCCCCTTCGGCAACACCCTGTACGTCTTGGAAATGAAGGGAAAAGATGTGCTGAAAGTTCTCGAATACGCCGCTACGGTTGAACCTGGAAAAGGCGCCTTCTTACAGGTGTCCGGGCTCAGGTGGAGGAGCAAGGATGGCAAGGTCGTGGAAGTTTTCGTCAACGGTGAGCCTTTGGATCTGGAGAGAACCTATAAGGTCGTCACGAACAACTACATGGCACAGGGAGGAGACGGCTACACGGTGTTCGCAGGACTCCCAGGATACGACACAGGATTCCTCATGGCGGACGCGGTGGTGGAGTACATACAGAAGGTTCTGGGTGGTGTGGTGGAAGACTACGACAGCTCTCAGAGGTACGTGAGAGAGTGACGCGTTATTTTCTAACCAACTTCACCTTGCAACCGACACCGATCCTGTGTCTTTCGAAGAAGCCGTCTTTCACCTCGAGGGCGTACCTGTAAGGGCGGCTGCTGTAGTAAACTTCGCATGGTTCCTGAAAACACGGCTTCATCTTCTTGATCTCGAAGATGACGCCGTTTCTGTCTATGAAAGCGATTTCCAACGGAATGTAGGTGTTCTTCATCCAGAAACCGGAAGTCGTATCCTCGTCGAAGACGAAAAACATGCCGTAGTCGTAGGGAACATCTTTCCTGTACATGAGACCCACAGATCGTAAAGAGGGTGTGTCAGCGATCTCCACGTTTATCTTGAGTTCCCTGTCTCCACAATGGAAGATCAGAGTTCCCTTTGGGAACTTTATTTCTTCTCCTCCTGAGAAGACAATCAAAAGCGTCAGTCCAAGGATCGAAACCAGAAAGAGAAGCCACCTCGTCGGGACCCTCATGGTGGAAGCGAAGGGGCCCCCATGGGCCCCTGTTTTTCACTTCAACTCCACGATCGTTTTGACGATGTAACTGTTCAGGAGGGATTCCAAATACTCCTGTTTGCCGGACGGTACTTCGATCTTTTCCTTGTCGAGGATGTAGGCTTCCAGCTTTTCGAAGTCAACTTTGCCTTCCACGATCTCTCTTCCCACACCTTCCTTGAAGCTGCTGTAACGCTCTTCGATGAACTTGTCAAGCACACCGTCTTTCACCAGGTTGTAAGCCACTTTGAATCCAAGGGCGAACGTGTCCATCCCGACGATGTGACCGATGAAGAGATCCTCGACTTTGTAGGAACCTCTTCTCACCTTGGCGTCGAAGTTCAAACCACCCTTGGTGAACCCACCGGCTTTGATCACTTCGTACATCGCGAGTGTGGTCTCGTAGACGTTGCTTGGGAACTGATCGGTGTCCCAACCTAGAAGGAGGTCTCCCTGGTTGGCGTCGATGCTTCCTAACTTTCCTAAGATCCTGGCCATTCTCAACTCGTGCTGGAAAGTGTGACCCGCGAGGGTCGCATGGTTGGCTTCTATGTTGAACTTGAAGTAATCGTCGAGGCCGTAGGTCTTCAAGAACGCGTACGCAGTCGCCACATCAAAGTCGTACTGGTGCTTGGTCGGCTCCTTCGGTTTGGGTTCTATGAGGAACTGACCGTTGAAGCCGATCTTTTTCGCGTATTCGACGGCCATGTGCAGGAACCTTGCAAGGTTATCCAGTTCGAACTTCAGATCGGTGTTCAAAAGCGTCTCGTAGCCTTCCCTTCCTCCCCAGAACACGTAACCTTCCCCGTTCAACTCCTTGGTGATTTCGAGTGCCTTCTTCACCTGAGCTGCAGCGTAAGCGAAGACGTCGGCGGAACAGCTCGTGGCTGCGCCATGCATGTACCTGGGGTGAGAGAAAAGGTTAGCCGTTCCCCAAAGGAGCTTCACGTTGCTGGTCTTCATCCTCTCCTTTATCCTCTCGACAACTCTGTCGAGGATCTTGTTCGTCTCCCTCAAAGTTTTCCCCTCTGGGGCGATATCCCTGTCGTGGAAACAGAAGTACTCTATCCCGAGTTTCTCGCAAAACTCAAAAAGTGCATCCACTCTGGCAAATGCTCTATCCATAGGATCTGTGTACTTGTTCCATGGACGCTCCGCAGTCGGATCACCAAACGGATCTCTTCCTTCGTTCAAGAACGTGTGCCAGAAGGCCACAGAGAATTTGAGATGGTCTTTCAAAGGTTTACCGTCGATCACTTCGTTTGGGTTGTAGAACTTGAAGGCAAACGGATTCGTGCTCAGCTTTCCTTCGTACTCTATCTTTGGAATGTTCGGAAAGAACTCGGACACGGAACACACCTCCTTTAATTTCTTTCTATCAATTAATTATATACGAAGTAAGGTTCTTTCACCAAATTGGTTTTAAGAAGTATTTAATCTTCAGGGGAAAGCGCAGCTCTACTGATATACTTTAAAGTGTATGAAGAAGGGAGGTATTTTGATGACGAAGGTTCTGGAGAGGATCGAAGAGATGAGGACCAACATGGTAGAAGCACTTATGGGATTCGTTTCTATAAACTCAGTGAACCCAGCGTTTGGAGGGCCAGGAGAGAAGGAGAAGGCTGACTGGTTGGAAGGATTGTTGAGAGATCTTGGATACCCGGAAGTGGAGAGGGTGGATGTGGTAGACGAAAGAGGGGTGGTCAGATCGAACATCCTTGCCAAGATAGCCGGAAAACATACTGAGAGAACCTTGTGGGTGGTGACCCACATCGACACAGTTCCGGAAGGTGACATCACCCTTTGGCGGCACGATCCGTTCACACCGTTCGTCGAGGACGGGAAGGTGTTTGGAAGAGGAGCAGAAGACAACGGCGGTTCGATGGTTGCTTCCATATTCGCTGGGAAAGCTTTGATGGATCTTGGTTTGTCTCCATGGTTCAACTACGGTTTGGCGCTTGTCGCGGACGAAGAAGCAGGGAGTAAATATGGTATTTCTTATTTGATCAAGGAAGGGTACTTTTCAAAAGATGACCTCTTCTTGGTGCCGGATGCAGGCAACAGCAAGGGGGACTTTGTGGAGATAGCGGAGAAGAGCATCCTGTGGTTCAAGGTGGAGATCTTGGGAAGACAAGGACACGCGTCGAAACCAAGCAAGACGATAAACGCTTTCAGAGCGGGTATTAAAGCGATTTCCCTTCTCGACGAGACTCTCCACAAAAAGTTCAACTCAAGAAACGACCTCTTCGACGAGCCATTCAGCACTTTTGAACCCACGAAGTGCGAAAAAACCGTCGATAACGTGAACACGATACCCGGTAGGTTCGTCTTCTACTTTGACTGCAGGTTGATCCCAGAGCACGATCCGGACGATGTGCTGCGAACCGTTGAGGAAGTCCTATCGTCTGGATATGAGTACAAACTTGAAGTGTTGAACAAACAAAAAGCCCCGGCTCCCACTTCTCGCGATTCTTACGTGGTGAGGAAACTTGAGGAAATCTTGAGGAGTCAAAGAAACCTGGAGGTTAAAGTCGGGGGCATAGGCGGCGGAACGTGCGCCGCATTCTTCAGACGGGAGGGTTGGGAAGCGGTCGTTTGGAGTACGATAGACGAAACCGCCCATCAGCCAAACGAGTACAAAAGGATAGACCACATGGTGGAGGACGCGAAGGTCTTTGCCCAACTTGCTCTGGGAGGGTGAGGTTGGGTGACACACAGGACTCTTGCTGACCACGTGGTAGACATCGCCGAGAATTCCGTAAAAGCCGGCGCAAAGAACGTGAAAGTGATCATAGAAGAGACTCAGGACTTTTTTTCATTCACAGTAGAGGACGATGGGCCTGGCATAGAGGATCCTGAAAAGGTGTTCGATCCGTTTTACACAACGAGGGATCCGAGCGTGAGGAAGGTGGGGTTGGGGCTTCCCTTTCTCAAACAAGCCGCAGAGTTGACGGGGGGATACGTGAGGCTCTTGACGAGCACGGGGAAAGGAACCAGAGTCACGGCTTGGTTCAACAGAAGAAGTGTCGAATGCCAACCTGTTGGAAACGTAGGAGAGGCAATTGCTACTCTCCTGCTCTCCAATCCGGAGGTGGACTGGTATGTGGTCAGGAGAAAAGATGGGAATGGTTACGAGATAGACACGAAAAAGCTGAAAGAGCTGGTTGATTGGGATCCGAAAAATCCAAGGTTTGCTTCTTGGGTGTTCAAGTTCCTCGAGGAACTGGAGAGAGAGATCGAAGGAGGTGGACCCGATGAGTGGTAATTTCGAACATTATTACACCGTAGAGCCAGCTTCCAAGTTGAAGGTGAAACCGGCAAAGTTGGTGTTGAAAAACGGGCACGAGTACGTTTTCAAAACGCCTTCCGGGGTTTACTCTTACGGCAAGATAGATAAGGCCACCAAGGTACTCGTCGAGCACGTGAAAGTCCACGGAAAGAAGCTTCTAGACCTTGGGTGTGGTTACGGCGTCATAGGCATCGTTTTGAAGAGAGAACACCCAGACCTGGAAGTCTTCATGAGCGACATAAACAAAAGGGCAGTCGAGTTCGCAAAAATCAACGCTAAAGATCACAACGTCGAGGTTGATGTGAGGTGGGGAAACCTCTACGAACCGTGGGAAGGTATGAAGTTCGACATGATCGTGTGCAACCCTCCCATCGTGGCGGGTAAGGAGGTGTGGATGGAGATCGTCAAAAAGGCACCTGATTTTCTCGAAGAAGGTGGGAGCCTTCAGATCGTGGCTTACCACAACAAGGGTGGTAGTCGAATAAAGGCTTACATGAGAGAAGTCTTTGGAAACGTTGACGAGCTCTGTAAAACAGGGGGCATAAGGGTCTACATCTCCGTCAAAGGGTTGAGGGAAGATGAAGATAACACTTGAGAGCGTGTCCTTCACCTACAACGGCAGGTCGGTACTCAAGGA
>Ga0209080_1001885_pt1 | contig 9960 bp, 9 predicted proteins | sample JNZ110809AmetaG_FD_184123 | JGI IMG/M metagenome (GOLD analysis project Ga0209080, IMG submission 184123) | Hot spring microbial communities from Jinze hot spring, China to study Microbial Dark Matter (Phase II) - JNZ 110809A (SPAdes) (version 3) ...
TGAGAACAAGCGGACAGATGTCTTGGTCGTTTCAGTGTATCAGTGGCAGCCGATTTTGCTTTTGATGCGCAAAGTCGTGAGCACGACGGCTGATGTCTATCGCTTTTTCAACCCTTACCCTTGGCACTTGCGTCCCGTTAAACCTTGGCTTGCCGAGTTTGACGAATTGCCGCCTGTTGAAATTGTCAAGCAGTGCAAAGAACATCCATCGCCTGCTCCAGTTGTCCACAGCAGCAAGTTGGTCGCCCCACCTGAAGGTGTCCACATTGGCACGATGATTCTTGCCGAAGTTGAAATGTGTGTGGACGGAAAGGTTGCAACTGACTGGGGCTACTTGTGGCTCATTTGCCGACAAGGGACTGCCATCACCGATGCGACTGGACCAAGTTCGCAAAGTTGGGGTTGGTGGTGGTTTTACCAACCGTTTCCTGCTGCCGATGAAGGCGAGCGAATTTTGTTCAAGTTGAAAGTTGCTTTGCCACTGGTCAGCAACGCTATCCCTGGCTACTTTGAATTTCGTGGAATGCCCCATCCCAGAATTGAACCTCTGCCAAACAATGCATCGCAAATGCAAATCCTTTGGAACAAAGCAACCCAATTGGGAACAGTTTTAGGTTGGGGTCGTTGATTTCCCCTGCACATTTGGCAGAGTCGTAAACCTTTTTTGTTGCACGGCGTCAAATTCGGCAGGAGCGCTCCGAAAAAGGAGGCGAAATAGGTCATGCGTTTTAGGGCTTGCGTTTTGACAATGAGTTTGATCATTGCTTGGGCTTGCGCATTATCGCTTCCTCAAAATCGTGGTGACGACATCTCCTCAGTCGTCAGAGAAATCAACTCAGCCATCTATCGCTACTGGCAGGAAAAAGGAGTCAAGCCAGCACCACCTGCAACGGACTCTGAGTTTTTGCGTCGGGTTTACTTGGACTTAACTGGTAACTTGCCACCTGAAGAAGTTACTCGCCAGTTCCTTGCTGACAAAGACCACGACAAGCGAATGAAACTCGTAGAGCAGTTGCTCAACAGTCCTGAATACGCTCAATGGTGGGCAAAAGTTTGGCGAATTTGGTTGATTGGTCGTGAGAGTCAACGGGCAGGCAATATCGCTTCTAAGGCTATGGAGGGGTGGCTGCAAGATAAACTTTCGCAAAATGTTCCCTACAACCAATGGGTTTCCGATTTGCTGACGGCATCGGGGCGAACGGATGAAAATGGCGCTACCGCCTTTTTCGTCAAATATGAAGCCCGTCCTGAAGAGTTGGCGGGAGCAGTTTCTCGCATCTTTTTGGGCACGCAAATTCAATGCGCTCAGTGCCATGATGCTTTTAACGACCCAAGGTGGAAGCAACAAGACTTTTGGAGCACAGCAGCATACTTTGCGCGAGTGCGCATCCGACCAGTGAGGGAACAAAACCGAATTGTGGCTTTTGAGGTTTTTGACGCTCCAAGAGGCGAGGCGGTAATGGAGCGCAAAGGTCAAAAGCAGGTTGTATCGCCAAATTTTGTCTTCGCCAGTTTGGATTTGCCTGAAGTGCCCAGTGACCGTCGTGCTGCTTTCGCTACCTTCTTGACACACCCTCAAAACCGATTGTTTGCACAAGCCGTCGTTAACCGCTATTGGGCTTACTTTTTCGGTTACGGTTTAGTTCAACCAGTTGATGCTTTCCAACCCGAAAATCCACCTGCCATTCCCGAAGTTTTAGAGAAGTTGGCTGACGATTTCGTCCAGAACGGTTATGACCTGAAGCGACTAATTCGCATCATCGTCAGCACGAGAGCATATCAACTTTCCTGCCAATCCCCCAAAGGCACAATCAATTCACCTGAAACTTTCGCGCAAGCCCAACTTCGCCCATTGATGCCAGAGCAACTTTTCAACGCCATTTTGCGAGCGACAGGCGCTGAGGAAGTGCTCAAAGAGCGGGCACCAAGGCTTCTTGAGCAATTGCGGTCATCCATAGAACGAAGGTTCGTTTTCGTCTTCAACACCGACGAAGAACCCGATGTGACGGCGTTTGAGCAGACCATACAACAATCCCTTTTGTTGATGAACAACGAGCAAATACAGCGTGCCGTTAGTTTGGCTGGAGGTTTGCCGCTTTTCCGCAATTTGGCTAATGGTGTTTCTGACGAGGAACACCTCAATTCACTGTTTTTGCGCTTCTATTGCCGTTACCCGACCGAAGACGAAAAGAAAACGATGTTGGAGCATGTGCAAAAGTTTTCGTCAACGGCGCAGCAAGGTTATGTTTTGAAAGGTCGGCGCGATTTTCGGTTGGGGATAATTCAAGGCAACTTGCAGTTACCACCAATGGCGCAAGCCTTTGAAGACATCGCTTGGGCACTGCTCAATTCGGGAGAGTTTCTGTTCAACCATTAAAACTCAAAAGGAGGTGCTTTGCAAATGCCATTGGGCAAATGGACGCAAGAATATTGCTGCGGTTGTTTGGAAACTTGGTCTGAAGGCTTGAGCCGAAGAGGGTTCATCAAGGTCGGGCTTGGTGGGCTCATTGGCATGTTGTTTGCCGATTGGTTGGCTCAACCTTTGCAAGGGCAAGTGAGAACGAAGAAAGCCAAATCGGTCATCTTGCTTTGGATGAACGGAGGTCCAAGCCAAATTGACACTTTTGACCCAAAGCCAAATAGCGTCAACGGCGGGATTTTCAAGCCCATTAAGACCAATGTGCCAGAAGTCCAATTCACTGAACTTTTGCCTCAGTTGGCTGAACATGCCGATAAACTTGCCATCATCAGGTCAATGGTCTCTCGGGAGACTAACCATCAGCGCGCTCAATACTTGCTGCACACTGGCTATTTGCCTCAAGGGACTGTCGTGCACCCAAGTTTTGGTGCAATTGTAGCCAAAGAAATTGGCGATGAGAATTTTGACCTTCCAAACTTCGTCAGCATTCGCGGTCCTTCTTTCGGTGCTGGTTTCCTCGGCTCAATTTACAACCCCCTTGTCGTCACCAACTTGAGCCAACCAGTTGAAAATTTGCTGCCACCTCAATATGTGACGCCAGAAAGGATTGAGCGAAGGTTAGTTTTGCTGCGATACTTGGAAGGAAAATTCTCCGAATTGGCAAAACAGGAGAACCAAAATCGCCATCTGGTTGCCTACAACAAAGCCGTCAGGCTCATGCGTTCCCCGCTAACCAAAGCCTTCAATATCGCTGAAGAGCCTGAAAGCGTTAAGCAAGCATACGGCGATAACGATTTTGGGCGCGGTTGTTTGCTGGCAAGGAGATTGGTTGAAGCAGGTGTCAGGTTCGTTGAAGTTTACTTGGATGGCTGGGACACTCACCAAGACAATTTCAACCGAACTCAAAAGTTGTGCTCCGTCCTTGACCCAGCCTTTGCAACTTTGCTCAAGGACTTGAAGGAACGAAACTTGCTTGACAGCACTTTAGTTCTCTGGATGGGAGAATTTGGGCGAACCCCTCGCATTAACCCCAACGAAGGTCGCGACCATTGGGCACAAGGTTTCAGCGTAGTTTTGGCTGGTGGTGGTATCAAAGGCGGGCAAGTGATTGGAGCCACAAACGAAGATGGCACGCAGGTGGTCCATCGCCCAGTGACAGTTCCAGACTTGTTCGCAACTTTGTGTCACTCGTTAGGCATTGACCCTAACAAGCGCTATTACACGCCTAACGGACGACCCGTTACCATCACTGACAAAGGGAAAATCGTCAGTGAACTGGTCAACTCTTAATTGCTTTGAGATTTTCCCTTGTAAGGCAGGGTTTTATACCCTGCTGACAAATTTCCATCGGCGCGGTGTAAAAACGCGCCCTACATTGAGCCGAATTCCCTTCGTAGGGCAGGGTTTCATACCCTGCCGACGAATTTTCATCGGTGCGTTGTAAAACCGCACCCTACATGTTGATTTTTCATCGGTCGGGCAGGAGCCTATCCTCCGAGTTTTCGTTTTTTCAGCTCGGCAGTAGCAAACCCTCCGAACCTTAGCAATTCAGCAAATCGCTTCGTTAACGACTACGGCAAACTCCCACCCGCCAATGGCGGGAAGAAACTGACGACATCGCCTTCGTTAAGTTGTTTGCCGCGGTGCGATTCTTGGTCGTTAACGAGTATCACAGCACCGACATTGCCTATGCCGAGCAAATTCGCCACATCCTGAACCGTCGCTCCTTCAGGCACCTCAACTTCTATCGGGATTTGCCGCTTCTCAGGCGGCAACTTTTCCCTCAGCGGACCAAACAGTTTCACCTTCACTCGCATTGACATCAACCTCCAGCAATAATTTTGGCAGCGAGTAATTTTGAACGGGGAGTGAGCGGAAATGTGGAAACCCACAATTGAGGAGATTGAGCGGCTTTATGAGAAGCACGCTAAACAACTGGAGGCGACCCATTGGGGCAAGTTTCTTGCTCTCGCACAAGATGGGAGATTTATTGTCGGTGAAGACGATGTGGAAGTTGTCGGAGAGGCAATAAAACAGTTTGGACAAGGTAATTTTGTTTTGTTAAGGGTGGGAACGCTTTATACTGATATCGTTCGTCTTTTGCCTGCGCGTGCAGTGAGTCAACGATACCCTTACCTTGAAGTTGCTTGGCGTGCCCGCCACATTGACCGACAGGATTGGGCTTATGCCGATACAGGGTTTGAAGGAGCACTAATTGTGCCCGATATTTACGCAGGCATTTTAGGGCAAGAGGATGTCCAATCTTTTGTGCAAACTGCAGATGGTCAAGGTCATTGGGTTTCCACTTTTATCGGGCAAGTTACAGTCATCGGTATCAACGAGGAACTCCTTGCCCGCATCCTCGTTATGGGCAGCGAATTCCTTTTAGGTCGTCGCATACTTGACAGATACCGAGTCACTTTTGATAGGGGACAGCAGGTTATCGTTGAAAGGGTTTGACAGGAGTGCTTGCTTTTGACGAAAAGGCAATGTGCTATAATCGTAACAGGCTCTCAAGTTGGTTGACTCGCAAGGGGGCTGCACCATGAGTTTGAAGGAGAAAATTGACGCCGACTACAAAGACGCCATGAAGGCGAGAGACGAGTTGAAAGTTTCTGTGTTGAGGTTGCTCAGGTCAGCGATACACAACGCTGAAATTGACAAACAGCGGGCGCTAACTGAAGACGAGATTTTGGGCGTGATTCAGTCCGAGGCGAGAAAACGCCGTGAATCTATAGAAGCCTTCCGGCAGGGTGGAAGGCAAGATTTGGTTGAGCGGGAACAAGCGGAATTGGCGATTTTAGAGAGTTACCTGCCGAAGGCGCTTTCTCGTGAAGAACTTGAGGCTTTGGTTCGTGAGACTATTCGGGAAGTGGGCGCACTTTCCCTGCGAGATATGGGCAAGGTGATGGGTGTGTTGATGCCGAAAGTCAGGGGAAGAGCAGATGGGCGTGAGGTTAGCGAGTTGGTTAGGCAAATTCTGGAGGGTAGCCAACCGAGGGAGTGACGGCAATGGCAATAACTGAAACTGTCACCCGCAAAAAATTGTCCCTCGCAGAGTTCCTCGCAATGCCCGAGGACGATACTTCCCCCGTCAAGTATGAACTTGAGTTTGGGGAGTTGGTGGAAGTGACAAGACCAACTTGGGAGCATAACGAGTTAGCCCTTGAGTTAGCGCACATTATCCGAAGTTATGTTCGTGCCAAAGGACTCGGACGAGTCAGTGGCGACATATTGGTCATTTTGGACGAAGAACGGGATTTGTCCTATGCGCCAGACATAGTTTTCGTCGCAACAGAACATCTGGACCGAATCAGAGAGGGACGAGTTTACGGTCCACCAGATTTGGTCGTTGAAATTCTCTCACCAACAACCGCACATCGCGATGTTGGCATTAAAAAGCGAATTTATCACGCTTACGGCGTCCAATGGTATTGGGTCGTTGACATGGAGCGAAAGACTGTTGAAGAATATCGCTGGACGGAAGAGGGCTACTTGCTCACTCAAGTCGTTTTGCCTGACGAGGTTTTTCAGCCGAAAGTTTTTCCGGGATTGACAATTGATTTGAAATCGCTGTTCAGCATTGAGGAACAAAAAACGGCGCAAATTGAAAGGGAGTCAAAGCGACGACGGAGGTGACATAAAAAGCCTGTGAGCGCAAACGAATCACAAGAGATGTCAATAACTGTTCCGCTTGCCAACGCTGCCCACTTGCGTCATGTCTTGGGTGTCAGGGATGAAAATTTGCGGTTGTTGCAACGCGAGTTGGGCACGAAAATTATAGCCCGAGAGGGGAGTTTGCTGGTTTCTGGTCCCGAACCCCAAGTTCAATGGGCTGCAGAGGTGCTCCAGCAAATGATTGCTATTGTTGAAAAAGGAGGGGCGCTTTCCACAGCAGATGTTCGTTACCTGCTCAACCTCGCCCGCAGGGGAGAAATCCGCGAAGCCGAAGATTTGTTCACGGAAGCGATTTTTATCACTGACCGAGGCAAACGCATAGTGCCTAAAACTTTAGGGCAGTTGAGATATGTTGAGGCGATGAAAAAGCACGATTTGGTTTTCGCTATCGGGGTTGCTGGGACGGGGAAAACCTTTTTGGCTGTAGCAATGGCTTTAGCTGCTTTGAAGCAAAGACAAGTCTCACGAATCATCCTTGCCCGTCCTGCTGTTGAAGCAGGTGAAAAACTTGGTTTCTTGCCGGGCGATATTTACGAAAAAGTTGACCCATACATGCGACCGCTTTACGATGCTCTTTACGATTTGCTTGATTACGACAAAGTTCAAAGGCTCATTGAGCGCCGCGTGATTGAAGTCATCCCCTTGGCTTACATGCGCGGTCGGACATTCAACGATGCTTTCATCGTTTTGGATGAGGCTCAAAACGCAACCAGTTTGCAGATGAAAATGGTGCTAACAAGGTTGGGTTTCAACGCGAAAATGGTCGTTACCGGTGACATAACCCAAATTGACTTGCCCAAAGGCGTCAGGTCCGGTTTGGTGGAGGTGCAGGAGGTTTTGAAAGGCGTAGAAGGAGTCGCTTTCGTCTACTTGACAGAACATGATGTTGTTCGCCATCCACTCGTTCAACGAATCGTTGCTGCATATGACGCTTGGGAAAAGAGACGCCACGCCCCCGATTCGGGGCGAGGTGAGAAAGATGATGAGTGAACCGAGTAGCGAAAAATATCGTGTGCAATGGATAAAGAGACAAAAGGGTAGGGGATTGAGGGCCGGAAATCGGGGACGGGTAAGTGGTTTAGTTGGCAGGCTTGCAGAGGCTTTAAAGGGATGGCTGCAAAAGTTGGGAATTTCCTTTAAGGTCTCTGCGGTGAGGTTACTCCTCTTCTGTGTGGTGTTAGTTTCCCTTTTCCTTGCCATGACCCCATATTCGTTGCTCGTTCCTGTTCCGTTCGTGGTCGGTCAAACTTTCCCTTATGACATTCGTGCCCACAGGTCAGTGAGATACTTGTCAGAGATAGCAACTGAAAGACGAAGGCAAGCGGTTGCACAAGCAGTCCCTCGCCAATATTGGTTGGACACATCGGTTGCCCTTCGTTGGCGAGCAATCCTCAATGATCTGATTGACAGTGTGATGGCTATGCGTCAAAAACAGATGCCGCTGAACGAAAAGGCTCAAATCATTAAGCAACGAATTGGGTTGGATGTTTCCGAACAAGTTTTGGCGATTTTGATGCGCACTTCACCTTCAACTGTCCGCTTCGGTTACGAGATGCTTTTGCAAGCCCTTGAATCGGAGTGGCAGCGAGGCATCAAACCGATTCCGGAGGAACGGATAGCGGCATTGCAGCGGGTGAAAGCCAACATTGACAGGTTACCCTTCGGCGGTGAACTCAAATTCGCGCTGAAACATTTAGCCGAATTAGCGTTGCACCCCAATATGGTTTTTGACCCTGTCGCCACGCAAAGGGCGAGGGAACGAGCAGCTTCAAGTGTTGAACCTGTTTGGAGAACGATAACTGTTGGCGAATTGATTGCTCGGCGAGGTGAATTGGTCACCGAAGAACACTTGGAGAAACTGAGGGCTTTAGGTTACAACTTCTCTGCGCTGCTGGGTATTGCGATATTGGCTTTGATCTTCACCATCGTCACTGTCTTGTTCCTTCGGCTATCCATGCCTTCCACTTTTGCTGACAACCGTCGCTTAACCCTTTTGGCGCTTTTGTGGGCAGTTGGATTGTTATTAGTGAAGTTCCTTTACCGTTCGCTCGGTTCGGAAATTTCCTTTGTTGTCACCGCAACTGTTGCTATGATGACGACGGTCCTTTTCGCCCCGACATTCAGCATTTACGCATCTGGTGTTTTCGCCCTTGCAACAACTTTGGGTATGGCTGCGGACTGGCAAACTTTGCCGACAGGCTCGCTGCGTCCATTTCTTTCCTCAGCGGCCCTCGGGGTAGCGGCGTCCTTCTTGTCAGCAGATGCGAGGACAAGAATGCAACTGGTTCAAGCAGGTGTCCTGCTGAGCATCTTGGCTTTCTTCCTGCCCTTGATACTTGGATTGGTGACAGGCGAAACATTGACAATTTCGTGGAAAGATTTTCAGGACCTTCTCCTATGGGCTTTGTTATCGGGCGCTATACCGCCAGCCATGACATTGGCAGGGATGAGCATTTTGGAGCGTCCATTCAACATCACGACCGTTTTTACCTTGACAGAATTGGCGAACCCGAATGCCCCATTGCTTCGCGAACTGGCTGAAAAAGCGCCAGGAACTTTCCAAAGTTCACTGATGGTTGCTCGCTTGGCACAGGAAGCGGCGAGGCGTATCGGGGCGAACGATTTGATTGCTTGGGTTGGGGGTCTTTACCACGACATAGGGAAACTTCAACGACCTCAATATTTCGTTGAAAACCAACCGCCGGGGACGAAAAACCCTCACGATGACCTCGCCCCCGACATATCGGCAAATGTCCTGATGTTGCATGTTGAACAGGGGGTTGAAATAGCCCGCAAGAATCGGCTGCCAACACCAATCATTGACATCATCCGCGAGCATCACGGCACCTCCATTATGAGTTACTTCCTTGACAAAGCCAAAAAACGCACGGATTTGTTGGAGGAGGACAGGGATGAGAACAAATACCGCTACAAAGGCCCTAAACCACAGAGCAAAGAAAGCGCCATCATCATGTTGGCGGACAGCGTTGAAGCCGCAGTTAGAGCGCTTTCAACTTCGGACATAAAAGCAATTGAGCAGGTCATTGAGGAAGTTATAGCCAGCAAATTGGAAGACGGGCAGTTGGAGGAGTCACCGCTCAGTTTCCGTGACTTGACAGAAATTAAACGGGCGTTCTTGGACACCTTCAAGAGCATCTACCATCAACGAATTGAATACCCGAAGAAGGAGCAGGAATCCAATGGCACGCAGCGTTTTCATCTCGGTGCTAAAAATCACCAACCGGCCAATGCCCAAAAGGTTGAAGGAAAGACTGAAGAGAGCAGTTGAGACAGTGCTGAAAGGCGAGAGAATAAAAACGCCAGCCATCGTAAGCGTTGTCTTATGCGATGACAAAACCATCCAAGAACTTAACCTGCGCTACCTCGGACACGATTACCCGACAGATGTATTGAGTTTCCCTTTGAGCGAAGGTGAGTTAACTGGGCAAACGAAATTGGTCGGCGAAATTATCATCAGCGTAGAAACTGCCGAACGAAACGCAAAAAAGTATCGCCAGACCTTAGAACAAGAATTGTCAAGGCTTGCCGTTCACGGCACTTTGCACCTACTCGGCTACGACGACGCAACGCCACAACAGCGGAGGAAGATGCGGGGGAAAGAGCGAAAGTATCTCAAACTGGTTGAAACGATTGAGTGAACCTTTCGCTCACTCCTGCCGATTTGAAGCGTTTGAAAACCATTTGGCGATAAGTTCCCGGATTTGGTGCGGACGGAAGGGTTTGACGATGAAATCGCATGCACCGGATTTCAGCGCCTCATTGACAGTACTTGACTGTCCCATCGCGCTTACCATCACGACTTTTGCGCTTGAGTCTATCTCTTTGATAGCGTTTAGGGTCGC